>ERZ1027070.867-NODE-867-length-12227-cov-3.907986_pt1 | contig 12227 bp, 9 predicted proteins | sample MGYA00519419_ERZ1027070 | MGnify/ENA primary metagenome ERZ1027070 (study PRJEB26926, sample SAMN06164837) | human gut metagenome | biome: ENVO:00009003; feature: ENVO:2100002; material: ENVO:00002003 | host: Homo sapiens | place: USA | collected 2012 ...
CTCGGAGATGTGTATAAGAGACAGATATAGAGAAGCTAAAGGTAAATATCCGTAAGGCTGCCCGGGAGGGAGCGGAATTGGTCGTCTTGCAAGAACTGCATAACGGCCTGTATTTCTGCCAGACGGAAGATACGAGTATGTTTGACTTGGCAGAGACGATCCCCGGCCCATCGACGGAAACCTTCGGTGCCTTGGCGAAAGAATTGGGTATCGTCTTGGTACTTTCCCTTTTCGAGAAGCGTGCCCCGGGCCTGTACCATAACACGGCCGTCGTCTTGGAGAAAGACGGTACGATCGCCGGAAAATACCGCAAGATGCATATCCCGGATGACCCCGCTTATTACGAGAAGTTCTATTTTACCCCCGGTGATTTAGGCTTTGAGCCTATCGATACCTCTGTGGGGCGTCTTGGTGTGTTGGTTTGCTGGGATCAATGGTATCCGGAAGCAGCCCGTTTGATGGCTATGCGTGGCGCCGAGATGTTGATCTATCCGACCGCTATCGGCTGGGAAAGTAGCGATACGCAGGAAGAGAAGGACCGTCAGCTGGGTGCGTGGGTGACCATACAGCGGGGACATGCCGTGGCGAACGGACTCCCGGTCATTTCCGTAAATCGTACCGGGCATGAGCCGGACCCTTCGGGACAAACGGGCGGTATCCGGTTTTGGGGAAACAGTTTTGCGGCCGGTCCCCAAGGTGAGCTATTAACCGTATTCCCGAATGACGAAGAGGAGGTACGTGTGATAGAGATCGACAAGACCCGTAGTGAGAACGTGCGTCGTTGGTGGCCTTTCTTCCGGGATCGCCGTATCGATGCGTTTGGTGGTTTGACAGAACGATTTTTAGTATAATGACCGAATACACGCAAGAAGAGGCCGTCTTCCGCATGAACGAAATGGGGAAAGCGGGACGGCCTTTCCTTTTTATCATTGATTATAAACGAGAGCGGATCTACGTGGAGAGTCCGGAAGAGATCGCTCCCTCTGAGTTATTGTACGATTTGAACGGCTTTACGAATATAAATCACGAATGTAACTTGCGGGATTCCTCTCATCTTATATCCGGAGAACCTGTTGAATGGCAACCCTCGTATGTTTCTTTCGAGGAGTATGTCCATTCATTCGAGACCGTTTCCCGGCATATCCATGCGGGTAATTCTTATTTGGTAAACTTGACATGCGCTACTCCGGTATATACGAACCTCTCCTTGAAAGATATCTTTTACCATTCCAAGGCGATGTATAAGCTTTGGATGCGGGATCGTTTCGTGGTATTCTCGCCCGAGATATTCGTGCGGATGCGGGATGGTCTCATCTATTCGTATCCCATGAAAGGTACGATTGACGCTACGCTGCCCGATGCCCGGAGACGTATCCTCGATGATCCCAAGGAAGCGGCGGAGCATGCCACGATCGTGGATTTGATCCGGAATGACTTGAGTATCCTAGCCTCCGAGGTTTGTGTTCCCCGGTATCGTTATATCGATGAATTGCGTACGCATAACGGAAGTTTGTTGCAGGTCAGCTCTGAGATAAGAGGCCGGTTGCCGGAGGGATGGAACGGCCATGTCGGGGAGATTTTGTTCAGCCTCTTGCCTGCCGGCTCCATCACGGGCGCTCCCAAGAAAAAGACCTTGGAGATCATCGCCGAGGCGGAAACCTATGAGCGGGGCTTCTATACGGGGGTGATGGGGTATTTTGACGGCCAAGATTTAGACAGCGCCGTGATGATCCGTTTTATGGAACAAGTCTCTCCCCATTCGTTTGTTTTCAAGAGCGGTGGGGGAATCACCTCTAAAAGTGATGTGAGATCGGAGTATAACGAGATGAAACAAAAAGTATATGTGCCCATCTATTGAGACCTTATCAGGGAGTCCGTTTGTGGAGACGATCCGTATCGAGAGGGGACGGATACATAACCTTCCGTACCATAATGCCCGTATGAACCGTACCCGCAGGGAGCTATTCGGAGCGAGAGAAGAAATTGATCTCGCGGGTTATATTCATCCGGGGCCTCATCAAGAACGTACCAAATGCCGGGTGGAATATACCCGCGAGGTCTTACAGGTAGAATACGTTCCTTACCGTATGCGTCCGGTTCATTCCTTGCGATTGGTTACATGCGATGAGATCGATTATTCCTATAAGAGTACGGATCGCCAATGCTTAAATGATTTATTCGCCCAACGAGGGGGGCATGACGATATCCTGATCATCCGTGACGGTTTGCTGACCGATACTTCCATTTGCAATGTCGCCCTTTGGAATGGCACCTCTTGGATCACTCCCGCACGCCCTTTGTTATGTGGTACGATGCGTGCTTACTTATTGGATAAAGGCTTGGTACAGGCCGGGGATATCCCGGTAGAGGATCTGCCTAAGTATACCCGGATCCGTCTGTTTAACGCCTTGATCGGGTTCGGCGAAATCGATGAGATCACACGTATATACGTATGACACTACGCGAGTATCGGCGTGGCCCTGTGCCTATACAGGTAAGGGGTTACGCCGATATCCGTGTGGTCTCTTACCTGTATAGGCATGAATCAAGGTGTTTCCTAGAACAATATATCCACCTCCATATTGCTGATCCATTCTACGGGACGGCCGGCCACCTTATTGCAAGTGACGGCGAATTTCAAGGGGAGGATAATTCCCAACGGGATGCGTAACCATCCCGGCATATTGAAATTATGGACACCGATCAGGGAACCTAGCTGGATACCGACCGAGGGAGCTACCAAGAAACGGGTCTCGTCATTACGGCGGTCTATACCCATCTCGAAATAACTATACAGGCCGAGGAAACGTTTCGGGGAAACGAATATATCCATGTTATAATTGGCGCCCGCCTTCACGTTCCAGTTCTTGATCGTGTAGGAGGAGGAAGGGGCGTGCATATAATAACCGGAGATCGTAGGGGATACCCAATGAGCGATGTCGCCCGGCTCCATGATCATGCCTTTCCCTTTCCCGAACTTATGCCAATTGATCATGCTGACGTTCAAGCGACCGCCATACGTCATGACACCATCCCGGTTGCTATGGATCGGCGTGCCGATCAGGAACATGAAGGAGTTGGCTACCCTCGACCGGATAAAGTTGCGGGTAAAAGGCTCTTGTACGATCAGCTGTAGCTCATCCTTGCGGTCGGCGACGGAAGCTTCCAAGGGGATGTCATCCAAATTCGTTCCGAAGGGGATCGGGAAATCCTTGATTACCGGGAAACGATCGTAGACGAACTGAGGTAGGTCGTCTCGTTCGGAAGGGATCTCGTTCAAGATATTCTCGTCTGATCCTTCCAAGGCATTCTGGTAGGCTTTCCAGACTTCTACGATAGACTCGCAGGTGGCGGTCACGACTTGGTAGAATACCTTCGTCTCCCGCTCGTAGCTATCGCCTTTCTCCAAGGAATAAGGATGTTTCTCTGTTACCCGGATATGCCGGTAATCATCGGCCTCGTTGTACTCCATCATGTTTTGGTTCAGACGTTTATCGCCGTAAGCACTCCATGTCTCGCCTTTTAGGTTAGCGGTCTGTACGGGGATGGTATTGTAGAAATCGTGCAGGCTCTTATTGTTGGATACGGCGGAGGCGGAGAAGCCCCTACGTACCATTTGGTGTCCGGAGGCGAAGGAGTCTTGTAGGAAATGCTCGGCGAAAGCCTCGTACATCGTGGCGTAGAACATAAGGTTACTGGCCATTTGCGTATCTCCTTTACACATCTCTTTGCCTGCCTCTTGTGCTAGATAGATGGCGAAGATGTGGATGCAGAAATACTTGCTCATGGAGGGCAACTGATTTAATTTATCGAAGACCTTGTTTACTTCCGAGGGGCGTTGAAGGCGGCGGATCAGCTCGGGGTCGATCATCTTCAGATGCTCGTTCAATCCCTTGCCATAGGCGTAGAAGTGGGAGAGATCCTTGATCGCCAGGATACCGTAAGCCAGATTGATGTCGAGCAGCTCCTTGCTGTTGGCTCCGGTGAGGAACTCGTTCATGGCTTGTGTCTCCAAAGCCAGCGTACGGTTCGTCTTGGAGAAATGGGTCTGCAGGCCTGTCTCCAAGAGCATGGGATTTTCCACATGGTCGCCGGCCAATCCGCAAAGCGTACCGTAGGTCACGATATTCGGCAACTGTGTCAGCTCATTCATGGCGTAGGCGTTCGAGCCGGGCATATGCGACATGTTGAGGATCTGCAGCAAGGCGCTATCAGCGACGGCCTCGTTGGGGAAGATCCCATTTTCCACCAGATAACGTGGGAGAAGGCTCATGGCACGGTCGCCGATCTTACGGTGCTCGGCGAAATCCCATGCGAAGGCCGAACTTGTTGTTGCGCTGATACCCATAAGTAGGCATCCGCGGTGAAGAAGTTGTTTAATAGTGTTTCTCTTGTTCATATCTATACTTGTTTATAATTATCTGAATAACTCAAGCGCGAACTTCAACCCGACGCTTTGATACTTGAACTCCTCGAAGCCTAGGAAAAACGCTATATGAAAAAGGTCGCTACCGATACCATACCCGAGCTCGCTGTAATTCGGCAATACGGGAGTCCATAGCTGGCTGAGGTAGAAACGTTCGGACACGAGGTATTTATGCGCCTTGGGATTGGGCTTGAGGAATCGCAATAGAATGAATGGGCTCTCGTACATGAGGTGCCCTTGAATATATTTGTCGGAGGCATTGTACCAATCCCCACCCAGATTATGAAAGATCCCGCCAAACCGGTCGCCCCAAGGCTCGGGGAAATAACGTTTGGCGAAATAGCTAAAATCGGCGAAGTACATGTTATGCTGGTTAAAAAAGAGTCCACCGCTTAGATTGTAACTCAGTCGTTCGGATAAGCCCAGCCGTACGGTCTGGTTCATGCCGGCCTCCATCCGCCAGTAATTTCCCGTACAGCCGAGTAGGTCCGGTATGCTTCGTGCCAGCTCGATCCGGAAGGTCGGGTAATGGGAATGCAGGTACTCTTTCCGGTAGCCGTCCATCCAGTAATATTGCCGGGGCGTGTAGGTAAGGCCGATAACCGGGGTGAACTCATTATGATCCTTAATATCCAATCCGGTATCCTTGTTCTTTTTCACGGGCGTACGATGGTGGTATGCGAGTCCGGCCGAGAGCCGGAAGCCGTTCATCAGTTCTATCTGGTTCATCAGCTTGGCATAGTAGTGCTGGAAATACTTCAAGTTGAGATCGTCGAAACGGATTGGGGTATCTTTTAGGATCTCGTTGATCTGGTGGATCACTTCGGAGGAATAGCTTTGGTTGTCATTGGCTATCGTGAGGTTGAGGATGCCTTGACGCTCGGGGTGATACTCCCAGTCGGTTGTTAGCCGTAGGCGTAGCTCTTTCTCCTTGAATAGGAAACCGATCTCGGGGTGGAAGCGTAGCTGACGGTCATGCTCGAATGTCTTACTGATACGTGCTTCTTGCTTATAGGTGATCCCGTTGCTTCCGAAAGATAGCTGGAACGGGTTGAGAAGGCCGGAATACTTCACACGAGTACTCTTGTAATCCCTGTTGACCGTGCTGGTGAGCCGCTCGCCGAGTTGGAGGTAGCGAGTGAGAGCGCTGCTGTCCGCTTCCGTCCTCACCACGTTCGTTCCGGTGGTGTACAAGGCTTTCTCGTCGGTAGTGAGCGGCTTGTCCCTCCGGCTGTTCCAATAAGTGCTGTCTTGGGTAAAGGAGAGTGTGTCGGAGGTGATCGTATAGTATTGGGTTTGATCGAGCGAGTATAATTTCCTGCTCTCATGGTCTTCCTCTACCCAAGAGATCGATTTATAGCGGAAAGCGGCGTGGATGTCGCTCTCTATCCGGTTGCCTAGGGCATGGTAGCAGACTTGCAGGTCAGCCTCTTCCGGGAGGATGAAATGCTTCTCGTCACGGTTGAAACGTATGCTTAGGTTGAACTCGGAGAAAGAGGAGTGCCCTTGTATCTCGATACGGTCGATGGTCCAGAGTTCGTCGGTTACGTACAGGTTTCCGGATAGTAGTTTCTGGCTCCATTGGCGAGGGGTGAAACGGATGTTATACACAGGGATGCCGGAGATCGTGTCCGTGCCTTCCTGCCGAAACGTGTAATATTTGAAAGCATCGGGCGAGAGTGGCATGATCATTCCCTTATTGTAGATCGTGGGGGAGTAGACGTTCAAGTTGACGAACGAGGCTATCTCCTTGTAATGCCTTCCGGCGGCGAGATGGCTGCTGTTGATGGCTACAATCTCGTTGCGATAATGGTTGGGAGCGTCGTAGCGGGTGAGGCCACTCATCTCGAAGAAGGCATCGCGGGGATGACGCTCTATCGGGAAGACCAGATAGGCGTATCGTAGCAGCTTGTTCTTCCGGGGAACGTGCGTACGGCCTTTCACGTAGGTCTCCGCTTCATAGCTCTCGAGGACGTGCTCGTAGATGGGGGCTTGATGGATTACCTGCCGCATGATGGAGTCGGCTCGTGTGACGGGTGTCTTCTCTTGTGCCCGCAGGTCTGAATGGACTAGCGGGCACAGAAGAAGTATGGATAGTAGAATAAGGTGTCCCGTCTCGATCCTCATCCTGTCAATGTATGGCGAAGGTTGGGCATACTAATGCGCAAAGATGGCAGCCGACACATTTTTGCTCGTCTATCACCGGTTTGCGCATAGAGGTGAAACGGATAGCTTGATGTCCACCGTCGTTACAGGAAACGAAACAGCGTCCGCAGCCGAGGCATAGGCTGTTATCTACTGTCGGGCGGTGTATCTGCGTACGTTCCAGTTTCTCGGGGGGTACGATGTTCGGTAAAGCGATACCTATGAGGTCGGATAGGGTTTTATATCCGTTCTCTTGCATGAACAGTCGTAACCCTTCGCATAGATCGTCGATGATCCGGAAGCCGTATTGCATCACGGCGGTACATATCTGTAGGTTCGTGCAGCCTAGTAGCAGGAAATCGAGGGCATCCCGCCAAGTCTCTATACCGCCTATCCCGCTGATAGGCATCTTGCCGGCAGAAGGATCGCTCGCCAGCTCATGTATGAACCGGAGAGCGATAGGGCGCACAGCTTTCCCCGAATAGCCGGACACGCTGCTCAGTCCGCAGACAACGGGCCGGGCCGTAAGCGCTTTCTCATCGATACGGGTGATACATTTGATGGTGTTGATGGCGGCTATCCCGGTGGCTCCTCCTTCGTGGGCGGCGAGCGCCACGGGTGTCATCTGCCCGATATTCGGTGTCATCTTCGCTAGTATCGGCAGATGGGTACCCCGGCGTGTGGCGGCGGTGAACCGGCGTACCAGTTCCGGGCTTTGTCCTACGTCGCTGCCCATCCCTTCTTGCGTCATTTGTGGGCAAGAGAAGTTGCACTCAATGATATCGGCCCCAGCCTGCGTGGAATATTGGGCAAGCCGTGTCCACTCATCGTCTGTCCGTCCCATAATGGAGGAGATGATTAATTTGTCAGGATAGCGTTGCTTGAGGCGATAGAGAGTATCGAAATTCTCTTCGACAGAGGCTTCCGATAATTGTTCCATGTTCTTGAATCCGATGAAAGGCACGCCATCCACCTCCATTTGGTCGAAGCGGGGGGATACCTCATGGCTCGGATAGAATGATATCGTCTTGAAGCAGATACCGGCCCAACCGGCTTCGAGGGCCCGGACGCACATCTCGTAATTATGGGCTACGGGCGAGGAGGCCAGTATAAAGGGGTTGGCGCAGCGGACACCACAAAAGTCGATCGCCAAGTCCGGAGACGAAGTGAGGGGAGAACTATCCGTCGGGTTTGGCATATCTTGTAATTGCCGTACGATCTGGGTGATGGATATCGCCCGGTCGGTTCGTCCGCGGAGGCAGGCCTTCTCGCAAGGATGCCCGTCGCAATCCTTGCAGGCTTCCATCCGGTAGGCCCGGAGGATAGCTCCCGCTAGGTTGTCCATTTTACAGGCCCGCAGCAAGCGGCCCGGATCTAGTCCGGGCTTGCATGCCTTCGTGCAGACAGGGGCATCGCACAGATAACAGCGATTCGATTCTTCCGTTAGGAGGCGTTTTCTCTGGAGGAGGTTTGTCTTCATGGCTTCTAACTGTATTATCTCACTACTTTCTGTACTTTCCGGTAACGTTCGGTCACGACCTCCACGGTGTACAGGTGTCCGGGCAGGCTGAAGATTGCTTTTCCGGATACCGCTTGCTGGTGACCAGCCAACGTGCCGTTCATGCTGTAGACGTTGACGGTGGCTCCCGGCAGGCAGTCTACCGTAAGCATGCCGTCGAGAAAGCGGATAGATAGGGGCTCGTCGGCCGTTACCACCTCATTTCCGGTGATGCTCACGTCACCTCGTACATAGGTGATGTTGTTGATGTCCCACGCCAATACGAAGGGTTTGTCGCTGTTTACCATGAAGGGAAAGGTGTCGGTGCCGAAGCTAATCTTCCGTTCGAGTAGCTTGGGGTAGTACTGGTCACGGAGCGTGTTCGACTTCTCGGCAGTGAGCAGATAGAGGGTGGATGAGAAGGACTCGGCTGTCTCTTCCGGCCTGACGTGCTTGTCCGTGCGTCGTATCTTCGAATAGGATGCGCTGATACCCTGCGAGGTTGTCGCCGTGGTCTGGTCTGTCCATTCCCAAGAACTTTGGTTCTCCAGTTGAAAGAAGGGGAATTTCAAATCCATAAGGCTGATGGCACCTTTGGTCTGACTGTCGGAGATTGTGCCGCTGGTTTCCAGCGTCATGTCGCTCCGTTCGGAGTTGAGGCTGAAGTTGACGGACTTGCTGACATTTGGCTCGCTGGCGGTCATGGTGAGGATCTCACGGGCCTCCCAGTCTCCAAGTTTGCTTGGATTGTCTATGCGGAAAGGCTCTAGGTCGAGAGGCACTTCTACTTGTTTGATACTCTGCCGTGTCATGTAAGTATAGCTGAATATGGGCATTCGTACACTCTGTCTCCGGGTGGGGGAGAGGTATTCTAGGTCGCAACGGGTCAGAATGGGTACAGAGTAGAGGGCGATGGCCCGGTAGTCTGCTGTGTCGTTTGCTTCGAAGGTAACGGTGATGGACTCGGACTGGCTTGTTACTTCCTCGTGTTGTTTCTGGAAGGAGTATCCGCCGCCGAATGCTGCCGTGAGTTTATCCGTATGCGGTCCGAAGGAGCATTTTAGATCACTTTTATAGAGTCGGCTCACGGAGTTGCTGGTGCCCGATCCCATGGTGAAGGCAAGGCTTGAGGCTACGCCGAGGTCGCCGAACCACTCGTTATTATCCACTACCGTTGGAGGTGGTCCTTCGATGATGCCGACGAGGCGCACGAGATTGCGTAACTCGCTGTTGCCGAATAAGGCCTTCTCGTCGTTGAAAGAACTACGTCTCTCCACGATCTCGTTAGATCGGATGGAGGCGACGTAGGAGTGCTTGAACCAGTGGTATGGTTGCTGGTTACCCCGCAGTAGATAGATATATTGCTTGTAGTAGAGTCCTCCGCCGGGAGCTGTCTCAGTGGTAGGATCTGCTGCGGTGGCTACGGCCGTGTAGCCGTAGGGCAGGTCAGTGTAGATGGGTGCGTCGGCGGCGAAGCTGTTGCTGCCGGGGTAGAATTTCTTTAGGAAGTGTTCACCCGTCCCTTTGCCATCATAGGAACAGTAGCTGAAGATTAGGGGATTTGAGGACGCTTTGTAGCCATTGGTATTGTCGGCCGCATAGCCTTCGATGTCAGCTTGGATGAGCTTGAGTGAGAAGGTCTTCGAGCGGCCTATGTCGTGGTGTGCGTATTCTTCCCACTTGGAGGGCCATGTGTTATCCTTGCCATATTCGCCGCTGTAGCTGAATGCCTCGAATGCACCGCTCTTGAGTCGGCCTACGATGAGTTTTTCCACGTTCTTTTTCTCGGTGTCGTCGTAGCCGTACCACGAGGTGGCGTCCCAGTGGTCGTCGGGATCGTATTCCATTGATATGCCTGTTGAGCCTTTTAGCTCGATATTATCGTGTCCGGCGTTGCGCACGGTGCCGCACCAGTCCCAGCCGCTGTTCAGCTCGGGGTCGCCGTATTGGTAGACTTGCAGTTTCTTGTTGGTGCGGCGGTGTAGGATGACGCAGATCTTGTCACGGTAGATGGTGGCGGCGAAGTTGGCGTAAGTTTTCCCGTCATCAAGCATACGGGTTTTCTTGTATTCTCCCTTTTTCATATCCACCTCGCCGATCCATATCTGGCCATTGGTATTATTCTTCCAGAGCACATAGAAGCGATTACGGTATACGATGATCTCGGCATCTTGGTATACGCCGAACTCATTGAGACGGATCTCTTTTTTATTGGTTTCACCAATGGTAGATTGCTTCATTGTCTGGGTCTCGCCGTTCACCTCGAAAGCCGTGAGGCATACGGCTGAAGGTCCGTTATTATTTATGTAGACCCCGTAGAGCTTCCCTTGGTAGTATTGTGCGTCGGTGAAGCAGTAATAGGCACCTCCGTCTGATTCGTAATTGTGGAATTCTTTCACCTTATACAGTTCGGGATGTTGGCTGATCTGTGCCTTGACGGTGGTGGTAGAGGCGGTGATAAGCAAAAATACGGCGATCAGCCGTATCGCTTGTGCTTTGAGTGTCGTTCTCATGTATATATCTGTTTAAGAGGTTTAGAAACTGATATTGAATTGTAACTGTACGGACTGCCTCTTGCCGAAGCTCCCGTTTACTCCGAGCGAGATGTTGTCAGCGAGGAAATAGTTCACCCCGGCCAAAGCGTACAGCTTGTGACGGGCGTGGAAAGTCTCGTCGATACGAACGGTATAGTCCTTGCCGGCATATGTCTTGGTGAACTCGTACCGGTCTTTCATCGTGTAGTCCTTGTAGAGGATGCCGGCATAGGGCACGAAATTCCCCAGTGCGTATCCGGCCACCACGGGCACGGTCCACTCTAGGTAACGGCGGTTGAGGCTGAGGTCTCGCAAGGGGATGGTCTTGCCTTGGTAATACACCTCGGTGGTCATGTTATCGCTGTTGGCATAGCGCACGCCGGGTTGGGTAGACATGAAAAAGCGGTCGGTGAAGGCATGGCCGTAACCTAGCCCTCCGCTGTAGATGGGTACCATGTTCTTGCTGAAGATGGTACTGCTTAGGTCGTCATCATCTCGGAAAGTCTCCTCGTGGGTGAAGTTGGTGGTACCGATGCCTGCCCACAGGCTGAGATTGTCCCATACACGATAGGAGAGGCGCAGGGAAATACTGTTCATGATGAGTCGGTGACTTACCGAGTGATTGTCCTCGTCGATTTGTTCGGATGTCCAATTCTCCGGGTTTCCCATCTGCCCATCTTCATCCACGCCAAATGACGTGGTGGAGAGCCAAGGGGTACTGGTATCGTGACTTCCGTTGATCTGTAAGTTGAAACGTTTTTCCCCCGTAGGATATTTGTCTAAGGGGATCAATATATCCGCCTTGGCTTGATAGACAGTAAAAACGGATAAGAGTAGGAGTGTAAAATGTCTCATATCGCTATTTATTTAGTTGAATCATTTACGTTGTTATAATATAGGTTGGCGAAGTACTCGATGGGAGTGTTGCCCGTCACCTCCTTGAATTGGCGGTAGAAAGAGGTACGGGAGGTAAACCCAGCCGTCTTGTATAACTCCTGCGGCTCTTGTGTGAGGCACTTGGAAAATTCCCGTATGAGGTACTCTACCCGATAGATAGCCAGCCAGCGACTGAAGTTCATACCCGTCTGATTGTTCAAGGTAGAGGATAGCCGGGTACGGTTCGTGCAAGCGAGGTTGGCCAACTGGCACAAATTGAACTGTGGATCGAGATAAGGCTTCTTATCCTCCATGATTTGTAAGATGCGGGCATATAGCCTGCGTTCGATTAGGGATGGCTTTTGCTTTTCTTCCATATTGGTACTGTCTTAAGTAACCCGCATAAGAGGGACTTGCGAGGTCAAATATAGACAGTCCCATTTGGTAAATCAAGGGATGAGAAAAGATGCGAACGTATTGAAACTTGATCCGAACGATCTGGTACACCAAAGGCCGTAAAGCCCCTGCATCAAAGGCTAGACACGTACTTTAACAGATTATTTGCCGGTCTCTTTTCGTACGTTTCTGTATTGGTTGGGCGTAAGTCCGGTGACTTGCCGGAACTGCCGGAAGAAGGAGGTTCGGGAGGTGAAGCCTGATTCGGAGGCTAGTGCGGTGATGTCGCTGTCGGGACGTAGGGCGACGAGCGAAAGGAGGTGGTGTACCCTGTATTCAGCCAGCCAACGAC
>ERZ1027070.884-NODE-884-length-12116-cov-9.816516_pt1 | contig 12116 bp, 8 predicted proteins | sample MGYA00519419_ERZ1027070 | MGnify/ENA primary metagenome ERZ1027070 (study PRJEB26926, sample SAMN06164837) | human gut metagenome | biome: ENVO:00009003; feature: ENVO:2100002; material: ENVO:00002003 | host: Homo sapiens | place: USA | collected 2012 ...
ATCTACACCTAAGCCTTCGTCGGCAGCGTCAGATGTGTATAAGAGACAGGTTCTGTTAGTTCTTTCGCGGTCTCCTGCGTATGGTGCAAGAGGGTTTCACGCATTTCTGACGGACAGCTGCAATAAAGCATCTTCATCTGATTGGCTCCCTCATCTTCTGGAGAAACATTTGGATTGATCAGAGTGTCCAGAGAGAGCGGAAGCACTTTTGCCAATGCCTTCAAAATCAAATAGGACGGATTTATTTGTCCCTTTTCAATGCTGGCAATCTGCTTGACAGATACATGGCTCAGATCCGCAAGCTCCTGTTGCGTCAGGTCTTTTTTCTTTCGGGCTTCCCGCATTTTTTGCCCCAAAGCGGTCAAATCATCAATCGGCATAATCGTTCACCTCAAATATATTCTATCGTGCCGATTTGCACAAAGGAATAACCTTATTATACCTGTTGACAGATACGATTATACTGATTTTGTGAGAGGGAATAGAAAAAGTGCAGTTGTATCCTTGATGAGCTATGTTACAATGTTGATAGTAAGGAAAAATAAAAAATGTTTTGATTTTTAGATTTAGGACATTTCTGTAACATTTTGTGTTTATCCTATCAATATAGTTGAAAAATAAGGAAGGAAGTGAATGTCTTGAAGAAGATTCTAATTGTAGAGGACGATCAGCTTTTGAATCGGACATTGGCATACAATCTGACCTCTGATGGATATGAGGTCATTTCTGTTTTTAATTTTGACAGCGCGGTAAGAAAGCTGCGCGAAAATGAATTTGATGTGGCACTGTTGGATATTAACCTCCCCGATGGCAGCGGACTGGATCTGTGTGAAGAAATCCGGAATCGCGGTCAGCATACCTATATCATCTTTATCACAGCCAATGATAAGGAGAGCGATATGCTCAAGGGATATGAAGTCGGCGGCGCGGATTATGTGACTAAGCCCTTTTCTGTGACAGTGCTTTGTAAAAAAGTGGCGGCGGTTTTTGCAAATCTGGAGCTGCGGACACCCCGGCATGATCTGTTTGATGATGGCTTTCTGAAAATCGACTTCTCCGAACAAAGTGCGTCCCTTGCCGGAGAATCCCTGGACTTTACACCGAAGGAATACCGCACCCTGTTCCTGTTCGTAAAGAACCCCCGGATTATTCTGACCAAGCGGCAGATTTTAGAGAAGCTGTGGGACATTGATGGAGACTTTGTGGATGAGCATACTCTAACGACGATCATCAGCCGTATCCGCAAAAAAATCGAAACAGATGAGCGGAAATATATTAAGACAGCTTATGGAATGGGCTATCAGTGGATCGGCGGTGAGCCTCGATGAAGCTGCAAAATTTATCTGTCAGGGCATTTTTGAGAAAAATTGTGGCGGGGACTCTGCTCACTGCCGCTTTGCTGCTGTTGATTTTTTTCCTGTTGACGAAAGATGTGCGTGTTGTCATCTGCGGCATTATTTTGACAGCTGCATTTTACATTTGGGGCATGGTTTTTCTGCACTATTTTCAAAAGAAACTTTCTCTGTTCACCGATGGTTTGTGCCAGACCTTGGATCACATGATGGACAGTACAGACCGGCCCCAGGTAGACTATGAAGCGGAAACACTGCTGTCTCGGATCAGCCACCGTCTGGAACGACTCTATAATGTGATGCAGAAAACCAGACACATGGCAGAGGGAGAAAAGGAAGAACTGCAATCCCTGGTATCGGATATTTCCCACCAGACCAAAACCCCCATCGCAAATTTGAAGCTAATCAACGATACGATGCTGACAAGGCCATTGACAGAAGAAAAGCGCAAGGAGTTTTTGCAGGCCACAGGCACACAGCTGGATAAACTGGATTTTCTCATTCAGGGAATGGTGAAAACTTCCCGTCTGGAAACGGGTGTCATTACGCTGGAGAAACAAGATGCTGTGATCGGGGATACGCTGGTGAGCGCCATCAATGGTGTTTTGGCTCCGATGGAACAAAAAGAGATCAGCCTGTCGGTGGACTGCCCATCTGATTTGACAATATCCCATGACAGCCGCTGGACTTCCGAAGCATTGTTTAACATTCTGGATAATGCGGTAAAGTACACCTCTGCCGGTGGCAGCATCCAGGTGAGGGTACGGGATTGGGAAATGTATTTGAGGATAGATGTGACGGATACAGGCAGAGGCATCCCGGAACATTCTCAGGGCACGATCTTCAAACGCTTCTATCGGGATGAAGCGGTGCATGATATAGATGGGGTCGGAATCGGCTTATACCTTGCCCGTGAGATCATTACCATGCAGGGCGGCTATATTACCGTCGAGTCTAAAGTTGGGGAAGGATCAACTTTTTCCGTGTTCCTGCCCATAAAATAATTCTGAGGCAGTCTGTTTTGGCAGGCTGCCTTTTTTGAAAAATTTTTAGAGGACAATGGATTTTAGGACAATTCTGCAACATTTGGGATTTATGCTGACAGCAACATCATGAAATTGGAGGTGGCCTTATGGAAATCACAAAGACATTACTCATCAATGCAGCTTGCTTGCTGATCCCGCCGGTCGTTGTTGTTCTGCTGCTCCGGCACTTCTTTCCAAGAAAAATCAGATGGTCGGCTGGTGTGGTGGCTCTGGTAGATCTGGTGATCTTCTGGACAGATATTTCTTATTATGAGAGCGTTTGGCTGACGCTGTTTTTTGTTGTAATTCAGTTAGCAATGGTTTTGCTTATATCTATCCGGCTTTATAAAAAAGACACACGAAAATGAATTGTCCTAAAATTGAAGCAATTCACCCTAAAACTGTTGAGCCTTTGGGATATTTCTGCAACATTTGGGGGTTAGGATAACAGCGAAAGGAGTGAATGGCTATGACGTTACCATTTGAAAATGATACCCGTATCATTGTAAAGAAGTTGGCAAAACGAAACTTAAAAGCAGATAAAAGTCGAAACATCCTCATTATCATTACGATTGCCTTAGCTACCTGCTTGATAATGACAACGACCTTGTATTTTTTTGCTTCTCAGCGAAAATCATTAAATGATGCGGCTGGGCGTTATCAAGCAATTATCAATGAAGTCGATAATGATACCATTACGAAATTAGTAAATGACGATAGGGTTCAAGTGGGGGTAAGTCATTTATTGGGTTTAGTATCTTATGGGGACTACAAATTAACCGTTCGTTCAATAGATGAAATACTAATGAAATTAGCAAAATATCCTGATTTAGAGGGAAAATTGCCCAAATCTACAAATGAAATTGCTATCACAAAGGCGTTTCTTGATAGAGCTGGATTGTCCAAATCCATAGGCGATACTATATCGTTAAATCTGGGAGATGGAGAAAAAGATTATACCTTATGTGGTATTTTGCCTGTCGAAAATTCAAATTATTCCGTATTCGTGTCGCAGTCCTATATTGAAAACAAGATCAGCGAACCGGCATACTCCGCTTATATCCGTTTGAATGAATCTGATGGTTGGTCTAAGGCTGCTATACAAGCTGAATTATCAACATTGTGCAGAGAATTGGAAATACAGCCGGAGCAAATGCAGTTTTCAACATATTATTTTTCTCTCATTGAACAGAGAAGCAGTCAATATATCACTGTAATAGCATTTATCAGTCTTATTATCGCTTTGGCGTGTACCCTTGTTATTTACAGTCTGTTCTATGTGTCCATAGCCAGAAAAACAAAAGAATATGGAAAACTGCGGACAATAGGGGCAACTGGAAAACAGATGAAAAGAATCGTTTTTAGAGAGGGATTTCATCTTTCCAGAATTGCTATTCCGATTGGAATATTAGCCGGTGCAATAGCGGGATATGTCCTTGTCCCGCAAGGCTGGAACACTTTAATGGTATTTGTAATTGCCGCTGTCACAGCTCTGTTTGTGTATCTATGCGTTATGATTGCTGTAATTAAGCCAGCCAAAATTGCTGCTCATGTTACGCCTATTGAAGCAGTCCGTTATATGGCGGGCAATAATGATGTAATGTCAAACAGTACAAAAGTGTTACATCGTTCTCTATCCGCGAAAAATTTAGCGTTCCTTAATTTTGCGAGGAACAGAAAGAAAACCGCTTTAACGATCCTGTCGTTAGGGGTATGTGGAATTTTGCTGATGGCAAGCTCTGCATATTTTAATTCCATTGATCCCTTAGCGATGGCGCGTAGGAGTTTTCCTTACGGAGAAATTCGCCTTGAATTAGGCGATTACGGGCCGCAGGCACATAACAGCGAACAATATTCAGAACTCCAAAAATCGAATCTGCTTACAGAAGATTTTAGAGAATCCATTTTGGACATAGATGGTGTGGAAGAAATAAAAGAATACCAAGGCACCGTTTTGAATGTTCGTATGCCAACGGGAGATATTGAACCGATTGTTTCAGACGCATATACGCCAAGCTCTCAAAAATTGCTTGAACAATATTTGATTGATGGTACAGCGGATTTGCAGGAACTACTTAATAATAATGGCATTATTATTGAAAATGGCCCACAGTGGAAAGAAACTTTTGGGTGGGATGCCGCGATTGGGGACGAACTTCTGATTGAAGTTGGCGGACAAACATTGGAAGTAAAAGTAATGGGAATTGTGGATGCGAATATCCCGTATGGCGGATATGATACGCTATTTATTCCTTTAGAAATGCTGTCAAAGATCGTTCCTATTGATAACCTCAATTATCAATTTATTGTAGATACAGATGACAGTAAATGGGCAGCCGCAAAAGATGAAATACAAAAGATAATTCCACCGACTTCCAGCCTCTATGTTAGTACCTTGAATGATTGGGTAGAGGCATACAACGAAAAACTATTGAACTATCGTATGCCAGTCTACATTTTTATTATGTTTATTGGGGTTTTTGGCATTATCAATCTGCTAAACACACTGATAACAAACATCTTGACACGGAAGCGAGAATTGGGTGTTTTGCAAGCAGTTGGTTTGAGCAGTAAACAGCTTTCAAAAATGTTATTGATAGAGGGCCTGTTCTATACATTAGGGGTGTTGCTTCTTTCCATATCATGCGGAACTCTTATCGGGTATCTTCTCTGCACCGTCTTTAGTGCAATGAGTATTTTTGGAAAAGTAAGCTATCATTTTCCGACAGTTGAAATGTTCAGTTATTTTATACTGATGCTTGCTGTCCAAATGCTTTTCTCGTGTTTCGCAATTCGGCAGATAAAAAAACAATCTCTGGTAGATCAAATACGGGAATTGTCATAAGAATTTTTGAAATGTCCGAGCATTGTAACATTTCGCGGACATTCATGATTTACAATTATGTCCTCACCCCAAATAGGAGGCAAAGACCATGAAAAAAACGATGGTGATTTCATTTATAGCTGCTGCGATGCTATTGATACCATGTACAGCTTGTCATGTAGCAGAGAGCCACAATGAAGTACTGGCACAAGAAAACAAAGAGAACACTGTTAACGGAGGATATACCATTACAGATATTACTGACCCCGTTGAAGTTCAAAGCTACATTGAGCAGCAAGGCGGTGAATATACTGCCGATATTATGGCTGTTCATCAGGTTACATTTACCGATTATACCGCAAACGACATTACAGATCCGGCAGAAATCAAAGCCTATCTGGAAAGTCAGGGGCAAGAATATAACGAGAATATTACCGCTATTCATCAGATTACTTTCATTGACGGGGAAGCGACACCAGAGGGTTCCCTTTGCGAAGTTGAAAAATGAATTGTCCTAAAATTGAAGCAATTCACCATGGATTTTTATAGCGTTTAGGACAATTCTGCAACATTTCTCCTTTACTCTATATGCAACAAATTAAGAAAGGCAGGTAACTGTTATGAAAATTTTGCAGACAACGGATTTGAAAAAATACTACGGCACAGAGCCGAACATTACCCGCGCCCTGGATGGCGTGAACTTCTCTGTGGAGGAGGGCGAATTTGTGGCGGTGGTCGGCACTTCCGGCTCCGGTAAGTCCACCCTGCTTCACATGATGGGCGGTCTGGACACACCCACCTCCGGCAGCGTGATGGTGCGGGATAAGGAGCTGGCGAAGATGAACGATGAGCAGCTTACTATCTTCCGCCGCCGCAATATCGGCTTTATTTTCCAGAACTACAATCTGGTGCCGATCCTAAATGTCCATGAGAACATCGTCCTGCCGGTGGAGCTGGATGGGGATACGGTGGATCAGAAATTCATGGCGGATGTGGTGTCCATGCTGGGACTGGAGGATAAGCTGAAGAATATGCCAAACAACCTCTCCGGTGGCCAGCAGCAGCGTGTGGCTATCGCCCGCGCTCTGGTGTCAAAGCCCGCTATCGTCCTTGCCGATGAACCCACCGGAAACCTGGACAGCAGGACCAGCGCCGATGTGCTGGGGCTTTTGCAGAGAACAAGCCGTGAATTTAACCAGACGCTGGTAATGATCACACATAATGATGCCATTGCCCAGCTTGCAGACCGTATCGTGCGGATTGAGGATGGCAAAATCGTTGGATAAAGGAGGTGGCAGACATGACATTGCCTTTTGAAAATGATACAGGGCCGGTCATTAAAAAATTGGCGTCACGAAGTATTCAGACAGATAAGCGGCGCAACCTGTTTGTGATCGTAACGATTGCTCTGGCGGCAGCTTTGATGGCAGCGATTTTTTGTGCAGGAGCGGGAAGTGACAGAAAACTGGAGGCGGACATTCGGGGACAGTATCAGGCGGTTGTGGTGAATTGTGACCGTGATACGATTGAAAGACTGAAAGACTGCCCGGAAGTGGAACGCTGGGGCCTTTCCCAGAATTACGGTTCTGCCCGCTATGGTGACAGCGTTCTGACTGTGGAGTATGCGGATGCCAACTGGATGGAATTGGGTAAGAAGCCTTCCTTTACTGGGACACTTCCGCAGGCTGCCAATGAAATTCTGGTAGAACGGGCATTTCTTGATTATTTTGAAATCCCGGCAGAAGTCGGGCAGAGCATAGAGGTGGATTTGGGAAACGGAAAGCAGACCTATACCGTCAGCGGTATCATGGATGTGGAGAATGACTCCCGTATGTTCCAGCTTTATGTATCTGAAGCATTTGTGGAGGAGATGGCGCAGGGAGAGCCGCTGTTTGAATTTCGGCTTCGTTATACTGGTGCTGATAGTATGGAGCTGGAGCAGCTCAAGGCGGATATTGCAGCATTCCTTTCTGCCAACGATGTCTCAGAGGATCAGATTTTTTACAGTTCCAACTATTTCGATATGCAGGGCTTTAAGTCCGGCGTGATGAAATATTACATTCCCGTGGCAATCCTTTTGCTGGTTGCCTGTGCCGTGGTCATTTACAGTATCTTTTTCATTTCCGTAAAGGGCAAAATGCGGGAATATGGACGCCTGAAAGTGATTGGCACAACACCAAAACAGATCCGGCGGATCGTGCGGCGGGAGGGATTGCTGTTATCTCTTTGCGGTATCCCGCTGGGGCTTTTGGTTGGAGGGGCCATCGGGTTTGCCATTTTCCCGGCACATTGGAGCTGGATGGGCAATCTGCCTTATCTGGCTGCGACCGCAGCAGCCTGCGCCCTGACGGTATTTCTGTCCATTCATGCGCCTGTCCGCATGGCGGCGAGGGTATCCCCAATCGAAGCGGTCCGCTCCAGTGGTTATGAAACGGCAACAGACCGGAAAGATCAGAAAAACCACCGCATTACGCCGTTCTCTATGGCACAGATGAACTTTAGGCGGAGCAGGAAAAAGACGGTCATCACTCTGGTATCTTTGGGATTGACGGGTGTGTTTTTGGTAACAGCCGCTACGGTACTTAACTCCATCAGTCCCGAAAAGATGGCGATAGAAGCTATGGGAGATCACTGTAACTATGAGGTCAGCTGGATGGATTCGGGAGGCGCGGAAGGATTGCCTGCCATCGCACGGGAAAATCCATTGACAGAAGAACTTCGTCAGGAGCTTCTTGCCATAGATGGTGTGGAATCTATCACCAGCCATGAAGTAACATCCGTAACGGTGAAACTCCCCCAGGAAAGTGTTGCATTAAAGTTCCCTGTGTTTGACAGAGAGCAGATGGAACAGTGGCTGCCGGAGGAAAATCTGGAACAGGGCAGCGCAGATTATGAGGAGCTTGCCGCGAACAACGGTGTGGTCGTGACTGATTCGGAAGATCATCTTTTAAGTATGTTTTATGGCTATACGCCTGCTGTCGGGGATGTGCTGACCTTTGAATCCATGGACGGTAAGACCATAGAAGTAACGGTCATGGGGATTGCGAAACCGTCAGTGACATCGGGCACCGGCGCATGGGGCCTGTTTACCCTTACAGAAGAACTGGCCGATCAGCTCTACCCGGACATTGAGAACAGAGAGGCTGTTTGGAATGTCCATACATCGGAGGACTCGGATGCGCTCAGGGCGTCTATTTTCAGCCTGCTGGAAAATCCGGTGCTGACGGTCTTTTCCAGAGCAGACCATGCGGCATCCCTGGAATCGCAGCTAAAGATGATGACCCGCGGTGTTTATCTGCTGCTGGCATTCCTGTTTGTGTTCTCCATGGTAAATCTGGTCAACACCCTGATGACCAATCTGCTGGCAAGGCAGCAGGAGCTTGGGATTTTGCAGTCTGTGGGAATGACCGGAAAGCAGGTTTCCCGTATGCTGATTGCAGAATGCCTGTGGTACGCAGGGGTTACGGTATTTTTGTCAGTTGGCATTGGCGGAATCCTGGGCTGGATTTTTGACTATGTGATCAGCAGTTTTAATATTTTTGGGGAACTGTCCTATCAATTCCCTTTGATGGAAACGGTTGTTTTTGTTCTGGCACTTTTGGTCGTGACCGGAATCTTCTCTGTGGTTGCTGTCCGTTACTCTAAACGGCTTTCCCTTGTAGAGCGGATCAAGACCATGGACTAACCAGAGGCGGCGGCTTCCGATGTGAAGTCGCCGCTTTGCTGACAGCAGAAATATAAGACTTAAAGGAGATGATCAAAATGACAGTACCATTTGAGAATGATACAGGAAATATTGTCAGGAAACTGGCAAGAAAAAGTTTGAAAAGTGAGAAGCGTCGGAATCTCATGGTGGTGATCGCCGTTGCGCTGGCATCCTGTCTGATCTGTTTTTCGATTGTGATGGCTTTGTCTACCCGGCAGATAGAGAAAAATCATGTGGAGGATACCTATGAGGCGGTCTATACCAGGATTACCGAGGAAGATGTGTCCACCCTGAAGGGGCTGGATGACTTCTCAAGGGTAGGAGAGTATTATATGCTGGCTGTGGAACCTGCGGAGCAGGGATACAATGCCTCCTATATTTATTGTGATGAGGAAACGATGTATATTGCCCGTGACCAGATGAAGCTTTTGGAAGGCCGCCTGCCACAAAAAGAGGATGAAGTGGTGGTGAGCCGTTATTTCCTTTCCAATTACGGTGCAGACGCCGGGATTGGTGAAAAGGTTATGTTAAGCAGCGAGAGCTTTCACGGAGAATACACGGTGACTGGCATTATGGAAGGCTATAAGGAAAAAGAGGTAAATGGCACATCCATCCTTCTTTCCAAAGAAGCCCTGAAGGGATGGAGCGGCTACGACCCCGCTGATTATCGTGCCTATGTGCATTTTAAGAATGAGCAGCAGATGGATGAAACAGAATTGACTGCCCGTAGCCGGGAGATTGCCAAGGAATATCAGCTGGAAATGCCGGTCATGAACCTCAGCTATATGAAATTCTATAAGCAGCCGGTGAATGTCAGTATGCTTGCGCTGGTTGCCGGAATCGCAGTCCTGGTCATCATCGGAGGGTATGTTGTGATACAAAGTATCTTCCGAATCTCGATCAATGACAAAATCCAAAGCTATGGACAGCTGCGGACCATCGGCACAACGCCAAAGCAGATCCGGAGTATTGTCAAAAAGGAAGGCCGTTTCTTAGGATGGGCTGGTATCGGAATCGGTATTTTGCTGGGATGTGCAGCCGGGTTTGCGCTGTTTTCCCGTGGGTTTAATCTGCTATTTTATGCAGCCGCGATTGTTTTGACTGCGCTGCTTGGCAGGTTTATGGTATCCATTGCGATCCGCAGACCGGTAAAGATTGCCGCCGGTATCTCCCCGATTGAAGCGGTCCGCTTTGCCGGCAGTCAGAGCGGAAATGCCCACACCCATAAGAAGAATATGCGGTTAAATCCCCTCTCCATGGGAATTGCAAATTTCAGGCGTGACCGTAAAAAGACCATCAGCATCGTGGCTTCCCTAAGTCTGGGCGGGGTGATCCTTTTGGTGACAGCCTCTATTCTTCTGGTTCGTTCGCCGGAGCGGATCGCAAGGCAGTTTTTCCCGGATGGGGATTATAAAATCTATATAAACTCTGAAAAAACAGAATATGAGGTAATGTCGGAGGGAAATCCTTTGAATGAAGCGCTTCGGCAGGAGGTGCTGGCTGTGGACGGCGTGACAGATGTGATCGAGAATCGTCAGGCGGTTCATGTGCGGTTTGAAAATGAGGAGAGTTCTTCCGGCGGAATGTGCGATCTGTTGAGTGATAGAAACAGAGATCAGATAGAAGCGGCGCTTGTGTCGGGGACTTTGCCTCAAGATTCCCATAGTATTGCACTGGATATGGAATATGCAGAAGATATGATCGGCGTAGAGGCAGGATCGGTGATCAAACTTTCCATTGGGGATCAAGAGATTCCGGTCACGGTTTCGGGTCTGTTCCTAAACGATGGGCTTCAAAATGGTCATGGTCCTCTGGCGCTGGACAACACCTGCATGGTTGCGACCAAAGAGCTGTTTCAGGAAGCAATGCCCATGATTGATTGCTTTGATTATTCCTGGAGCATTGTCAGCGATCCCCAAAAGGCAGAGCAGATTGAAAACAGTCTGAGCGCGATCCTTTCTTCTGATCCCGACCTTGCACTGGACACCATTGGGATACATAAGGATTATGAGGAAATGGAAAACCGGGTCGTTTTTGGAGGGCTTCAGGCACTGTCCTGGCTGGTATTCCTCTTTGGCGTGGTCAATCTCATCAACACCACCCTCTCCAATCAGATGTCCAGAAAGCGGGAAAACAGTGTCTTTCGTGCCATTGGTCTGACCAGAAAACAGCTTTGTCAAATGACCATTTATGAAGGGATCTGCTATGCGTTTTTTGCTGCATTGGCAACCCTGGCAGCGGGCCTTCCGATTGCAGTGATTGCTGCCCGGAAATTCAGTGAAATGACTTTCCATGGAGTCATCATGCCATATTCCTTCCCCTTCCTGCAAATGGGTCTGTTCGTTCTGGTGCTGTTTGGTCTGGAGGTTATCCTGTCCTTCTGGACAATGCGCAGACAGAAAAATCAATCGCTTGTGGAAGAAATGCGAGCGATGGAATGACCTTTTTGAAGTGGCGGGGCGGCAGTGCGCTGCCCCGCTTTTTCTATTATCATTTTATTTCTAATTAAAATCAGGAGGATATATGAAAAAGATACTGTTGATTGACGATAGTGATACCTATATATGGAATCTGAGAAAGTATTTACAGCGCCGGGGCTATCCAGTGAAAACGGCTTCCACTTTGAATGAAGCGCGGGCTGCCATCCAAGAGGAAATGCCGCTGGTGGTCTGCTGTGATCTTGACCTGCCGGACGGTTCCGGCATGGACTTTCTGGACGAGGTGCGGATCACAGATAAGAAGCTGCCTTTTATTCTGGCGTCCTGCCATGACAAAGACGACTACGAACAGGAGGCCATGCGCCGGGGCGCGACGCTGTGCATGGACAAAATGAAAGGTCCGCTGCTGCAAGATAAGCTGGTGGAATACGCCTACCGGCAGTTGTCCGGCGAAAAGGCCCCGACTTTTCACAAGCTGCTCTTTGTCTATGCAGAAGATACCAGCGCCGAAGTGCTGCGGGCTGCTATGCTACAAAAGGGCTTTGACCTGATTCTGGTTTCCTCGATTTGGGAAGCCAAGCGCCGGATTTTTGAGGATAAGGAAATAGAACTGATCTTGTGCGATCTGGAACTGCCGGACGGCACAGCAATGGAGCTGTTTCATACGCTACGGCGGGTGGCGGGGATGTTCCAAATGAAGAATCCCCCTGTCCGGCTTCTGCCGTTCTTTATCCTCACCGAGAACAACGACCTTGCCACGGAATATGAATA
>ERZ1027070.889-NODE-889-length-12069-cov-7.628517_pt1 | contig 12069 bp, 10 predicted proteins | sample MGYA00519419_ERZ1027070 | MGnify/ENA primary metagenome ERZ1027070 (study PRJEB26926, sample SAMN06164837) | human gut metagenome | biome: ENVO:00009003; feature: ENVO:2100002; material: ENVO:00002003 | host: Homo sapiens | place: USA | collected 2012 ...
GCTCGGAGATGTGTATAAGAGACAGATGCAATATATTATATTTCTATTGTTGCATCAATGCCCACTCAAAAAAAGTCTTTCCTTCATTTTCGAAATTATTTACATCTCCATCCCTAAGTGCTTCTTCAGCTATACGACGAGCTTCACTTTTCTTATTCATGTGAACATATGCCAAATACTTTAGAACATTTATATACATTTCTCCCTGACAATTTATAGCATATTCATCAATATCGTACTGCTCCATAAATTTATTGCTACTTTCTTCTACCAATTCTACAAGAATTTTTGCCTGCTCCTCATATTGATCTGTGAGTTCCATCTGTCCTGTTTTTACTGTGATAGTTGGAGCCTGAAAAGCGCCAACTGCCCTTAATGAATCAGGTTCTTTGCTATTACTAGTCATCTGCATTATCTTCCAAAAAATATCATCATAATCATAATTTTTTATGTTGACTCTATAAACCAATTTCTTCGAATCTACAACAAGGAAATCACAATAAACCATCGCCGCATCCTTTACACGAAAAATAGTATTTTGTCTGGCTTTATATCCCAACTTTTTCGCATATGCAACTATTAAATTCCTTAATTCTTTTTTCTGCTCCTTGTCTAATTTCATCTCACTCCTCCTCCGAAACATAGTATTGTATTCTAATGCCATGCTGAGCAACCTGATTTTGAACTGCCTGCAGAAACTTTTCTGCATTATCCGTTAAACTGTATAGGAAATGAATTTCTATAATTCCATATGTAATTGTCTCTTCTTTATACATATCCCCATACTGCTTTTCTTCAAGATAGCCGAGATACATGTTAATTTTCTCCTGCAGAATCATTAAATGTTGGTATTCCTCACTCCAATCCAAATGATCTGTGATCAACAAAACTATTCCATTTTTATCTTCTGTTAATGCTATACCATCTACTACCATACTATCAACTACCGACATAATTTATTATACCTCCTCAATTTGGTCGAATTATTTTTACCTCTGTTCCTGCTTCAATTAATTTACCACCTTTAAAAATACCTTTTCCCTCCCCCTTTCCAACAACAACTCCTCCACTTTTAAGAATCTCCTCAAATGCAACTCTTTGATTCTTTGTTAATGGTGCCGTTAAAGATGATTTAAATTCATATATTACTATTTTACCATCTGCATCTAATCCAATTGCATCGACTCTTGTTCTAGTACCAGAAGGGGTTTTTATAGTAACCTGTTCAGCAGCATTATTATACTTAGCACTAAATTTTGCAAACTCTTGCTTTTCAAAAGCTCTACCTTTGGCTTTATTTTGTTGCAAAATCTCTGCTTTTGTACGCGACGGCTTCACATAATCGTTCTGTGCTTCTACAAGATCACTTAGATAATCTTCATATTCCGGAATATCTGCTCGTTGGCTCTCAAATATATCTTCATAAAATTCACCTTCCAGATCTGCCTGTTTTTCTATTTCCGCCAGATTCGGTTCCTCTATCTTCGGCACCTCTGTTGGCACCTCTTCCGGCATCCCTTTGGCTGCCTTTGCATCTCGAATTCCCTTTACGGTATTCTTAACTGCTCCAGCCAGGCACACAATATCTGCCGTCGTGGTACTGATTGCCAAAGCCTTATTGTATGCCTCCTCTCCCATAAGGTCTTTGAGCGGATTTATGGCATCTGTGTACTTCAATCCCTGAACAGAAATTGATACATCCTGCGTTCCCTCAAACAGTTCCGATGTTCCAAACAAAAGGGAAGATCCCCCGCTCGCAAATCCAAGCACTGTAAGCAGTGTTCCTGCTTCACCAATTGCTACCCCTAATGCGCCTGCGCCACTCATTAACGCAAAAGCACCCGTTGCTATCTTCTTCCATCCCTCCTCCCACTTTGCATCCGTGATATATGTCTCGCATGTATCCCTGCTAATCTCAGAAAGACCATTGATTGTCTCTTCATTTTGCATCATATATCCATAGATGCCAAGAATACTGTTATACAACTCCGGATTATTTGTTATCTGCAAACAGGCTGTATTGTTCGCACCTGCCACAAAGCCATGCGCCCATACATCCTGTATCTGCTGTTCTCTTTCCGCCAGACTCGCACTAATATCCGTCACGCCGTTTATTTTCACGTTCGGCGGTGCTGTAACCGCATTATACCCCTGCGGCATCAGTCCGGTCAAATATGTCAGCGAGCTTTCTGTAAGATTCTGTAATAGCACCAGTTCATTTGCATCAAAGCTCTCCTCCGTATCAAGAAGCGCCTGTCGATACTCCCTCTCTCTGGCTTCAAATTCTTCGATACGGGTAAATGCATTTTCGAAAGATGGCATGGTCACATCTGTGAATCCACACACCCGATAATACATTTCTTTGACAATATCAAGCTCATCATCCATCCACAGATATGAGTTTCGATAAGCATTCAATACCTCACTGATCGTATCTTCACCGATAACGGCATATGCATCCGAATCAAGCAGAGCATACGCACCCTGATACACCATCAGTATCTGCGTAAACGCCATATTTACGGCATCTGCGATTGCCTGTATGCTGCTTGCAAATCCGGTTATGTAATTCCGCATAGACACGACAGTTGCCCCGGACTGATTATCAAGCAATGCTGCAAAATGATTCACTGCCGTTGTCACATCCGTTATACTCGCCTGCAGCGCAGCAGCCTCACTTATCACATGGTTTGTAAAACCAAATATATCATAAATATCTGCTGTAAGTCCCATAGTTCCCCCTATTTATTCATATCCTCCGCCGCTTGCGCATCTACGCCCAAAAGTGCTGTATATGCATTCGTTACGCTCTGTGTCACCAACATCATGATGTTTTTCATACTATCAGATAGTTTATCCAACATTTCTAATTGTTCCTGTAATGCTTGATAGGATGGAAGACTGGTAACACCTTCCTGTTTATACTCCGTATTGACTTTATGTATATCTCCGATTGCATCTGTAACCTCCTTCATTCCCAACTGCAACGTATCTAAATCAATATGTAAACTTCCCATGATAGCTCCTCCTACAGTTTTTTTCGTAAATCTTTGTTCGCACTTACGAGCGTGTCTATCTCGTTTTGATATGTTCTTATTTGTTGATTCAAGGCTTCTATCTCTCCTTCTAACCATGTTCTTTTTTCCCGCATCTGAGTCTGCATATCTTCTACCTGTGTCTGACAGTTTTCGACATCGGTATCTATATGTCCAAACTCAAGATCCGCATAATTATACTCACTGCCCCACCATTGATGTATTTCTCCCGTATATGTGCAGATTACATGATTATAATAGGTTTGAATTCCTTCTATATTTTGTATAACGGTACTCAGATTTCCAATTGCAGAACGCAGATCATCATACTCATCCTCATACCTTGCGATTAAAGTTCTGACACCGCTCATCTGCACCTCATAGCGCTGGATTGCTCTGCGATTATCCAATATTTCCTGTCGAATCTGCTGTGTTTCTTTTGATCTTTGTGCCATACTCCACCCCTATCCTTTCTGCACAACCCGAACTCTCTCGATCTTATCGCCTTGTATCACATACGCATCATTTACATCCAGTTCTTTCTTGAATGTACGGGCAACTCCCATCGATATATCTGTCACTTTAATGTTCTTAATATTCTCAAATATAATAAATGATTTTGTATCACGCACCTGCTTCAAGAGCTCGCCTGCCGAGAAGGAAATCATAGCATTTTCAACATCCGTCAACAGGAAACATCCTTTTGCTGACTTAAATGCCATACTTATCTGCCTGTATAGATCTACCATCGCTTTGTCCGTACCGATCTGCTTCATTATCTCTGGTGAATTGACTACGATTATCTGCAGACTCGCTGGTGTTTCCTGTTTCTGAAGCTTCTGCCACGCTATATTCAACAGCTCCGCTGCACCCTCTGTTGTCTGCGTATATCCACTCACATCTGACTCAAACCTCCTATACTCACCTGCTGTATCATCCATGAGATACACATCCACAGGTGCCTTGTCCTGATTCCTGAGAGCCCTGTCAAGCAAATACTCTACATATTGGTGTTTGCTGCTGTCTTTTGCTCCAACAAAAGCCAGCAGCGGTGTCTGCCCCAGATCCAATGTCCGTCTGCCTATCGTCTCAAACTCCATGCCGAGCGGAATTTCATATGATTTATAGCTTGTTCCAAACTGCTTCGCCATATATGCTTCCGTTACCTTCTGTGGTATCTCCGGAATCCCCGGTACATACATATCACCGTACTGATCATGAATCTGATCAATAAACGCCTTCATAAGCGTAATCTTCTCAAACTCTTTTTCTGCTGCAAAAGCCAGATAATACTGTATCTCATAATACATTTTATCTGCCTCAACAAGTCCTCTTCCCGCGATATCATGCAGCTTCTTGCGGCATGCCTCAAAGACCACGCCATAATCGCTGGAATCATTGCAATACAAAGCAGTTCTCTTCGAAAAGTTTGATAACAGCTTGAATCCGGCTCCTCCTGCCTGACCGGCGGTCACGACAAAAGAGATACCTGCTGCCACGCTCTCTCTGCTGATACTTATAATCTGATCCTCATAGTCCGGATAATACCCCCGAAATGCAACCCAGTTATCCAGAAAGATCACTATCTGTGGCAGCTCCGTCTGTCCGGATTCCCGATATGCACTATACGAACTTAACCCAAGCTGGGAAAAATACTTTTTTCGCACCTGCACAGTTTCCTGCATCATCTTCAGGAATCCTTTGAGACGTTGTTCATCTGTAGACGTAATAACTCCTCCAACATGATTCAATGTCTCAAAATTACGAAGAATCATAGATGCAAAATCCAGAATATACATCTGGACATCCTTTGGAGAATAACGCATTGCCAGCCCACAGATCATTGTCTGTAACAGATTCGTCTTTCCAGACTGCGCAGATCCCAATATATAAAAATTATTCTGCGAGATGTTCCACGTTTCCACATACTGCCGCTGTCTTGACGGATCATCCACCACGCCCACAGGAACAACAATATCGGTTCCCGTGTAAGAAAAGCCATCCAACGTAAATGGCAATTTCTCCGGTAAAGCAGGAAGGCAGATGTTCGGTAATCTGGATATTCCCTTTTTCTCACAAAATTCATTCACATAATTAACGATTGCTTTCAACTGCGTCTCGCCTGCATCGTCCTCGTTTGGCTTTTGCTCATATATCACAGATCTTTTTCCCGACAATGCAACACTTGTCAACGCAAACTTCTTCTGTGCAGATATCCCATCTGTTTTTGCAGTAACTCCGCTATATGCTGACTGGAACAACTGAAAAATCTCATTATTTCCCACCTGCAGATATGCCCTGCCCGGTTCCTTGATTTCTGCCGCCAATGGTGATTTCAATACTTCATTACTATCATTCTTGTTCTGCACTTTGAGACACAGTTTGAATTTCGAATTACTCCATATCTGATCACTTACTACGCCCGAAGGCTTCTGTGTTGCAAGAATCAGATGTACACCCAGACTTCGTCCGATTCGTGCAGCTGATATCAGTTCTTTCATAAATTCCGGCTGTTCACTCTTCAACTCGGCAAACTCATCTACAATCAAAATCAGATGTGGAAGAGGGATTTTGGCCTTTCCATCTTTATATGCCTTAATATAATCATCAATATGATTTACCTCTAATTTCGCAAAAAGCTCCTGCCGCTTGACAAGCTCTGCCTTGATTGATAACAGCGACCGCTCAATTTCGTTACCATCTATATTGGTGATTGCACCATTCAGATGTGGCAGATCCTTAAACTGATTTACCATTCCTCCTCCCTTAAAATCGATGATGATAAACCCAACCTCATATGGATGAAACAAGGTCGCCATGGACAAAATATATGTCTGCAGGATCTCAGATTTTCCCGATCCGGTAGTTCCCGCTACCAACCCATGCGGTCCATGATACTTTTCATGCAGATCCAAATATACGATTTCATCCCCGCTCTTAACTCCAATCGGAGCCGCCATTGTCTTATATATTTTTGAGTTTGACCAGCGGCTTTCCAGATCCAGATCATACGGACTCATAATATGTAACAGCTGAAATAATGTTATGTTTTTTGTCAGTGTATTCTCCAGATTCACCTCATCGACATACACACATGCCAGTTTCTTTGCCGCGATCTCCGCGCGTTCACGTGACACATATTCATATTCAAACGCCTGTATCTGATCACCATTGTCCGTATCCTGAATATATCCTTTGTAGAAGTCTTCCTCCAGAAAGATCCTGCTTGTACACGCAGGATTCAGGAACTCCTCATACTCCTCAAAAAACACAAAATGAAAACCGAGATCTTTTGCTTTCTCTATGTATCCTGCCACTGGATGATTGCGAAGCATAGCTGACCGGAATACCAGCACAACATACTCCTGCATCTGTTCCGTCACTCCACCCATTGATTCTCGACGGGAAAGTTCAGAATACAGAAATTCCAACGTGCTTTTTGCACTTTCGCCATCATACATAAAATTGCGCAATTTATTTTGCTCATTGTAGGTGATTGGCAGCCATCTCGCCCATGAGAACAAGGGAACATCTACTTTATCCATAATCAAAAACAGCTTGATATCCTTATAAAAATGCGAAGCTGCAAATCCTATGATCAGATTTTTCTCCATCTGATACAACTTTGTCCGGCTTCCAATGAAACCAACCGCATTCGCGGTCTTCAGGTCGAGGCATACCGGCATCGCATCAATAAACTCATATTTATCATGCATGGTTTTCGGAAAATCCTTCAGCGTATCTTCCGTGTCCACATACTCTTCTTTTTTATAATCAACCGGACAGCACGACCGCACAACACCCTTTCCGAGACAGACCTTGAGAAAGTCTTCATCCTCGCGTTTTCTTTCAAAAAGCCGATTGTCAAAATTCTCAATAAACGTCATATAATTGTTCAGCGATGGATTCATATACTCTGCGACCGTTTTCTCCCGCTCCCGCAAATGTATAATCTCATCCTCCCGATTCGTCAGATATTCCAGATATATCTTTTTTCTTCGTTCTTCTTTTTCCTGTCTTTTATTTCGTTCCTTTACAAAATTCAAGACTGTAACAGTTGTACTCACTGACATTGTTGCCGCAAAATAGATGACATACATGCCTCCACCGCCCATCATTCCGCGGAGTCCAACCATCATCAACATATTTACCAGCATCGGCATAACAGACATCAAAAAGTTCTGCTGTTCCGACTCGTCCTTGTTGTTCGGCTCCAGCACTTCAATCGTCTGATCCGGCATCGAGAACTGCTGTCGGACATTTTTTATAAACTTCGGATATTCATAATGATTTTTCTGATACTGAACAATCTCCACTTTTCTCTTCGTTATAAGCTTTGCTTTTCTCGTTGTATATATCATTCCGTCACAGATACAGAACGAATATCCCTTGATCGACAAAAACTCTCCATCCCGCACATGACAGGTATTGGCGCGTGGCATAAATCCATTTACCTCAATACCAATTGTGTTCGAGACAAATTCCGCATCGTATCCATCGATTACTTTATACAGTTTTACACAATCTTCATGTGTGTAGGGATCATCGATTCGAATTGTGCACTCTACTTGTCCACCAATAGAAAATTCAGAAATATTTTTACAGTCAATCTGAAGATCGTAATCATCACCGACTGCATCGAAACATGCGAGAAAATCAATGCTGAATACCTCCGTTCCGGTATAATCATAGCACAGAGATAAATGATCGCCTGTCTCCAGCTTTCTCACATATTCTTTCAGATTGAAATCTTTGGTCAGATATACGGTATCATTACAACTGATAATATATTCCCCATCTGCCTGCCGATCAATTCGAAAAATAAAGCCTGTCATAAAGCGATCTTTTCGAAACGCAATCTGACATGCTTTATCTGTTCCTATCGTAATACTTCCGGCAAATGAATCATCAAAATCCACTTCCTTATACATGTTATTTCCATATATCACTAATTTATGTTTCATTTGTACCCCCTGCTTTTATCTGTCAAAATGTATAATCGTACCATTGCGCAATCCGAACGATTCCAGCAGCCGGTCTCCACGCAACAGCGTTCTTGGATCTTCCGTACACATATAACATTCCGCCACATTCGACATATCAATCCCCAGATTTAATCCTTTATTTAACCCATAGATCAATTCGTTGGCTGATATATCAAGCGGAATCTCCATATCCAGCCATGTATTTCTTTTTTTATGATGAAATGCCACAATCACTGTATTTTCCATATTCGACACTCCCCTTATTCCATGCATAACATCGTTCTGTCAAACAACTGTGAATTTTTCGTCATTTCCAGATCAAGCGGCGCATTATACTCTTCGATAAATTCACTGAACTCATATTTCTGAAGAAGCTGTGCGCCAGAGAGAAAATCCGGCTGATTATATTTGTAACGGTTACACAAAATCAAAATATTCCTGTCAAAATCCAGCATATTGGAAAGCAATGCTTCCAGCTTTCCTACCGCGATCTTATCCTGCGTTGTCAAGAGTACTTTCCAATCACAATTCTTCAGGAAAACCAGTTTGTCTGCCTCCAGCTCGGAAGATAACTCCACTACAATATAGTCATAGATATTTTTGTCTCGCAGATAATCTACAATCTGGGAATATACTGAAAACTTCATCTGATAAGAAACCGGAAGATTCTTGAATGGCGGCAAAAAATCAAATCCCTCATTTTTGATTTCTTCCTGTATAATTTTTAATGCATTTTTTATATTGATTGAACATTGATAACAAAATGCGGTTCCAAGCACGCTTGTATCATTTATATAATATGTAAAATCCTGATATGGAACGGTACTGATATAGATTACACGTTTTCCTTTTTTCATCAGTTTATGCGCCAGCGTCAATGCAGTAATCGTCTTTCCCGTTCCCCCAGATGCCGAGAACACGCCAACTACCTTTGTCCCCTTTTCCGACTCTGCCTCTATGATCAGCCCAGAATCGATCTTCTCCAGCATACGTTTTACACTGTAATACTTATATATGTAGGCAGGATTCTCTGCATCCATCTCGTCTTCTGTCAAATAGTAAATGCTTGTCTTCGAAAAAGCCTCTGGATGCGGTAACATAATCCCATAAGGAAGTATCAGAACGTCGATCTTCTTCGGTCGCTCCAGAAATGCTTCCAGACAGCCTGCATCTGTTATAAATTCAATGCTTGCCCGTTCCTCTGTAAGCTTTGCAAGCTTAAACTCAATCGTTGCCACGTATTCCTCGTCGAATGCCGCGAATACAATACTTTTCTTTATCATATCTGCCCCCCTGTTATGACACTGTAACCTTAAACTCTACATCCGCCAAAACCAGACTGTCTCCATCTTTCAGGTAATATTTCTGATCTGGTTCCAACGTATAGCCGTTGACGCTCGTTCCATTTGTACTCTCCAAATCCTGAATCATATAACTGCCATTTTCCCTGACAATCCTACAATGATTTCGACTGACTTTCGTGGAATTTGCAATCGTCCCGTCTGCTTCCTTTGATTTTCCTATGAGGAATTCCGGCTTATCAACAATAAATATCAGATTTCCTTCGGAGCCGTTATGTTCTAATAGTAACGTTTTATCTGAACCTGTATTCTCCATCGTATGTTCAACTGCCTGAATTCCGAAATCATAAGAGATAAGTGCATGCAATACCTCTGCATCTGTCTTCGTCTGATCCATTACCACATAATACAGCTCCGTCTGTCTGTCAGGCATATTTACAAATATCTGATTGAAGATCATGAGCATTGTATTCCGAAATGAATAACTCCATGTGCATGCATCATGCAAATCACATTCATAATTAATGGGGAGAATGACTGCCTTGATTTCTTTGTTTTTTCCATCGTAATATAGCCGTTCAAGCTTTATGTCTACAGCCTTCATCTCCAGGAAATCATTGTCATCCATTCTCTTTAACATCTGCAAAAAATGAATGCATGCTGTCACAAGTTCTGCGCTGCTGATTTCTTCCATCGCTTCCGTGAACCGACGGTATCCCTCTACACCATACAGCAACTGTACCCTCTGATTATGTAGTACCTGTACCACCGGAATGTGATGTTCTTCCAATTTATTTACAACCTTCATCCCGAGCATAAATAACGCATCCTGCGCTTCAAATGTATACGCGAGATGATCTGCATAACAACTGACTATCATCTTTTTACTGTTTACCCCTTGTACTCAAATTCTTCTTCCGCCAGACGAATGATATTACCAGGATCCAGCTTCATATAACGCCCCGGCATAACTCGTATGTCATTCACATATGTTCCATTTGTCGTATCCAGATCCTGAATATAATATCCATCTTCGAACTTCATAATACACGCGTGTTTTCGACTGATACTATGGCTGCGCGTAATACAGTAATCGACAGAATCTGCTGCGGATCCAATAATGTAACTGTTCTGGTTCACCACAAACGTCTCGCCTGTTTTATACCGGACGATCGTTGGGTATCGAACCGCTGTATCGTTGAACGGCTGACCATGCTCGTCCATATCTATACCTAACACGCTTGTTTCTCCTATCTCCTCCAGTGAAGACTGACCTGCCTCCTGCAGGCTTCTGTTCAAGGGAAGATTCTCGTGATTTGTTACAAATCCCGGCGTAATCCTTCCACTGATCTTCAACGCTTCCTTGGCCAATACCGCCTGATTCCCCTGTTCCTCTGATAATTTCTTACATCTTTTACACTGCACAGCCAACAAAATCGCCAACGTGACAACGGCGATAAAAAGTACGCCACATGCGATGGTTGCTATAATGATCACCGTCTTTACCGGCAATTCCGCTTTCTTCAGATTATCTATGCTGTCCTGCAACGTGGCAGTCGCCGCATCTACCGCATCCTGTGTATAGTTATCAACCTCCTGCGCCTGTACCTTATGGTACAACTCTGTCGCCTGATTATAAGCGTCTTCACATACCTTCCATGATTCAGGTGCATATTTATCTGCATCTAATTCCTCGTATGCCGCGATCACCTCTTCCAGTTTGGATGTGTCTACAACTATCTCCGGATTATACTGAATCCCAAGGACAGTCAGCACATCGATTACCTCGTCAATCTGAAGTGCATATGTCTCCTCCGGATTTCCCTTGTTTATCGTGCTTACAATACCAATTGCTTCCCCTTCTTCATTTAACAACGGAAATCCTCTGGTTATCGGCTGGCTTGCGGTGTATCTGTAATAATGCGCATCATTGATTTCCGACCAATCCTCAATCGTACAGTCTATCTGCTGCATATCCGCATCATATGCATGTACAACCTGTCCTTTCTTCGTCTTCGTACTATCATCGCACAATCGAATCCCCATGCAGGATGCAATCTTTGTCGACGGCTGCAATATCGCGAAATTAAGCCCTTCACTGCTATTTACTATGGATAATTCCACAATCACATCATTTTTCAGCACAAGTTCGATCACAGTATTCACCTTGTCCGGTGTCACCCCATGCGCCGCAGCCACCGCATTTTTCTCTTCTTCATTCAATATCACAGTATCGCAACAGGATATAAGATATGTACTTTCATCATCCCCTATAAAAAATGCATATCCGGTTTTAATCACATCCTTCGCGCCGCTATCCGCACAATACATCAGCCGAATCGATGCAATCCCCTTCTTCTCATCATACTTACCTGGTGCTTCTACATTCACGGCATCCGTGGCAGTTGCCTCTGCTCCCACGGGCTCTCCTTCCGGCATCTCCGCTGCCCGTACATTCCCCTGAAGCAACACGCAGACCAGAAGTATACTAATGAATGTGAAAATCGACCTTCTTCCTTTATATATGCTATGCTTTTTGTAATGTGTCATTTGTGTTCTCCTTGTTTTCTCAACACTCGCCAATTTTATAATTTTCTATTCCCCTAATCCAATTAGTCATCTTGGTTTTAAGAATTCCTCCAAATGTGTTATTGCCCGTCCATCTTTAAAAACTGGATTATTGTACTCCATATTTTAACAATATCTGTCTCTTATACACATCTGACGCTGCCGACGAAGGCTTAGGTG
>ERZ1027070.919-NODE-919-length-11721-cov-4.204012_pt1 | contig 11721 bp, 13 predicted proteins | sample MGYA00519419_ERZ1027070 | MGnify/ENA primary metagenome ERZ1027070 (study PRJEB26926, sample SAMN06164837) | human gut metagenome | biome: ENVO:00009003; feature: ENVO:2100002; material: ENVO:00002003 | host: Homo sapiens | place: USA | collected 2012 ...
TCTACACCTAAGCCTTCGTCGGCAGCGTCAGATGTGTATAAGAGACAGATATGACGCAAGCGCTTTGCTCGACCCCGAAATCAGCATCAAATACGGCTGTGCGCTGCTGCGCGTGCTCTTAAACGAGTACGACAACCTCGCCACAGCGGTCTGCGCCTACAATGCAGGCATGGGAAACGTTACGTCGTGGCTTTCGGACCCCGCATATTCCGAAGACGGAGTGACCTTAAAAGAAATTCCGTTTGAAGAAACGCGTCTTTACGTTCAGAAAGTCCTTCAGTATAAAGAAACTTACGAAAAATTGTATGGGGGAATTGAAAATGGCTAAAAAAGCAGCGGAAAAATCCGCAAAAGAGCTGTCCGAAATGCTCCTCAACCCGCGCAAGAACGGCTTTTTCAAGGTCACAGATGAGAAGATCGAAAAAGCCGATAAGTTCTGCGAAGGCTACAAGGCATTTTTAAACAGCGCCAAAACCGAGCGCGAGTCCGTTGAGTACGCGGTCGCGGCTGCAGAAAAGCACGGCTTTGTGCCGTTCGACCCGAAGCACAAGTATGCGGCGGGCGACAAAGTGTATTACAACAATCGCGGTAAAGCAATTTGCCTTGCCATCATGGGTAAAGAGGGCTGCAAAAACGGCGTTCGCATTGCCGCAGCACACATCGATAACCCGCGTCTCGACTTAAAGCCCATCCCGCTTTATGAATCCTCCGAGATGGCGTACCTCAAAACGCACTACTACGGCGGCATCAAAAAGTACCAGTGGACGGCGATTCCGCTCGCCATGCACGGCGTTGTCGTGAAGAGCGACGGCACGGTCATCAAGGTCTGCATCGGTGAAGAAGCGGGCGATCCGCAGTTCACCATCACAGACATTTTGCCGCACCTCGGTCAGGATCAGGCTACAAAGCCGCTGGGTACTGCCTTTACAGGCGAAGACCTTAACATCCTCATCGGCAGCCGCCCGGTTCGCGACGAGGAGGCTAAGGATGCATATAAGCTGAACATCATGCGTCTCTTAAACGAGAAGTACGGCATCATAGAAGCCGACCTCATCTCCGCAGAGATCGAGTTCGTCCCGGCGTTCAAGGCGGTGGATATCGGCTTTGACCGCAGCCTCGTCGGCGCTTACGGCCACGATGACCGCGTCTGCGCATACCCGGCACTTGAAGCTATCCTCAACTGCAAGAACCCGGTGCAGACCGTCGTCACTGTGCTCACCGATAAGGAAGAGACCGGCAGCGACGGCAACACGGGTCTCAACTCCGAGTACATGCGTTACTTCATCGCTGACCTCGCGCAGGCAGAGGGTGAAGAGCCGCGCCACGTGCTCTCCAAGTCCACCTGCATTTCCGCCGACGTCACCGCGGCATATGATCCGCATTATGCTTCCGTTTACGAGGCACAGAACTCCACCTACATCAACGGCGGTCTGGGCATAGCCAAGTACACCGGCGCACACGGCAAGGGCGGTACGTCCGACGCGAACGCAGAGTTCGTCGCCAAAATCCGCCGCACGTTTGACGATGCAGGCGTGCTTTGGCAGATCGGCGAGCTCGGCAAGGTCGATCAGGGCGGCGGCGGCACGGTCGCAAAGTTCATCGCGAACCTCAATGTCGACGTGCTCGACATCGGTGTGCCGGTGCTTTCCATGCACGCACCGTTTGAGGTTGTCTCCAAGCTCGACGTCTACATGGCCTACAAGGGCTTCAAGGCGTTCTTCGACGAGAAGTAAGCTGTAAAGCAAAATAGCATTACATAAAATTCAAAAAGCTGCGCGTAAAGCAATAAAACTTTACGCGCAGCTTTTCTTTATATCTTCAAGCAAAAAGCCTGCCGCAAAGCGCAGCAGGCCCAATTCTTTGCGTTAAGATGTTTTGCTTTACAGCGGCAGCTGATCCAATTCGTCCTCTGTAAACACCGGGATGCCGTTCGCGTTCAGAAGCTCCACGGTTACACCGTTGCCGGGAATCTTGTTGCCCGTAAACGTGCCATCGTAAATGAGTCCTTTGCCGCAGGACGGACTTTTCGCCTTCATCACGGCAAAATCCACGTGATTCAGCTTCGCAAAGTACAGCGCCGTCTCTGCGCCTTTTGTGTACGCCTTCGTCACGTCCTTGCCTGCACAGGAGATCACCTTGTCACCCTGCCGCTCCGCCGGGTCGCGGGGCGTGGGCAGGCCGCCCATCTGCTCGGGACATACGCCGATGATCTTGTTGCTTTCTGCAAGCTTAATGAGCGCATCGCACTTGCAGCCGTCGCCCTTATAGCGGCATTCGCAGCCCAAAAGGCAACTGCTTGCCAAAATTACAGCCATGTTTATACCTTCTTTTAATTTGATTTTTGCACTAAAAGCGGGTCATTGCCCGTAGATTTCCGGTTCGTTCTCGTCCTGCTCGTAGATTTCCACGTTCGTCTTGCCGTCCACAGCTTCCAAATGCACGGCGATGATCTCGCGTAGAGAGGTGGGGATATTCTTGCCCACAAAATCAGGGCGAATGGGCAGCTCGCGGTGACCGCGGTCGACCAAAACGACCAGCCGAATGCGCGCCGGCCGCCCGAAACGGAACACCGCGTCGATTGCCGCGCGCACCGTGCGGCCCGTAAACAGCACATCGTCCACCAAAATGACTTCCTTGTCGTTGAGGTCGACCGGAAGTGTCTGCGTGTTCACAGTCGGCAGGTCGTGCCGCTTTGTCAGGTCGTCACGGTAGAATGTAATATCCAGTGTGCAGGTTTGCACCTTTACACCGGTGTGTGTCTCAATGTTCGCCGCAATCTGCTCCGCAAGCGGCACACCGCGCGTTTTGATGCCGATGAGCACCACGTTTTCGAGGTCGCGGCTTTTTTCAATGATTTCATAAGAAAGCCGCGTCAAAGCGCGCTTTACGGTAACATCGTCCATCAGCTGGGCTTTCAGCTTCATAGGCATGCTTGTCAATCCTTTTTTAAACTCTTTGATTTATTGTAGCATTTCGGCGCTTTTCCGTCAAGACGCGTCTCTTTCGGTTGATTTTTGTCAAAGCGTGTGCTATGATATGCTTTGAAAATAAACGAAACAAGGCGGTGCGCCGTCTTACGGACTAAGGAAGGTCAAACATGGAAGCATATCTTTCCAATCTTACGGTTTTCAACCACCCGCTCATCAAGCACAAGGTCAGCCACCTGTGCGACGTTAACACCGGCACCAAGGAATTCAGCGAACTCGTCAAAGAGCTTGCCATGCTTATGGGCTATGAGACACTCAAGGAGCTCAAAACGAAGGACGTGGAGATCCAGGCGCCGCTGCAGAAGATCATTACCCCGGTGCTTGCAGAGGATTTCACCATCGTTCCGATTCTGCGCGCCGGCCTCGGCATGGTAGACGGCCTGCGTGAGCTTTCGCCTACGGCAAAGGTCGGTCACATCGGCCTTTACCGCGACGAGGAAACCCTAAAGCCGATGACGTATTACTTTAAGCTTCCGGTCGATACCGCAGACGGCCCCGTCGTCGTTGTTGATCCGGCGCTTGCAACAGGCGGCAGCGCAGATGCAGCCATCCAGTTTTTAAAGGACGCAGGCTGCAAGAACATCAAGTTCATGTGCATTTTCGCGTCCGAAGTAGGCATCAAGCTGCTGTATGAAAAGCACCCGGATGTCAAAATCTACGCGGCAAACTACGCACCCGGCCCGCTGAACGAGAACGGCTACATTCCCACCGCAGCCGGCGACGCAGGCGATCGCCTGTGCGGCACAGTCAGCTATAAACCGAATAAAAACCAGTAATCCTTGTAAACGTAAAAGCTCTTCGCATGGTTCGAAGAGCTTTTACTGTCTTGTGCGGCCTTTTTTGATGAATATTCACAAACTATTCACAAGTGCGCGAATTACGTTGACTTTCGTCGAATGTTGTGCTATAGTTTAGTGTTGGAAAACGAAATACGATCTTTAACCCCGATACTGTGATATTGGCAAGATTGACTCTTAATACGTCTTTACAGACGGCGTGCTGACAAGGCTCAAGCTCTGCCCATTTTACAGGCAGAGCTTTTCTTTATGCTCGGAAAAGCATAGGGGAGAAGAGAACGTGTTTTGGGGTAAGAAATGAAACCACGGTTCGGAAGAAAGGAAATGATTTCATGAAGTTGATTTACGGCATCGAAGATAAGCCGAAGTTCAGCAAAACACTGGTCTTCGCATTCCAGCAGATGATCGCCATCATGGCGGCTACGCTGCTCGTACCGCTGCTTGTCACCAGCTACGGCCTGCAGGCAGACGCCGCAGCCGCACTGTTCGGCGCGGGCATCGGCACCATCGTATACCTGTTCTGCACCAAGCGCAGAAGCCCGGTATTCCTCGGCTCCTCGTTCACCTTCCTCGGCGCGTATGCGGCTACAATCGGTCAGAATTACGGCTACTGGGGCATGCTCATCGGCGTTGCGTTCGCAGGCCTTGTTTACGTCATCATCGGTCTTGTCATCAAGGTCGTCGGCTCCGGTTGGGTCAATAAGCTGATGCCGTCCGTCATCATCGGGCCGATCGTCGCGCTCATCGGTCTGTCCCTCTCCGGCACGGCAACAAGCTGGATCATGGGCAACGGCGCGGCAGCTGTCGTATACGGCGAGACCTACAACTGGGCTGCCATCATCTGCGGCATCTTCACCTTCTTCATGATTGTCATTGCGTCCGTTAAGGGCTCCAAAACCGTCAAGCTCATTCCGTTTATCGTCGGCATCGGCGCGGGCTATGCACTTGCACTCGTCTTTACAATCATCGGTATGGCAACGGGCACAGAGAGCCTCAAGCTCCTTTCCTTCCAGCCGTTCATCGATGCATTCGGCACATTCAGCATCACCAGCATCGTCGATTATCCGAAGTTCTTCTTCCTCAAAGCAATCGAGACGAACGGCCAGTATCCGCTTGATGCGGCTGCCATCGGCAACATCGCCATGATCTACATTCCGATCGGCGTCGTCGAGCTCGCACAGCACATCGCTGACCACAAGAACCTCAGCACGGTTGTCAACCGCGACCTCATCGCAGACCCGGGCCTCGATAAGACCCTCATCGGCGACGGCCTCGGCTCCATTGTGGGCGCGTTCTTCGGCGGCTGTGCAAACACCACCTACGGCGAGTCCATCGGCTGCATCGCCATCACCGGCAACGCTTCCGTCGTTTCCATCCTCACCGCGGCACTCGGCTGCATGGTGCTTTCCTTCTTCACTCCGTTCGTCGTGCTCATTAACTCCATTCCGAAGTGCGTCATGGGCGGCGCGTGCATCGCGCTCTACGGCTTCATCGCCGTTTCCGGTCTCCAGATGCTCCACCGTGTTGATCTCGGCAACAGTAAGAACCTGTTCGTCGTCAGCTCCATCCTCGTCTGCGGCATCGGCGGTTTGTACTTCGGCTTCGGCACGAACAGCATCACCGGCGGCGCTCTGCTGAACATCACGTCTTTGGCTGTTGCCCTCATCGTCGGCATTGTCACGAACCTCATCGTCAATAACGGCAAGCTCAGCAGCGGCGAGGACGGTCTTAGCAGTGCAGCTTCCGAAATGGGAAAGGTAGACCCGGAAACCACCGAGATCCCCTCCCGTAAAAGCAAAAAGAAGTAATTCTTCAAAAAATAGCGTTAACTGAAATGCACAGCGCCCGGGCTTCACGGCTCGGGCGTTTTTCTGTTGTAAAGGAATTCGACTTGCTTTTTTCCCGTCATCCGATATAATAATAAAAGATACCGAAAGAAAGGGGAGAGCACCGTGCGGAAACGAAAAAAATACAGCCCCATCCAAAAGCCGCATCCGCTGCATTTGGAGCGCATTATGAACCTAAAGCGTTGGACGGGCATTCTGCTTATCTGCGCCGCCGCTTTCATGGCGCTTGCACTGTTTGTCATGTGGGGTTTGCCGGTGCTTTTCCCGCCCGAAGATCCGGAGGATTCCCTGCCGCAGGCCACCGTACTGCCCACCGCGTCCCCCGCTGCAAGCACGGAGGAAAACGACTTGCCTATGCTCGAGGACAGCGTGAATCTGTTCGTCATCAACGAAGACCACCCTGCGGACGCGGATTTCGCCCCCGAGGAGACCGCCGAGTTTGACAGCGTCACGGTCGATGCCCGCATTGTGCCGGCACTCACCGCACTGTGCGATGCCGCAAAAGCAGACGGTGTCACGCTCAAGTTTTCCGGCGGCTATGTGTCCTATGCAGAGCAGGAAGCGCTTTATAACGCCGAAGTCGAGCGCCTTATCGCGGCAGGTTCCACCAAGATTATGGCGCGCGAAGACGCAAAATCCACCGTGTCCGCGCCCGGCACAAGCGACCTGCAAAGCGGCCTGTGCATCACTGTGCAGGACGACCCCGCAACGTTTTCGACAACGGATACCTACGGCTGGCTGCAAAGGAACATGGCGCATTACGGCTTTGTGTTCCGCTATCCCGCCGGAAAAGAGGACGAAACCGGAATTGAACGCAATGATCTTGTCCTGCGCTATGTCGGCACAGAGCACGCCGCCGCCATCCGCAGACTCTCCTTTTGCCTCGAAGAATACCTTCGCTACATCGGCGCCTAACGAAAAAAACGGATGCTTTCGGGAAGAAAAAGAAAAAAGTTTTCTGTTTTTTTTGAAAAAGACCTTGCATTTTAGAATTTTTTGTGCTAACATAATTAGCGCTATGTTTATGTGTTAACTTCGCTGTTAACCGACTAACCGCAGATCAACCGAAAGAGGTGACAGATATGAAGAATATACATCCGGACTATCAGGAAACGACCATTACCTGCGCATGCGGCAATGTGATTCACACGCGTTCCACAAAGAAGGACATCCGCGTTGAAATTTGCTCCAAGTGCCATCCGTTCTTTACGGGTAAGCAGAAGCTGGTTGATACAAGCGGTCGTGTTGATATGTTCAACAAGCGCTACGGTATCACGAAGTAAATTTATATGGATCGTTCAGGGCGGTGCTCTTTCGGGCATCGCCCATTTTTTCTCCAAAGGCAAATCGCGTTCGTTTCAAAACAGAGGGGAGCGGTAAAAATGGCAGAGTACAAAACCGTGCGGAAAAACGCGCAGGACCAGTTTGTGGAAAAGCGATCGCGTTTCATCGGCTATGCCTGCCCGGTGCAGACCGAGCAGGAGGCGCTCGATTTCATCACGTCCAAAAAATCCGAGCACTGGGATGCCAGTCACAACGTCTATGCGTATATCCTGCGCGACGGCACCATGCGCTTTTCGGATGACGGCGAGCCGCAGGGCACGGCCGGTATGCCGGTGCTGGATGTCCTGCGCAAAAGCGGCGTTACGGATGTCGTCACGGTCGCCACGCGCTATTTCGGCGGCATTCTGCTCGGGGGCGGCGGTCTCGTTCGTGCGTATTCGCACACCGCGTCCATCGCCCTGCAGGCGGCACAGATCATTACCATGCGCGAGTGCCTGCTGTTGTCGCTCACCTGCGATTACGGCCGGTACGGCCGCGTTGCATCGCTTGTTCCGGAATGCGGCGGCGTGACGGACGACACGGTCTTTGAGGAAAAAGTCACCGTTAAATTCCATTTGGCGCCCGAGCTGCTCGGCACATTCCGCAAAAAACTTGCGGATGCCACAAACGGGCAGGTCGATGTGACAGAAGACGGAAAAAAATTTTTTGAATTTGAAGAATAAAAGAAGTAATTTCGCCGTTTGCGGCGTATATAATACTATGAGGGCAAAAATCAGGGCGTTTTGCTCCGAGCTTTGCCCGTAATCCCAACGGCATCGCGCCGGCGGTCACGAAAGGGGGCGGTGGAATGCCGTTGCCGGAGTCCTTTATGCAGGACTTAAAATCGCGCTGCGACATTACAGACATCGTTTCCTCGTATGTCAACCTAAAGCGGCGCGGCAAAAACATGGTGGGACTGTGTCCCTTCCACAACGAAAAATCACCGTCCTTCAACGTCTACCCGGAGAATAACTCGTTTTACTGCTTCGGCTGCGGCGCGGGCGGCGATGTTATCACATTCATCCGTAAGATTGAAAATCTCGATTACATCGAGGCCGTGAAAATGCTCGCGGACCGCGTGGGGCTGCAAATGCCGGAGCAGGGCGTGGACGATTCCATGAGCCGCCTGCGTCAGCGCGTGCTGGAAATCAACCGCGAATCCGCCCGCTTTTTCCACAGCGCGCTTTTAAGCCCGGAGGGTAAGCCGGGGCTTGATTATTTCGCGCGCAGGCGCCTGCCCATGAAAATGATCCGCCATTTCGGGCTCGGCTGGGCGCCGGAAAGCCGCTTTGCGCTCGTTAATCACCTGCGCTCCAAGGGCTATTCCGAGCGCGAGATGATTGCGGCGAACGTCGCGGTGGAGACGCGCTCCGGCCGCGCGATGGATCGTTTCCACGCACGCGTCATGTTTCCTATCATTGATCTGCGCGGCAACGTGGTCGCGTTCGGCGGGCGTATTTTGACAAATGAAAAGCCGAAGTACATAAATACATCGGATACCCCGGTCTACCACAAGAGCAGCGGTCTTTTCGCGATGAATTTTGCAAAAAACGCGCTCGAAAACGACCGCATCATTTTAGCTGAGGGCTATATGGACGTCATCTCGCTGCACAAAGCGGGCATTGAAAATGCCATTGCGTCGCTCGGCACGGCACTCACCGCAGAGCAGGCGCGCATCATTGCCCGCTATGCGAAAGAGGTCGTCATTTGCTACGATTCCGACGAAGCCGGTCAAAAGGCCGCACAGCGCGCCATTCCCATTCTGCGCGGCGCAGGGCTTTTGGTGCGCGTCATGGCCGTGCCCGGCAACAAAGACCCGGACGAGTTCATCAACGCATGCGGTGATGAAGGCGCGGCGCGTTTCCGCAGGCTCATTGAGCAAAGCGGCAACGATGTGGAATACCGCCTTGCAAAGCTGAAAAGCGGGTATGATTTAAGCAACGAAAACGGGCGTATTCAATACCTGATGGCCGCCGTAGAGCTGCTGGCGGGCCTTGAAAACGCCATTGAGCGAGACGTGTACGTCAGCCGCCTTTCGCAGGAATTGAATGTTGACAAAAACGCCATTTTGCAGCAGATGTCCGTTTCCGTGCGCAAAAAAGCGCGTGCGGCGCAGCGGCAGCAGCAAAGGGACATGACGGAGCAGCTTTCCGCGCGGCGCGATACCGTAAACCCCGAAAAGCGCCGCTATGTCCGCGTAGCCAACGCCGAAGAGCGGCTCATCGCGTGCCTTTTCCACAATAATGACCTCGCACAGAGCCTGAACCGCCGCGTGCCGCCCGAAAAATTCGTGACGGCGTTCAATCGCCGGTTATATCAGAGCCTCCTGGGCAAGATTATAAACGAAGAAACGGTCACATCGCCGCAGATTACAGACTTTTCGGCGGAATGTACGCCGGACGAAATGGGCCGCCTTGCGAAGATTGTGCAGGAAAACGCCGGCATCACCGCCAAAGACGCGGAAGAATACGTGCAGATCATTTTGAGCGAAGGCGCGTTGACCGATACCGATAAGGTGCGTGGTGCGAACCCCGCCGACCTGCAGGCGCAGCTCGATGCACTGCGCAAACAGAAAAAATAGGAACGTTATGCTTTAAAACAGAATGGAGATAAAAAGGCAGCGTGCAGACGCTGCCGAGGGAATAAGGGAAAACACAGGAAAGGTATGATAAACTATGGCAGCACCCGATAAGAAAACCGTGATCCGCGATCTGATTGAGCTCGGCAAAAGCAAAGGCCAGCTCACCACAAAGGAGATCCTCGATGCCATCGGCGAATTGGATTTCGACCCGGAGCACATTGAAAAATTCTATGATACACTGGAATCGCACGGCATTGAGATTATCGATGACTTCAGCGATATCCAGATTGATGACATCGACCTTTCCAAAGTATCCGGCGCAGATACGGACGATTTTGATGCCGGCATGGGCATGGAAGGCGTCGCCATCGATGACCCGGTCAAAGTTTACCTGAAAGAGATCGGCCGCGTGCCGCTGCTTTCCTCCGAAGAAGAAGTGCGCCTTGCCATCGCCATCAAGGACGGCGACGAAGCCGCAAAGAAGCGCCTTTCCGAAGCGAACCTGCGTCTTGTCGTCAGCATCGCGAAGCGCTATCTCGGCCGTGGCATGCAGTTCCTTGACCTCATTCAGGAGGGCAATCTCGGCCTCATCAAGGCTGTTGAAAAGTTCGATTATACAAAGGGATTCAAGTTCTCCACCTACGCAACGTGGTGGATTCGTCAGGCCATCACGCGCGCCATCGCCGACCAGGCCCGCACCATCCGTATCCCGGTGCACATGGTGGAGACCATCAATAAGGTGAAGAAGGTCTCCAGCCAGCTGCTCCACACGAGCGGCCACGAGCCGACCGCGGAGGAAATCTCCGACGAGCTCGATATGCCGGTTGATAAAGTGCGCGAGATCATGCGCGTCGCACAGGAGCCTGTCTCCCTTGAAACGCCGATCGGCGAGGAAGAGGACAGCCATCTCGGCGACTTTATCCCGGATGACGACGCACCGGCCCCGGCAGATGCCGCTTCCCATACGCTGCTGCGCGAAACGCTCGGCGATGTGCTCGATTCCCTCACCCCGCGTGAGGAAAAGGTGCTGCGCCTGCGCTTCGGCCTTGAGGACGGCAGAAGCCGCACGCTCGAGGAAGTGGGCAAGGAATTCAATGTCACCCGTGAGCGTATCCGCCAGATTGAAGCAAAGGCGCTCAGAAAGCTCCGTCACCCGAGCCGCAGCAAGAAGCTGAAGGATTTTCTGGATTGATCCCGAAAGGATAGGCACATACCATGCACATGACACTGGAAGCGGACTACGCAGTCCGCATCGTGGAATTTTTGGCCGTGAACCCCGGACGCGCAGATGCCAAAACGATCTCGGAGCGCACAAGCGTCACGCTGCGCTTTACGCTGAAGATTCTGCGCACGCTCGTTTCGGACGGCATCGTGCGCTCGTATAAGGGCGCAAAGGGCGGCTATGAGCTTGCAAAGCCGCCGAAGGAGATCACGCTGCGCAGCGTGATCGAGGCGGTGGAGGGGCCGTATATGATTTCCCGCTGCCAGGGCGATGCGTACAGCTGCCAGCGCACCTCGTGCCGTTTGCATCACATCTACGGTGAGGTCTCGCAGCTTGTGCGCAATAAGCTGGAGTCCTACACGTTCGCGTCCATCTGTGCCTGCGAGGATACCGAGGCGGACGAAAAAGGCGAGGGGAAAGAGGCAGAAACGTAAGCGAATCCGCGTAAAAGTACACGCAAGTACATACTTAAAACGCAAGAATTCGTTTTGAAAGTGGCTTTCGCTTTTTAACTTAATTTCTTCGGCATCCAAAATTCAACATCAACAAAACAAAAACCTTCCCGGTTTCGTTTCCGCTTGGAAACCGGGAAGGTTTTGCGTGTTTTTAAGCGGTGTGAACGCCGTGAGACGCTGCACGGGCAAGAGCTGCGGCTCAGTTTATGCGGCTGCCGCCCCATTCCACCGCTGTGAAGCCGTCGCGGGTGGGAGCGGTGAGCGTTTGCGCGGGAATGTCGACTTTCTCTTCAAGCGGTTTCCACGCCATGAAGACCCGAAGGAGCGTGTCGGGCGCGGGGGAGATATCCAGCTGCGCCACCTGCGTATAGCAGTCGGACTGAAACGCGATGAGATTATAGGGATTTTCCTGCATCTGGGGAAGCCAGTACACGATGAATTCATTCGCTTCTTTGCGGGTGAGTCCGAGGTCTGTCTCTTATACACATCTCCGAGCCCACGAGACAAGA
>ERZ1027070.923-NODE-923-length-11696-cov-9.087106_pt1 | contig 11696 bp, 8 predicted proteins | sample MGYA00519419_ERZ1027070 | MGnify/ENA primary metagenome ERZ1027070 (study PRJEB26926, sample SAMN06164837) | human gut metagenome | biome: ENVO:00009003; feature: ENVO:2100002; material: ENVO:00002003 | host: Homo sapiens | place: USA | collected 2012 ...
ACGAGATTGCCTCTTGTCTCGTGGGCTCGGAGATGTGTATAAGAGACAGGACTATAACGGTGGTTTTGTATTTCCCGGAGCAGTAGATAAAGGTATGATTGCTGAAATCAAACCTAATGGTACCAATAAGGTACGTGCTTATTCTATTGATTTAAAAGACTATGTAGAGTTCGGTTTGAACGAAGAAGATGCTCCTAAAGCCAGTTGGGCAAGATATATTTTCGGCGTTTGCCGTGAAATGATCAAACGTGGTGTAGATGTGAAAGGTTTTGACACTGCTTTTGCGGGTGACGTACCTTTGGGTGCAGGTATGTCTTCATCTGCTGCATTGGAAAGTACATACGCTTTCGCTATCAACGAACTTTTCGGCGACAACAAAATAGATAAATTTGAATTAGCCAAGGTAGGTCAGGCAACAGAACATAATTATTGTGGTGTAAATTGCGGTATTATGGATCAATTTGCATCTGTATTTGGAAAAGAAGGTAGTTTGATCCGTTTGGATTGTCGTTCATTAGAATATCAATATTTCCCTTTCAAACCGGAAGGTTACCGTTTAGTATTAGTTGACTCAGTAGTCAAACACGAATTGGCTTCTTCTGCATACAATAAGCGTCGTCAAAGTTGTGAAGCTGCCGTATCTGCCATTCAGAAAAAACATCCTCATGTAGAATTTTTACGTGATTGTACAATGGAAATGTTGCAGGAAGCAAAAGCCGAGATCAGTGAAGAAGACTATATGCGTGCAGAATACGTCATTGAAGAAATCCAACGTGTACTCGATGTTTGCGACGCTTTGGAAAGAGGTGATTACGAAACCGTAGGACAGAAGATGTATGAAACTCACTATGGCATGAGTAAATTGTATGAAGTAAGCTGTGAGGAACTTGATTTCTTGAATGATGTTGCTTTCGACTGCGGTGTTACCGGTTCACGTGTAATGGGTGGAGGTTTCGGTGGATGTACAATCAACCTAGTTAAAAATGAACTATACGAAACATTCATCACCACTGCCAAAGAAAGATTCAAAGAAAAATTCGGAAGAAGTCCAAAAGTTTACGATGTAGTCATCAGTGACGGTTCTCGCAAGCTGGTATAAAAAATATCTCAAATTCGCTAACATATGAAAAAACCGCTTTGAATCCAAAGCGGTTTTTTTCTTCTTTATGCTATAAAAGTGTAGGAAATACACTTTTATGTTGCACAACATACTCTTTTCATATCCAATGTATTAGTAATAGTGTTACTTTTACACCCAAAATCATATACTCTATTACTAATTAGTACTTTTATATCATGAAAAGCATGAAAAAAACCTTTCTGGGAACCGGTATCGCACTGACATTGTTAAGTGCTTGCGCTCCCAAACAATCTCAAGAAGCACTTACAAAGTCCGGATTAGCCCCCACTAATTATGAAACAATAGTGGATGGCGTAAAACCTGTTAAACTGTATACGCTAAAAAATGCAGCCGGAATGGAAGTATGCGTAACCAATTTTGGCGGACGTATTGTATCTATCATGGTCCCTGACAAAAACGGAAATCTAAAAGACGTAGTGCTGGGTTTTGACAGCATTGCTGACTACCAAAATATTCCCAGCGACTTCGGTGCTTCTATCGGACGCTATGCCAACCGTATTAATAAAGGAGTCATCGTAATAGATGGAGAAACCATTCAACTGCCCCAAAATAATTTTGGCCACTGCCTGCATGGAGGTCCTAAAGGATGGCAATACCAAGTTTATGAAGCAAACCAATTAAACGACAGTACTATGACACTAACTATGAAGTCACCAGATGGAGATGCCAATTTTCCGGGAAATGTAACCGCTACTGTTACTTATGCACTGACAAGAGACAATGCCATCGACATAAACTACAAAGCGACAACTGACAAAAAGACTGTTATCAATATGACTAACCACTCTTATTTCAACTTGAGTGGAAACCCTGCCAATCCAGCCACCGACCATATTCTTTATGTAAATGCAGACAGCATCACTCCCGTTGACAGCACATTCATGACCACTGGAGAAATGATAGCAGTAACAGAAACTCCATTTGATTTCAATACTCCTAAAACTATTGCCCCCGATGTGACTAATTTTGAAAACGAACAAATAAAATTCGGCAACGGGTTCGACCACAATTGGGTACTTAACACGAAAGGTGATATCAACCAACTGGCTGCCAAACTGACCAGCCCCACTAGTGGTATCACTTTGGAAATATATACTAATGAACCGGGAATACAAGTCTATACAGGCAACTTTTTGGATGGAACTGTAAAAGGGAAAAAGGGAATTACTTATCCGCAACGCGCGTCTGTTTGTCTGGAAACACAGCACTATCCCGACAGCCCCAACAAATCACAATGGCCTTCTGTAATCCTGGAACCGGGACAGACCTATCACAGCCAATGTATCTTTAAATTCGGTGTTGAAAAATAATTGTTAAACTTTAAATATTTAATATCATGAATTGGAATTCACATGAATTCATCTGGCTGGACTGGACAATACTGGCAGTCGGCATTGTAGCTGTGATATGGGCGGTATGGCGCTCTGTACAAAAAGACAAACGCTCGCAACAAGGAGCAAGCAGTGAAGATTATCTATTTGGTAAAGGTGAGCCATGGTACATCATTGGTGCTGCTATCTTTGCAGCCAATATCGGTTCGGAACATCTGGTAGGTTTGGCAGGAACCGGTGCCAAATCCGGAGTAGGTATGGCACACTGGGAAATGCAAGGTTGGATGATTCTTCTTCTAGGATGGCTTTTTGTTCCATTCTACCAACTATTAAACAATAAAATGGGCAAAATCATTACCATGCCCGATTTCCTTAAATACCGTTATACCCCACGTACCGGTTCATGGCTTTCTATCATCACATTGATAGCCTACATTCTTACTAAAGTTAGTGTAACCGCCTATACCGGAGGTATCTTTTTGGAATTTTTACTTGGACTTCCTTTTTGGTATGGGGCAATCGGACTTATTGTCTTGACCGGCATCTTCACCGTACTGAGTGGAATGAAAGGAGTAATGACCCTCTCAGCTATTCAAACCCCTATTTTAATCATTGGTTCTTTCTTGGTTCTTTTCCTGGGACTGTCAGCCTTGGGAGACGGTAATATTGCTACAGGATGGACAGAAATGATGGATCATGCGCGTAGCGCCATGAATATAGGAGCAGACGGACACGCTTATGGTGCCAACCATATGTTTCACTGGACTGAAGCAGACCCGATGTATCAAGATTATCCTGGATTCTGGGTATTTATCGGAGCTTCTATCATCGGTTTCTGGTATTGGTGTACCGACCAGCATATCGTACAGCGTGTACTTGGACAACGTAAAGGCGAAGATAATGATGTAGTAATGAAGCGTGCCCGTAGAGGTACTATTGCAGCCGGTTATTTTAAAATCCTGCCTGTCTTCATGTTTCTTATTCCGGGGATGGTAGCTGCCGCCTTAGCTGCAAAAGGTGAATTTGATATGTCAAATACAGATGCAGCTTTTGCTGTAATGGTAAAGGATGTTCTGCCTGCCGGTGTAAAAGGTATTGTAACTATTGGATTCATCTGTGCATTGGTTGCTTCACTGGCTGCTTTCTTTAATTCATGTGCCACACTTTTTACAGAAGACTTTTACAAACCCATGTTTAAGAACAAAAGTGAAGCTACTTATGTTATGGTAGGACGTATCGCTACCGTAGTTGTAGTTATCCTCGGCATGGCATGGATTCCTGTAATGATGAGTCTCGGCAGCCTTTACGACTATCTGCAAGGTATACAGTCTCTCCTTGCACCTGCAATGGTAGCCGTATTTGCACTTGGTATATTCTCCAAGAAAATCACTCCGAAAGCCGGTGAAACTGCCATGATTGTCGGTTTCCTAATTGGTATGATCCGTTTGCTGACTAATATCCTCACCAACACCGGAAAAGATGTGATGACCGGCTGGTTTTGGGAAAATACAACTTGGTTTTGGCAGACAAACTGGCTTATTTTTGAAATATGGTTACTTGTATTCCTTTTGTTGTTAATGGTTGTTGTATCATGCTTCACTCCGGCTCCAACCGCCAAACAAGTGGAAGCCATCACCTTTACCGGCAGTTACAAGGAACTTATCAGAAAGAGTTGGAACAAATGGGATGTTATAACCTCTTTAGGTGTAGTTCTGCTTTGCGCACTATTCTATGCTTATTTCTGGTAAACCATAAATTAAAGGCTGTATGCTTTGAATTATCTTGAAGAATACAGCCTGTTAATTTTAAACCGACACTAAACCATGACCACCTATTATAACATAAATCCTAAATTCTATGTATCTGTAGACTGTATCATTTTCGGTTTTGACGAAGGAGAATTAAAACTGCTTCTACTAAAACGAAATTTTGAACCAGCTATGGGAAAATGGTCTTTGATGGGAGGATTCGTACAAGAAGACGAAAGTGTAGACGCTGCCGCCAAACGGGTATTGGCAGAACTGACCGGATTGGAAAATGTATATATGGAACAAGTAGGCACATTTGGCGACTTAGAGCGCGATCCAGGAGAACGAGTTATATCAGTAGCCTATTATGCTTTAGTCAATGTAAATGAATATGACAGGGAACTAGTGCAGCAGCACAATGCCCATTGGACAAAAATAGACGAACTGCCACAGCTCATTTTCGATCATCCGATCATGATTTCCAAAGCACGTGAACTAATGAAGCACAAAGCATCATACAATCCAATTGGTTTTAACCTGCTGCCCGAATTGTTTACCCTGACACAGTTGCAAAATCTATATGAAGCAATCTATGGCGAACCGATGGACAAGCGGAATTTCCGCAAGCGGGTAGCCGAAATGGATTTCATTGAAAAAACAGATTTGATAGACAAATCAGGTTCCCGACGAGGTGCTTATCTTTATAAATTTAATGATAAGGCCTACAGAAAGGATCCGAAATTTAAACTTTAAAATAATGTGCCGATGCAATAATTTGCCAATTGACAAATTAGCATATTGCCACATTACCCAATTATTCATTATGTTAGAAAAATTAAAAGAAAAAGTATTCCGTGCCAATCTGGATTTGGTGAAACACGGACTAGTTATTTTTACATGGGGAAATGTTTCTGCCATTGATCGTGAAACAGGCTTGGTAGTAATCAAACCCAGTGGTGTATCATACGATGATATGAAAGCTGAAGACATGGTTGTAGTAAATCTGGACGGCAACGTGGTAGAAGGTTCTCTTCGTCCGTCTTCAGATACTCCCACCCATGTAGTTCTATATAAAGCATTCCCCGAAATAGGTGGAGTGGTACATACCCACTCCACCTATGCCACCGCCTGGGCACAAGCCGGAATGGATATTCCCAATATCGGAACGACTCATGCCGATTATTTCCATGACGCCATTCCTTGTACCGCAGATATGACAGAAGAGGAAGTAAAAGGTGCCTACGAACAGGAAACAGGCAATGTGATTGTGAAACGTTTCAAGAAACTGAACCCTGTACATACTCCGGGAGTACTAGTAAAAAATCATGGTCCTTTTGCATGGGGAAAAGATGCCAATGATGCTGTGCATAATGCAGTAGTCATGGAACAGGTAGCCAAAATGGCAAGTATCGCTTTTGCCGCCAACCCTCATTTAACGATGAATTCTTTATTAATAGAAAAGCATTTCAGCCGCAAACACGGTCCCAATGCCTATTATGGACAGAAATAAGAAACAAAGAAATTAATAACCCTTTTAAAATATAACATTATGGAAAAAGCATTTGATCAGTATGAAGTATGGTTTGTAACAGGAGCACAGCTTCTGTACGGAGGTGACGCAGTTGTAGCAGTAGACGCTCACTCCAATGAAATGGTAAACGGATTGAACGAATCAGGGAAACTTCCTGTAAAAGTAGTATATAAAGGAACAGCCAATTCTTCTAAAGAAGTGGAAGCAGTGTTCAAAGCAGCCAACAACGATGAAAAATGTATCGGTGTCATCACTTGGATGCACACTTTCTCCCCTGCTAAAATGTGGATTCACGGTCTGCAGCAGTTAAAGAAACCACTGTTACATCTACACACTCAATTCAATAAGGAAATTCCTTGGGATACCATGGATATGGACTTCATGAATCTGAATCAATCCGCCCATGGTGACCGCGAATTCGGACATATCTGTACCCGTATGCGCATCCGCCGCAAAGTAGTGGTAGGTTACTGGAAAGACGAAGACACCCAGCACAAGATTGCCGTTTGGATGCGCGTTTGTGCAGGTTGGGCAGACTCTCAGGATATGCTGATCATCCGTTTCGGCGATCAGATGAATAATGTAGCTGTAACTGACGGTGATAAAGTGGAAGCAGAACAACGTATGGGGTACCACGTAGATTACTGTCCGGCAAGCGAACTGATGGAATACCATAAAAATATCAAGGATACAGATGTAGAAGCACTTGTAGCAACTTACTTTAACGAATACGACCACGATGCTTCATTAGAAGATAAATCAACCGAAGCTTATCAGAAAGTATGGAATGCTGCAAAAGCCGAATTAGCTCTTCGTGCCATCCTCAAAGCCAAAGGCGCTAAAGGATTCACTACTAATTTTGATGATTTGGGCCAAACAGACGGCAGCTACTTCGATCAGATTCCGGGACTGGCTTCCCAGCGTCTGATGGCTGAAGGCTACGGATTCGGTGCGGAAGGTGACTGGAAATCAGCAGCTCTCTACCGCACTGTATGGGTGATGAACCAAGGACTTTCCCAAGGTTGTTCTTTCTTGGAAGATTACACATTGAACTTCGATGGTGCAAACAGTGCTATCCTGCAATCACATATGCTGGAAGTTTGTCCTCTTATCGCCGCTTCCAAACCACGTCTGGAAGTACACTTCCTAGGTATAGGTATTCGCAAGAGCCAGACAGCCCGTCTTGTATTCACTTCAAAAGTAGGTTCAGGTTGTACCGCCACTGTAGTAGACTTGGGTAACCGTTTCCGTCTGATCGTGAACGACGTAGAATGCATCGAACCGAAACCGTTGCCCAAATTACCGGTTGCTTCCGCCCTGTGGATTCCGATGCCTAATTTCGAAGTAGGTGCAGGCGCATGGATCCTGGCAGGTGGAACACATCATTCTTGCTTCTCTTATGATCTGACAGCAGAATATTGGGAAGACTATGCTGAAATTGCAGGTATCGAAATGATCCGTATTGACAAAGATACTACCATCAGCAACTTCAAGAAAGAGCTTCGCATGAACGAAGTCTACTATATGCTGAACAAAGCACTTTGCTAATTCATCCATGAAGAGGGGATGTGTCAAGGCTAATAAGATTCTTGGCACATCCCACCTTATTTTATCATCATTATTGTTGTACCTTAAATTATAGGTTTTAATATGAAATCAGATGCAAAATCAACCATCGAAGCAGGAAAAGCTATTCTAGGCATAGAATTCGGATCAACGCGAATCAAAGCTGTTTTGATTGACCAGGAAAACAAGCCCATTGCCCAAGGAAGCCATAGCTGGGAAAATCAATTGGTAGACGGACTGTGGACTTACAGTGTGGAAGCTATCTGGCATGGCCTGCAAGACTGCTATGCAGATCTCCGTTCCAACGTAAAAAAGCTATATGACACAGAAATAGAAACCTTGGCAGCAATCGGTGTCAGTGCCATGATGCATGGTTATATGGCATTCAATAAAGAAGAAGAAATCCTTGTACCTTTCCGTACATGGAGAAACACCAATACCGGTCCGGCAGCAGCCGCTTTATCTGAATTATTCGTATATAATATTCCTCTGAGATGGAGCATTTCTCATTTATACCAAGCTATTTTAGACAATGAAGAGCACGTAAGTGACATTGACTATCTGACCACCCTTGCAGGTTTCATTCATTGGCAAATTACAGGTCAAAAAGTTCTGGGCATAGGTGATGCATCAGGAATGCTTCCCATAGACCCGGCTACCAAGAATTATTCTGCCGGAATGATAGCCAAGTTCGACAAGTTGGTAGCTCCTAAAGGATACCCCTGGAAACTGACAGATATCCTGCCCAAAGTCTTACCCGCCGGCGAGAATGCAGGGTTCCTTACACCAGAAGGTGCCAAGAGGCTGGACGTGTCGGGCCATTTAAAAGCAGGTATACCTGTCTGTCCTCCGGAAGGAGATGCCGGAACTGGCATGGTAGCAACCAACGCTGTCAAGCAACGTACCGGGAATGTATCAGCAGGCACTTCCTCATTTTCCATGATTGTGTTGGAAAAAGAGTTGTCCAAGCCATACGAAATGATTGACATGGTCACCACTCCCGACGGAAGCCTTGTAGCTATGGTACATTGCAACAACTGCACCTCCGACCTCAATGCCTGGATCAATCTGTTTAAGGAATACAAGAACTGCTGGGTATACCTGTAGATATGAATGAATTATATGGAAAACTTTACAATCATGCGCTCGCAGGTGATGCAGATTGCGGTGGTCTTATTTCATATAATTATATTTCAGGTGAACCCGTGACAGGACTTGCCGACGGAAGGCCATTGTTTGTACGTTCTGCAAATGACAAATTCAGCCTCGCCAACTTCATGCGTACCCATTTATACGCTTCAGTCGGAGTTCTTAAGATAGGTAATGACATTCTTTTCAATGAAGAGAAAATCAAAGTAGACAGAATCACAGGACACGGCGGATTATTCAAGACGAAAGGTGTAGGCCAGAGAATACTTGCAGCAGCTATAAACTCCCCTATTTCCGTAATGGAAACTGCCGGTGAAGGTGGCGCATGGGGAATCGCCCTGCTAGGTTCTTACCTTGTCAACAATGAAAAGAAACAATCCCTGGCAGATTTTCTGGAAGACAAAGTATTCGCCGGTGATGCCGGTATTGAAATATCGCCAACAGCCGAAGATGTAGCCGGATTCAACACATATATCGAAAACTATAAGGCAGGACTGCCTGTTGAAGAAGCAGCGACCCAATTTAAGAAGTGAGTCAAACAGGTTTAAAAAAGAGCCTCTTTACATGTTGTGGTTTACACATAAAGAGTTATCTTTGCAGATATTAAATAAAATAGCAAGGATAAACCGACTCACTAATAGCATGCAAATTATAATATTATTTTAATATGAACGAAAAGAAACTTATGAACCGTGCAGCGGACAACATCCGTATTCTGGCTGCTTCGATGGTAGAGAAAGCTAATTCAGGACATCCGGGTGGAGCTATGGGTGGCGCTGATTTTGTGAATGTACTTTTCTCTGAGTTTTTAGTTTACGATCCTGAAAATCCGCGTTGGGAAGGACGTGACCGTTTCTTCCTTGATCCAGGCCACATGTCACCGATGTTATATTCCACTTTGGCACTGACCGGCAAGTTCACCATGGAAGAACTGGCACAGTTCCGTCAATGGGGAAGTCCGACTCCGGGACACCCTGAAGTGGACATCATGCGCGGTATTGAAAATACTTCCGGTCCGTTAGGACAAGGACACACTTTTGCAGTAGGTGCTGCTATCGCTGCCAAATTTCTGAAAGCCCGTCTGGGTAATGTCATGGACCAGACTATCTATGCCTATATATCCGATGGTGGCATTCAAGAAGAAATTTCTCAGGGTGCAGGACGTTTGGCAGGTCATTTGGGACTGGACAATCTGATCATGTTTTATGATTCAAACGACATCCAGCTGTCTACCGCTACCGATGCTGTTACCAGCGAAGATGTTGCCAAGAAATACGAAGCATGGCACTGGAAAGTAATTATTATCAATGGTAATGATCCCGATGCAATCCGCACAGCTCTGACAGAAGCGAAAGCCGTAACCGGTCAGCCCACATTAATTATCGGTAAGACCATTATGGGTAAAGGTGCACGCAAAGCGGATGATTCCAGTTATGAACGTAACTGTGCCACCCACGGTGCCCCTTTGGGAGGTGATGCTTACATCAATACAATCAAAAACTTAGGTGGCGATCCAACCAATCCTTTCCAAATCTTCCCTGAAGTAAAAGAGTTGTATGCCAAACGTGCAGAAGAACTGAAAAAAATTGTTGCAGAAAAATATGCAGCTAAAGCTGAATGGACTAAAGCTAATCCCGAACTGGCAGCTAAATTGGAACTGTGGTTCTCAGGCAAAGCTCCGAAAGTAAATTGGAATGCTATTGAACAAAAAGCCGGAGATGCTACACGCAGTGCTTCTGCCAAAGTTCTCGGTGTACTAGCTACAGAAGTAGAAAACATGATTGTTTCTTCGGCCGACCTGTCAAACTCAGACAAGACCGACGGTTTCTTGAAGAAAACACATGCATTCACTAAAGATGACTTCACCGGCGCGTTTCTGCAAGCAGGTGTTTCCGAATTAACCATGGCTTGCTGCTGCCTAGGTATGGCACTTCACGGAGGCGTGATTGCTGCATGTGCTACTTTTTTCGTATTCTCAGACTATATGAAACCCGCCGTACGTATGGCTGCCTTGATGGAACTTCCCGTCAAGTTCATCTGGACACACGACGCATTCCGTGTAGGTGAAGACGGTCCTACTCACGAACCGGTAGAACAAGAAGCACAAATCCGCCTGATGGAAAAACTGAAAAACCACAAAGGGCACAATTCTATGTTGGTACTCCGTCCGGCAGATGCGGAAGAGACCACTGTAGCGTGGAAATTGGCCATGGAAAATACCAGCACCCCCACCGCACTAATCTTCTCCCGCCAGAATATCGCGAATCTGCCTGCAGGAAACGACTACTCACAGGCTGCAAAAGGCGCTTATATTGTTGCAGGTTCCGACGAAAATCCGGATATAATCCTAGTCGCTTCAGGTTCCGAAGTTTCCACTTTGGAAGCAGGTGCAGAACTTCTCCGCAAGGATGGCATAAAAATACGTATCGTATCCGCTCCTTCTGAGGGATTGTTCCGCAGCCAAAGCAAGGAATACCAAAACAGTGTCATTCCCACAGAGGCTAAAGTATTCGGTCTGACTGCCGGTCTTCCTGTAAACCTTGAAGGTTTGGTAGGTGCCAACGGTAAAGTATTCGGTCTGGAATCATTCGGATTCTCCGCTCCTTACAAAGTATTGGATGAAAAGCTGGGCTTTACCGCACAGAACGTGTATAACCAAGTAAAAGAAATGCTGGCATGAAAAAAGTAGGACTGGCATCCGATCATGCAGGATTTGAACTGAAAGAGTTTGTAAAAACATGGTTGACTGAAAAAGGTTATCCATGCAAAGATTTCGGTACATACAGTACAGAAAGCTGTGACTATGCAGATTACGCCCATCCGCTTGCACTGGCTATAGAAGCCGGAGAATGCGGACCTGGAGTAGCTATTTGCGGAAGCGGTGAAGGGATCAGCATGACATTGAACAAACATCAGGGTATCCGTGCGGCACTATGCTGGATTCCCGAGATAGCCCATTTATCACGTCAACACAATGATGCCAATGTTCTGGTAATGCCAGGACGATTCATAGACCATGAAATGGCTGAAAAAATATTAGATGAATTCTTTAACAGCGGCTTTGAAGGCGGACGTCACCAAAAACGCATTGAAAAGATACCTGTAAAGTAAAATTCACGCAATAATAATAAAAGTAAAAAAAGAGAGGCTTTATAGCTTCTCTTTTTTTTTATTCCTATCTTTGCTTAGATTCTGTCTCTTATACACATCTCCGAGCCCACGAGACAAGA
>ERZ1027070.935-NODE-935-length-11612-cov-12.623086_pt1 | contig 11612 bp, 10 predicted proteins | sample MGYA00519419_ERZ1027070 | MGnify/ENA primary metagenome ERZ1027070 (study PRJEB26926, sample SAMN06164837) | human gut metagenome | biome: ENVO:00009003; feature: ENVO:2100002; material: ENVO:00002003 | host: Homo sapiens | place: USA | collected 2012 ...
CAGATGGGGCGTCATTTCGTCGGCATCGAGCTGAACCCTGAATACACCGAGCTTGCCTACAAGCGGATTGGAGGTGAAATCTGATGTCCAAGGAACCGGAACTCAAAGCCCGCGACAAGGTAGTCGTGCGGATGACGCGGGAAGGCGCGGTCGTGGAAAACCTGACGGCTGGCACCGAACAGCGTGTGTCAAAACGGCTGGAAGATGCAGAGCTGGTCAAGCCGGTTGAGACAGCCGTGCCTTCCGAAGCTCTTTCTGCGGAGGAACAGAAAAAGGTGCAGATGCGCCGTCAACAGCGTCAGTTTCAGGCGGAACACACCGAGGATAACGACACTAAGCCGCCCTCGGAAACGTCCGTCACAGAAGAGAAAAGGGCAGAAAATCCACCCCAGAATGCACCCGAACCGCTGCCCGTGTCAGAGACTCCGTTCAAGCCTCCTGCTTTGGAGCAGCACGGCGTTTCTTCTCATACCGGCACGGTGATTGCCGAAACGGTTATCACGCACAAGCTGCGCAAGACCTCTGCGGTTGAAGCAGTGGATGCAGATGCCGTTCTCACTCAAGCGGCGGAAACCGCCTCTGCAAAGCCGGTCTCGGACGATGCCGTCCCGCCCACGAAGCGGATGCAGAAGCTCGAAAGGAAGTCCGAGAAGGCACATGAGCGACTGGACGCTGCCCGTGAGAAGCTGCCCACGCACAAGGTTCTCAAGAAAGAGCGTGTCTTTGATGAAGAGACCGGCAAGGGCAAAACCCGCCTTCATTTTGAGGATGAGCTGAAAAAACCAAAGGGCAAAGGCAAGCTGCAATTTGAAGCGGACAAAACCGTCCGCAAGGTCGGTGACACCCTCGCTTCCGGCATTCACGGCAAAATCCATGAGGTTGAACAGGAAAACACGGCGGTTGAGGCGGCGCATAAGACGGAGATCGCCGCTGAGACTGCCGCTCGGCATTTCAGTCATCATCGGGAAAAGAGCGTCAACAAGCCTTATGAGAAGGTCTCCAAGCTGGAACACAAGGCGGATGCTGCTGATGCGAAGCTCCAATATGAGAGAAATCAGCAGGAGCATCCTGAGATGAAGAAGCAGAACTTGAACAAGCACTACCAGAAGCAGAACATCAAGAAGGAATATGCCGCTGCTCGAAATGCCGGTTCTCAGACTGCCGGGACTGCCACAAAGAATACCGGCAAGAAGCTCGGTGAGAAGGCGTCTGACAAGATCAAGGAGTTCTTTGAGAAGAACAAGAAGGTCTTCATCTGGATCGGCGTCGGAATTGCCCTTCTCGTTTTGCTCGGTGCCGGAATCAGCTCGTGTTCGATGCTTACTTCTACCGGCTCGTCGGTTATCGCTTCCTCTTATCTCAGCGAGGATGACGCGATGCTCGGCGCGGAAGCGCAGTATTGCCGGATGGAGCAAGAGCTGCAACGCTATCTGGATAACTACGAAAGCACCCATGACTATGACGAGTATCACTTTGATCTGGACGATATTGAGCATGACCCCTATGTGCTGATCTCCATCCTCTCGGCTCTCCACGAGGGCGAGTTCACACTGGACGAGGTGCAGGGTACGCTCCAAATGCTGTTTGAGAAGCAGTACATCCTCACCGAAGAGGTCATCGTCGAAACCAGATACCGCACGGAGACCGACACATGGACGGATGCAGACGGCAACACGCACACGGAAACCTACCGCGTTCCGTATGACTACTACATCTGCAACGTGAAGCTCGAAAACTTCAATCTCTCCCATGTCCCGGTCTACATCATGTCTCAGGAACAGCTTTCCATGTACGCAACGTATATGTCGGTGCTGGGCAACCGCGAGGATCTGTTCGGTGACTCTCCCTATGTGGACAAGTACATCACAAATCCTCCCGCCGACTACGATGTCAACCCGGAATACCTGAACGACGAGAAGTTTGCAACGCTGATTACCGAGGCGGAAAAGTATCTCGGTTATCCGTATGTGTGGGGCGGCTCCAATCCCGACACGTCATTTGACTGCTCCGGCTTTGTCAGCTATGTTCTCACGAACAGCGGTCTTGTGAACACCGGGCGGCTTGGCGCACAAGGGCTTTACAACGTCTGTACGCCGGTTTCAAAGGCGAATGCACAGCCCGGTGATCTCATCTTTTTCGTCGGGACGTATGACACCCCCGGTGTGTCTCACGTCGGCATCTACGTTGGTGATGGGGTCATGATCCACTGCGGCGATCCCATTCAGTACACATCCATCAATTCTTCCTACTGGCAGCAGCATTTCTACGCCTTCGGAAGACCCGCCTATTAAAAGAAAGGAGTTTTTCATGAATCCCAAGTATCAGAAAGTCCTCTCCGACATCGAGAAGGCTGAAAAGAAGAAATCCGAAATCGAAGGTCAGCTCAAGGAGCTGTACGACAAGAAGACAGAGCTGGAAAACCTTGAAATCATCAATACCGTGCGCTCTATGGTGATGGACAAGGATCAGATCATGGCGTTCCTGTCTTCCATGAAGGGCGGCACCAAGCCCGCTGAAAATACGGAGGTAATCGACAATGCGTAAGAAGTTTCGTTTTCTGACCGTCCTTGCGGTCTGCGTCATGGTTCTGTCTTGCTTCTCGGTGACGGCGTTTGCCTACGCCGATGATACCGAACAGAACCTTCCCGTCACGGAGGCAACTCAGCCCGAACAGCAGCCCGCAGTCACTCCCACGCCGGAAAAGCCGAAGGGTGAGCCGATTGACGATGAGGGCAACGCCTACACCCGCGACTTGCTCTATGACAAGGCAACCAACAAGCAGTTCATCACTGTCCAGACGAAGAACGGCAACACCTTCTTCATTGTCATCGACTACGATGCGCCCATCAACGAGGATGAGGAACAGTATCAGACGTACTTCCTGAACATGGTCGATGAAAGCGATCTGCTTGCGCTGCTGGACGAAGATACTGCGGCTGCTCTGACTACCTGTAACTGCAAGGAAAAATGCGCTGCCGGTCAGGTCAACACCGACTGCCCGGTCTGCAAGACCAACATGAGCGAATGCACCGGCACAGCCCCCGTTACACCTGAGCCGGACAAGGATGCGGAAACCGATGTCCCCGCGCCCAAGCCCGAAAAGAAGTCCAACGTCGGCATGATCCTCGTCATCTTTGCCCTTGCCGGTGCTGCGGGTGCAGCCTATTACTACATCAAGTTCGTCAAGGGCAGAAAGCCCAAGGATGAGGATATGGACTTCTTCGACGATGAAGGCTACGAGGAAGAGCCGTACATCAACGAGGATGATGAGCCGCAGATTGCGGAGGATGCTGAAACGGATGGTGATGAAGATTGATCTTAGTCATTGCCGAAAAGCCCAGCGTTGCCCAATCCATCGCAAAGGTGCTGGGCGCGACGTCCCGCAAGGACGGCTACATGGAGGGCGGCAATTACATCGTTTCGTGGTGCTTCGGTCATCTGGTGGAGCTGGCAGACGCCAGCTCCTACGATGAGCGGTATGCCAAGTGGCGGTATGACGATCTGCCCATTGTTCCGGAAAGCTGGACGTTTGAGGTCACGAAGGACAAGGCACAGCAGTTCAAGGTGCTGTCCTCTCTCATGAAGGACAAGCGCGTCACCGAGCTGGTCTGCGCAACCGACGCAGGACGCGAGGGTGAGCTGATCTTCCGGCTGGTCTACAACAAAGCCGGATGCACCAAGCCCTTCAAGCGTCTGTGGATCAGCTCGTTGGAGGACTCCGCCATCCGCGAAGGCTTCAATCATCTCCGGGACAGCAAGGAATATGACCGTCTCTATGAAGCAGCACTCAGCCGCTCGAAGGCGGACTGGATTGTCGGCATCAACGGCACCCGCCTTTTCACCACGCTCTATCACAAGAAGCTGGTGGTCGGGCGCGTCCAGACGCCGACCCTTGCAATGCTGGTGGAGCGTGACGGGAAAATCTCCACATTCCAGAAGGAGAAGTATTTCAATGTCCACGTTGGTAAGGGCGATCTGACCGCCGATCTGGAAAAGGTCAAAACCGAAGAGGAAGCAAAAAGAATTGCGGCGGCTTGCGAGAAAAAGCAAGCCGTCGTTTCTTCTCTCAGGCAGGAAACGAAGAGTGTCAATCCTCCGAAGCTCTATGATCTGACTACCTTGCAGCGCGAGGCAAACCGATACTATGGCTTCACTGCCCAGCAGACGCTCGATCTCGTTCAGACGCTCTACGAAAAGAAGCTCCTGACCTATCCGCGCACAGACAGTCAGTTCATCACGGATGATATGGAGGACACTGCCCGTCAGGTCATTTCCATCGTTTGCCGCCAGCTTCCGCTTTTCTCCGGCGTTTCGATTACTCCGGACATTGCCCGCGTGATCGACAACAGCAAGGTCACAGATCACCACGCCATTCTTCCGACTGTCCAGCTCGAAAAGCAGGATGCTTCCGCGCTCCCTCAGTCGGAACAGAAAATCCTCAATCTTGTCGGGATGCGCCTTCTGTGTGCGACCGGCGAGAAGCACACCTACGCTGAGACGCAGATCACGCTCTCCTGCGAGGGCTATATGTTCAAAACCAAGGGCAAGACCGTCATTCAAAACGGGTGGAAAGCCGTCGAAGAGCTGTTCAAGGCTTCCCTCAAGACGAAGGAAAAAGACGATCCTGTGAAGTCCCTGCCCGAAGTCCATGAGGGCGATGTTCTGGATGGTGTGTCTGCCAGCGTTACGGAACACTTCACGACGCCTCCGAAGCAATACACGGAAGACACGCTCCTGTCTGCGATGGAGACTGCCGGAAACGATCAGTTCGACGATGACACCGAGAAGAAAGGTCTTGGAACACCCGCGACACGCGCCGGTATCATTGAAAAGCTGGTGAAATCCGGCTTTGCAGAGCGCAAAGGCAAATCCCTCATTCCCACAAAGGACGGCTGCAACCTCGTCTGTGTTCTGCCGGAACAGATCACGTCTCCCGCAATGACTGCGGAATGGGAAAACACGCTCATGGAGATTGAGCGCGGCAATGCGGATGCAGACGCCTTCCTCAGTGGCATCGTCCAGATGACCGGTGATCTGGTGAAAGCCTATCCGTTCCTCTCCGACGCCGAAGCCCAGCGTTTCGGCACGGGCAAGGAGGAAATCGGCAAGTGTCCCCGCTGCGGCTCTCCGGTCTACGTCGGCAAGGGCAACTTCTACTGCTCGAACAAGGAATGCTCCTTCTGCCTGTGGGAAGACAACAAGTTCTTTTCCAGCAAGAAAAAGAAGCTGACCAAGAAGATTGCAAAGGAGCTGCTGGACAAGGGCTGGTGCCGAGTGACCGGGCTTTACACGCCGAAGAAGCCTCAGCTCTACGATGCGGTGATCCGTCTGGATGACAGCGGCGGCAAATACGTCAGCTTCAAGATGGAGTTTGATCGATGACCCGCCCAAAGTATGTTGCTTCATGCAGTGGAGGCAAGGACAGCGTAGCGACGCTCCTGCTGGCTGCACAGCACAATGAGCCGCTGGGCGAGGCGGTTTTCAGCGAGGTCATGTTTGATAAGGACACAAGCGGCGAAGTCCCGGAACACCGGGACTTCATTTATGACCGGCTCAAGCCCTTCTGCGAAAAGGAGCTGGGCATCAAGTTCACCATTCTCCACGCGGACAAGACCTACGATGAGGTGTTCCATCATGTCATCACCCGCGGACCGCACAAGGGCGAGGTTCGCGGCTTTGCATGGGCTGGTATGTGTGCAGTCAATCGTGACTGCAAAATCCCGCCAGTCCGCAAGTACAATGCCGCGCTTTCTCCGGACACCGTTAGCTATGTCGGCATCGCGGAGGATGAACCCAAACGCCTTGCGCGTCTGGACGGCGTGAAGAAGGTCAGTCTGCTTGCCAAGTACGGCATGACAGAGGCGGACGCCTACAAGCTCTGTCAGGAACACGGGCTGCTTTCCCCAATCTACGCTCACTGCCGAAGAAACGGCTGCTGGTTCTGTCCCAACGCCAGTGACTCGGAGCTGCTGCACATGGTCACGAAGCACCCTGAGATGTTTGACCGGCTGATTGAATGGGAGAGCGAAGACAACATCTTCCATCGTCGGATGACGCGCAGAGAAACCCCGTCTGAGGTAAAGGCTCGTTTACTGAGCAAATCCCAGACGGGGTTTTCTTCGCCAAAAAGCAAATAAGAAATGGAGGTTTGAAATGGCTGAAAACAAAAATGCACAGCAAGTCCGCGAAATCACGGACAAGCTGGAACAGGGCATCAAGGAGCTTTTTGAATCCGAGCGGTTCAAGGAATATCTCCGCACGATGTCCAAGTTCTACAACTATTCCTTCAACAACACGCTGCTCATTGCGATGCAGAAGCCGGAGGCAACCTATGTTGCCGGTTATACCTCGTGGCAGCGCAACTTTGACCGTCAGGTCATGAAGGGCGAAAAGGGCATCAAGATTCTTGCACCCGCGCCGTACAAGGCGCAGGAAGAGCGTGAGAAGATTGATCCTTTGACGCAGAAGCCGGTGATCGGCGCAGATGGGAAGGCTGTCACGGAAACGGTTGAGGTCCTGCGTCCTGCCTTCAAGGTGGTAAGTGTCTTTGATGTTTCCCAGACGGACGGCAAGGAGCTTCCGGACATCATCGTCGATGAGCTGAAAGGCACCGTCGAAAACTACGAGGCGTTCTTCGACGCGCTCAGGCAGGAATCTCCCGTCCCTATTTCCTTTGAGGACATTCCGGGCGGTGCAAAGGGATTCTTCTCGCCGGTTGAAAGCTGCATTGCCATTCAGGAGGGCATGAGCGAAATCCAGACGGTCAAAACCGCCATCCACGAGATCGCCCACGCAAAGCTCCACGCCGTCAAGCCGGATGAGAAAGCCGCGCCAGAAGATAAGAAGGATCGGCACACCAAGGAGGTTGAAGCGGAAAGCGTTGCCTACACCGTCTGCCAGCGTTACGGCATTGAAACCTCGGACTATTCCTTCGGCTACATCGCCGGTTGGTCATCCGGCAAGGAAACCAAGGAACTGAAAAGCTCTCTGGACACCATCCGCAAGACGGCGGCTGAGATGATCGAGGGCATTGACGCCAAGCTCAAGGTGCTGCTGGCAGAGAAAGCACAGTCCGCAGAGATGGAAGTCGAAGCTCCCGTAAAGGAAGCTGTTCCGGAGGAAAAGCCGGAAGTCCCCATTTACCGCGAGACGGCGAATTACGCCTATGAAGCCGGTGAGCTGGAGTCATATCGTGCTTCTCTCGCCGCAAACGTGGAATGCCGCAGAGCGATTGAAGCGGCGATCAGCTCCAACTACGGAGATAACCGGCTGGATGCGGATGCCGCCGTAAAAAGCGTCCTTGAGCAGTTTTCTCCGGAGCGCGTCCGGTATATCCTCGCAAACACCATTCAGCAGAAAGACTTTGACGGGCGCATTCCCCAGCCCCTCAAGGAATGGGCGAAGACCGTTGAGGTCTGCCCGGAGAATGCCTCCCGCTTCCTTGTGGATAAACCCAATCCCGGACTGACGGCACTTTTCGTGGATGCGCTCCGACAGCAGACCGAACTTGAGAAGGAAGTCACTTCTGAGAAAGCAGAGGAAAGAGACCCGGAGGTCGTTGCATGGGAGAACGATGAAATTGCCTCTATTGAGGTAAAAACCGTGGAGGTCAAGTCTCCCTTTGCGCCCTCGCCAGAGGAAGCAGCGCAAGCACCGAAAGCACACCGTCTGACTGCCGAAGAGAAGGAGATCAAGGCTGCCGTCATGGACACACTCAAGGGGCAGATTGCCTATAACAACGACGGAATGCGGGCGTCCTACCGCGCCTCTAACCACTCCTTCAACCTGCTGGCACGGAACGGCGTCAGGATTGAGGGCAACACGGTCACGCAGAACGGTGAGCCGCTGTTCAAAATCCATCGCCGTCATGCGACGCGGAAAACACAGGGCTGCTATCGTGAGCTGATGCCGACGCTGGAATACGTCAGGCAGGAGCAGAAGCAGGAAAAGCCCTCTATCCGCGATCAGCTCAGGACTGCCGCAAAACAGCAGCCAGAGAAGAAATCTCCGGTCAAATCCAAAACACACGACATGGAGTTGTGAGAAAGGAGACGCATGAAGAAATACACAGACGTTGACATTATCGCGGAGCTGCAGAAGCTCGTGGACAGTCATGTAGACAGCTACAAGGAAGACTTCGACATCGACAAGCGCATCATCCGCCGCGCCGCCGAAAGCCAGAATCCTGAAGACAAGACGCTGATGTGGTTCTGCCGTCCGCATGGGACGCACTGCCTCAATGAAAATCAGGTCTTTATTCAGGGAACGCGGGATCACAACACCTTCCGTTTCTATGCGGAACAGACCTACGATGAGTGCATTGCCCGCGTTATTGTTCCGAAATCCGTTAAGCGCGGCAAGGTCTTCGGAGATGTCTTTGAGATCAACTACCGGGAACAGGCGGCAAATGTGGCGCAGAACTCGGTTGCGCCGGATCATGACCGGCTGACCTTTGCAGATGGCTTTGTGCTGGACGCACCCTGCCGCAGCAGCTTCGATGCAGCAATGGCTTTGGTCGGTGAGCATGGCGGCGTCAAAACCCACCAGACGCTCCCGAAGGACGCGGATGCTCTGGAAGAAGTGCTGTCCAAGCAGAAAACCCACCGTGACAGACTGCCGGATGCAGAAAGGACAGAGGTGCTTGCACCTCTGCCCGTCGCAGAACTCCGTAAATACGAAGCAGTCAAAAAGGCACATCCCGACGCGCTGGTCTGCTTTGCTCAGAATGGCTATTTTGAGCTATACGGCAAGGACGCGGAAAAAGCCGCGCCCTTGCTCGGCACAAAGCTCCTTGAGAAGAAGGTACGCGGCAAGCCTTCTATTCCGGTCACTGGCTTCCGTGAAAGTGCGTGGGTAGCCGGTTCTCACAAGCTCTGGAAGTCCGGCGCAGATGTCTTTCTCAGCAAGGACGGCGAGACCTTCAAGGAACTCAAAGCCGCAGATTACATTCCTGTCGGCGCGACGCTGAATGTGGATGGGATCAAGTGCAGAATCGACGCGGTTGATTTTGCCGCCGATGAAGTCCGGCTGACGAACATCGAGGACAAGAACCGCCCCATCCGCTTTTCTGAAAGCATCCAGTATGTCCGCTCCTATGTGGAGGATGCCGGGACTGCCATCTACGACACCATCCCAAAGAAGCCCGCTGCCCGTGAATCCATCCGCGACAAGCTGAAATCCGCGCAGAAAGCACAGCCGCCCCATACGCCGAAACCGCAGAAAAACAAAGGAAAGGATATGGAACTCTGATATGAAAAACTTTACCGTAGAAGAAATCAACCTGATGTGCTGCTTCAATACGTCCAGCCGGAAGCGGCTGATCGACGATATGAAGAGCGTCACCCTGAACGACATGGACGGCGAGATCGCAGAGCTGATGTATAAGACCGTCCGGAAGCTCGAAGCCATGACCGATGCTGAGTTTGAGGAACTGTATATCATGCCGGACGGCATGGTAGATGACTGAAAGGAGGATGCCTATGCCCGTATTAGACGGTGATTTTGAAGCCTTCGTCACGAACCTTGGCAAGTACAACGAGGGTATGCTGGTCGGTGAGTGGGTGAAGCTGCCCACCACCGAGGAAGAGATGCAGAAGGTCTTTGAGCGCATCGGGATCGGCAAGCAGGACGAGTTCGGTCAGCCCTATGAAGAGTGGTTTATCACCGACTACGAATGTCCGATCTACGGCGTCCAGAAGATGCTTGGCGAGTACGAGAGCCTTGATAAGCTCAACTACCTTGCCGCTTTGATTGACGAGCTGTCCCTGAGCGATCAGGAAAAGCTCGTTGCCATTATGGAATCTGGCTGCGATGAGGTCAGCGACATCGACGATCTCATCAACCTGACGTTCAATCTGGACTGCTACGACATCATGCCCGGTATCAACGACGAATCCGACCTTGGCTATTATTACGCCCACGAAGCCGGTATTTACTCCGAAAAGGATCTCGGTCCTCTGGCAAATTACATCGACTATGAACGCTATGGGCGCGACATTGCGATGGATGAGCAGGGACGCTTCACCGATGAAGGCTATGTCCGTGTTGCAAGCGAGAGGTGGGACAGGCAGTTTAACGGTGAGCTTGATGATATTCCCGATGAATACCGGATCACCGGCTCAGGGGAAGCCACCGAGCGTGACAGCACCATCGCCGTTCTCATTGTTGAGCCGGGAAAGGAGCCTTATGTGAAGGAGATTGACTCCGGTCTGGAGTCCTTGCAGCATGAGGTCGGCGGTTACATCGAGGCAATTTATCCCTACGAAGACCCTGTTGCCTTAGTCTGCAACGAGGAAGGCAAGCTGGAAGGTCTGCCCCTGAACCGCGCTCTGCGGGATGAGGACGGTGACATCTACGACGTTGTTGCCGGAACATTCTTGGTAGTCGGCTTGACGGATGACAGCTTCGGTTCTCTGACCGTAGAGCAGATGCAGAAGTTCTCTGACCACTTCAAAGTGCCGGAGCAGTTTGTTAAGTTGGGCGATAAGATTGTAGCGATTCCCATGATCTCGAAGGAACAGCAGAAGCAGGAGAGCATTGAGCAGAAGGACTTTGAGATGAACACCGATACCTCCGGTCTGACGGTTGCCGGTCACATCGGGACGTGGCACACCATTGACCAGCATGAAGTCGGCGGTCACAGCTTTTATCTGATGGAGCATGACACCTACGGCGATGAAGCTGCCTGTATCATTGTCGATGAGCGCGGCAAGCTCGTCCTTGATGATGTCTACAACGGCTTTGACGATGACACGCTCCGCCTTCTCGACCTTGAGGTCAAGGAAGTGCCGGAGATGCCCGATCCCGCGCTCTCTGTTCAGGATATGAAGGACTATGGCTACGCATGGGCTGGCGTCCTTCCCGCCGGTCAGGAGGCGGCTGAAAAGGCGATGGAGAAGGGCTGCGAGGTTTACCGCCTCTATTCCGATAACACCGAGGGCTTGTGCGTGGATGCCAAGGAGATTGCCGACCATGCGGCAAAGGGCGGAATGCTCGGTATCAGCAAGGAAAGCTGGATGGTGGCTCTTGAGAAGGAAAACTACCTCAAGGCGGCGGAGATGTCGATGGAGGATGACTACGGCATGATTGATGGGATCATCAACAACGGTCCGAAGGAGGACAAGACCGCAGAGGTCAAAGCCCCCGAAAGGGGCGAAAAGTCCTCCATCATGGACAGGCTCAAGTCTGCAAAGGCTGAAAAGCAGAAGGAATGCTGCCCTCCCAAAAAGCACAAAGGAGAGATTGAACTGTGAGCAGAAGTCAGAAGTGGCGGCGGGAGTGGTCGTTCTTCATCGGGGACAGCGGACGCCGGAAGTATAACCGCTTTTGCGTCCGCTGCGTCCATAGCTGCAAGCAGAGTTTCCGTGCGGATCTCATCGCCTGTCCGCACTTCTCCCGCAAGGCATCGAGGTGTAGACAGTTAGGGGTCGAAAAAGCCTGTGATTGCAAGCCTCAGAGCGGCGCAAATTGACCAACCAAAGTGATTGTATTCCCTGTGCAGTTTCTTCTTTAGCGCGGAAATAAGTGTCGATTTCGGCACTTGTTTGAATGCCCGGAAAACGAACCAAGAGCCTCTGTCGATGCCCGTTTTGGGCGTCGGCAGAGGCTCTTTT
>ERZ1027070.937-NODE-937-length-11601-cov-8.595184_pt1 | contig 11601 bp, 9 predicted proteins | sample MGYA00519419_ERZ1027070 | MGnify/ENA primary metagenome ERZ1027070 (study PRJEB26926, sample SAMN06164837) | human gut metagenome | biome: ENVO:00009003; feature: ENVO:2100002; material: ENVO:00002003 | host: Homo sapiens | place: USA | collected 2012 ...
GAGATTGCCTCTTGTCTCGTGGGCTCGGAGATGTGTATAAGAGACAGCTTTTCAATAGTATATAACGTTGCAAAAGCATTTTCGGCTATTTGTTTAAATTTATTAATCATTTTTTGTGCAATATGCAATAGCCATAAAAAATAAGCAGATAAAACTACTTTTTATTATAAAAAACCACCCGGAACTTTTTTTGCGTTCCGAGCGGTTTTTTAGTTAATCCTGTGATTGTACAGCTCTATCCTTATATGTCAGCTATTATTATCTACTTGCTACAGCTCTTCCTCTACCATGCTCTTCTCTCTGTTGAACGCATCATAGATACATGGAATTACTATAAGCGTAAGGATGGTTCCGTATACGAGCCCTCCTATTATTGCGATTGCCATCGGCCTTATCATATCTGAGCCATCTCCGATACCTATCGCCGATGTAAACATTGCGAGTATGGTGGTCATCGCTGTCATCAGTATTGGACGAAGCCTTGTACGGCCTGCGTCTATGATTGCCTCATGCTTGCTCATGCCCTCTCTCCTGGCCTGATTGATGTAATCAATGAGCACGATTCCATTATTTACAATGAGACCTGCCAGCATGATAAAGCCAAGCATTGATATGATTCCGAGCTCATTTCCCGTGATGAAAAGAGCTATAAAGCCTCCTGTAAACGCAAGAGGTATACAGAACATGATAATAAACGGTGAAAGCAATGACTGGAACTGCGCCACCATGATAAGATAGATAAATATCACTGCTAGCACAAGCATAAGTACAAGCTGACTCATTGACTCATTTATTGTCTCATCCTCGCCCTCCATGTCTATTGAATAGCCATCAGGAATGCTAAGTTTATCAATTTTTGATTTAATTTTATCGCTTAGTAATGTTACATTATGGTTTTCATCAACCGCACCTGATACTGTAATATATCTTGTCTGAGCATCTCGATGAATGGTACTTAGTGTCTGTTCCTGCGAAATAGTGCAGATATCACTGAGCGGAATCTCCTTTTCACTGCCATCATTATCCTTATAGGTAAATGTAAGGTTTTTAATGTCGTCCACAGTCACATCAGACTGCTCTGCAGATTGTAGGTATACCTCATAGTCCTTTATGTCGGTCGTAATGGTTGTTGCACTCTTTTGAGATGATATCTCACCGGATACGAGCTGGTATACCTGAGCCACCGTATAGCCATACTTTGCTGCTTTTTCCTTATCCACAGTTATCTTAAGCTCATTGATTGTATCTCCAAGACCGTCATCTATATCTGTCACGCCCTTTGTGTCCTTAAGGATATCTGCCACATCACCTGCAAGCTTCTGCAGCTTGTCTATATCATTACCCTTAATCCTGACAGAGAGACCACTTCCGAAAAACTCTGATGAGTCCATAGCCTGCGAAGATGCTGTTACCTTGCAGTCCAGATTCTTTGTGCGTTTTTCAATTTCATCTATTACCTTATCCGATGAAACATCCGACTTCTCATCAAGCAATATATACATGCTCACGCTGTCGCTTCCTGAGCTCATCAGGTTCATGGTCGAGCTGCCGCCTGCTGTAGCTCCTATTGTGTCTATTCCCTTTATATCAGAGATTTTGTCCATGACCTTATCAGACAGCTCTGTAAGCTGCTTGAAGTCAAGCTTTTCGTCATCCTTTGCCTCTATGGTAAGTGAAATCTGATTTGACTCCATGTCCATATCCATAAATGTCATTCCCCTTGACATGCAAAGTGCGCCACTGCCGACTAAAAGCAATACTGCCGCAATAAATACCACCGGCTTAAATCTAAGACATGTGCCGAGCACATTTCCATACCAATCCTTAAAACGGTCAAACCATGGATGCTTTATATCCTTCGTCTTTTTGAGCATGCCTGAAGCAATTGCCGGTACAAATGTGAGTGCCACTACAAGAGATGCCATAAGAGTAAACGCTACCGTAAGTGCCAGGTCTACAAAGAGCTGTCTCGTGATTCCATCAGTAAAAATGATTGGCGCGTACACACTTACCGTGGTAAGTGTAGAGGCAAAAATGGCTCCTGCCACCTGATTTGCACCCTCAACAGCCGCCTTCTTTACCGAATATCCCTCCCCCCTTAATCTGTAGATATTCTCGATTACTACAATTGAATTATCCACCAGCATTCCTATTCCAAGCACAAGTCCCGACATTGAAATGATATTTAAGGTGATATCCGTAAAATACATAAGCACCACTGCCACAACAACCGATAGCGGTATAGATGCTGCGATAACAAGTGTTGGCTTTATATCCTTTAAGAACAAAAGCAGTACGAAAATGGCAAGTATTGCTCCCACTATCATATTCTGCATCACACTTTTTACAACCATGTCGATGTATACGCCCTGATTCATGAGCACTGTGGTGTGTAATCCGTCATTTTCCTTTTCCAGCGAATCAAGCTTGTCTAAAAGACGGTCTGTGACGTCTCCTGTAGAGTAGCCGGTCTGCTTCTCCATGGAGAGCATTATTCCGGGATTACCGTTGACTATCGCATATGTCTCATCCGAGTTGTCAGTCATCTCAACATCTGCCACATCACCGACATGAATAGGAGCTATTCCATCAAGCTTCATATCCATAAGCACTAGATTTGTTAAATCATCAATTGATTTTATTTCATCTCCCACCTGTACTATGTACTGCGTGCCATTTGAATCATTTACATAGCCTGCAGGCATATCAAAGTTCTGTGCGACGAGCAGCTGCGAGAGTGAGTCAATTGTTAAAACTGCATTTAAGTTTGACTTGTCAAGTGCATCATCCTTACTCTTTTCAAGCTCCTTCTTTGAGCTGTCAAGAGATGCCGCTGCTGTTGCAAGCTGTGCCGACTGCTGTCCTATGCTTATCGAGCTTATAGCTGCCTGACTGTTTAGATTATCATAGGCATCTAAAAGTGCTGTCTCTCCTTGTGCTATCTGGTCAAGCCCGCTTTGGCACTGCTCTATACCTGTATTCACCTGAATGAGAGTCTGTGCTATCGCTGACGCTGCCGCAGGCAGATCATCTGCTGTGTTTACGGTGATTCCAAGCGCCGAGAGACCTGAAAACTGTGTTGCAATCTGCTTATTAACCTGCTCAAGCTGCGCTTTGAGTGCTGTGCCCGCTTCACCCGGTGCATTTGCGCCCTCTTTGAGTGACGGAATTGTCTTTGTATATGTATCACTATTCATGAAGTCTGAAAGAGCTGACTGAATTGTTTCAAGCTGGCTCTTCTGCTCATTTAAGCTTGCAAGAGTACTCTCCAGCTGAGTTTTCTGCTCTGCAAGCTTTGCCTTTTGCTCCTTTAGCGTATCCACTCCCGCGCTCATCTGATCCGATGCAGATGTGATTGCGTTTTGTCCGCTCTCTATCTTTGCGCTTGCATCATCCATCTGACTTTTTGCATCGTCAAATTTCTTTGAAACGGCATTATTTATTTTCTCATTGAGCGCATCTATCTTGGCCTGATTCATCGTGACCTGTATCTGCTCGGTGAGCTCACCTGTTGCAGTCACTGATGCGACTCCCTCTGTACTCTCAATTGCAGGCTTAAGTGTGTTTTCCACAAAGTCGGTGATTTCCGACTTGCTTTTCCCATCCATATCCACAGCAGTCATCATGATTGGAAGCATGTCCGGATTTATCTTCATAATGGTCGGAGTACCCACTCCATCCTTCCAGCCAGCCTTGACCTGATCTATTTTCTGCTGCATCTCTATCACTACAGAATCCATGTTGGCATTCTGCTCATACTCGCATGTCACCAGCGAATAGCTGTTATATGACATTGAGCTTACGTTTTTGATATTTGACGTAGTTGCCATAGCTGCTTCAAGCGGCGCGGTGACATCGCTCTCCACCTCCTGTGGACTTGCTCCCATATCTGTTGTCACGATAAGTGCATACTGAAAGCTCATATCCGGCAGCAGATCTGTCGTCATCCTGCCAAGCGATACAACACCAAGTACTATTACCAGCAATACTCCTACAAGTACAGTAAAAGGCTTTTTTACACTATATCTGGATATCATCTAACCCCTCCTTTTTCTTTTCTTGATAATGTCCTGCATTAGTTTAATAGACAATGATTACTGCGATTTTCACAATATATTTAATTCGCTGTTATACTTTTATTATACAATGTGGCGGATTGCAACTCAATTGGTTTATACTTTTTTAAGAGTTTTTGACAATAAAAAAGACACCCAATTATACGATTAATATAATTCGATGTCTTTAAATGTCTTTAAATATCTTTTAATATCTTTTATTTATTTCAGCTTCAAATGCCCTCTTCCTCAATCTCATCCTCATCATCATTGATACCTGCAACAGCACTTGTAACGGCTCCGATTACAGCGACAAGCGCAAAGATGATAACTAAAAAAATAACTATAAAAAATGCTACTAAAAAACCTGTATCTGTCATATAATTTACCCCCATAGCTGTCTCACAGCTTCTTTAAAATATAGTTTTAGTTTAACACACTTGTCTGTAAATAACAATATCGTAAAGGGCTAAATTATTGACTAAATATTGACTAAAATATTGATTTATGAAATTGCTCAGTCCTTGATCTGCATACCGTTTGCATCCATATGATAGCCTTCTGTCATGATCAGCTTTGATACCGGAACTATCTCATAGCCCATTTCCTGCAGCTTCGTGAGCATCTCATCGAGTGCCTGCGAGGTGTATTTTGCGCCAAGATGGCAGAGTATTATCGAACCGCAATCCAGGCTTTTGTGATTGCACACTGTATCTATAATGTTTTGCACACCATAGTTTTTCCAGTCGAGCGAATCCACATCCCACTGGATTGGATAATAGTCACAGCCATACACTGTGTCAATCAGTTCATTGTTGTACGAGCCGTATGGCGGTCTGAATACCTTCATATCCTTTCCGGTCAGCTCCTTGACCTTTTTGTGCACATCCATTATCTCCGTCTTCATCTCGCCTGCCGTGATTGTTGCCATATCATAGTGGTGCTCACTGTGATTTCCGGGCTCATGCCCTTTTTCAACCAGCGTCTTTACACATTCAGGATTATCACTCACAAACCCTCCTGTCATAAAAAATGTAGCCTTTACGTTGTGCTTGTCAAGTGTCTCCATCATACTGTCAAAATCCTCTGCTCCCCAGGCACAGTCAAATGAAAGGGCTATCTTTTTTTCTGTTGTCTGAACCGAATATACAGGCAGCTTTCTGTCCCCGAACTGACTCACAGCACTGCTAAGTGTCTCCATCACCTCTATATTTTTCAGCTGCGATATGTCATACTCTCTGCCATATAAAGCGCCTGTAATAAGAAGCGCCGACAGCAGCACTCCAAAAAGGAATCTGTGTCGGCGTTTCTTTCGTTTTGTCACATTATGTAGTTTTGTATTTTGCATGTATGCTCTGTATTCACTCATGCTATATACTATTCTTTATTATCACAAATTATGAATAATGAAATAACTCTATTTCAGTTCTTCTGCCCTTCCGATAAACTCAAGCACTACCTCAATCGACTGATGCGCAGCCTTCTCCGCAAAGGTCTGGTAGTCTGTCTCGCCTCCATCGCCATCTGATATTGAGCGAAGAATGGCAAATGGCACCTTGTTCACATAGCACACATGACCGATGCTGCCGCCCTCCATCTCTGCTGCGATTGCATCAAAGGTATTCGAAATATAATCCTTCTGCTCCTTTGTGGCAATAAACTGATCTCCTGTTGCGATATTGCCCTTTTTGTAGTGGATATTCCTGTCAGCTAAGCATGAGCACATAAGCTCCACCATTTTTGTATCTGCCGGAAGCAGAATCATGTTGATACCTGAAAGAAGCCCCTTCGGATCTCCGATTGGCGATGTATCCATATCGTGCTGCAGCACGTTTGTGGCTACTGCCACGTCAAGCACATTTAAGTCCTTTGTCAAAGTTCCTGCCACTCCAATATTGACAATCATATCTACATCATATTTCAAAATCATGGCCTCTGCACATATTGCCGCAAACACTTTTCCTATTCCGCATTTTGCCGCAACAACATACTGATCACCGATTTTGCCCTCAACAAACTCCACTCCGCTGTAAACCTCTGTCTGTGTGTCTGTCATCTGAGCCTTTAAGTCATCGACCTCCATCTGCATTGCACCAATTACACCTATTGTCATTTTATTTCTCCATTCCTGCTATCTTGCTATTATATTTTTAGTCCTCGTTTACTGTGGATAAGTAAACTCCATATTTGTCTGGCTCTCAAGCACCTTAAGATATGCACGGCACTCCTTCTTTGCCTCGTCAAGTGACAGATTCTCGTAATGTCCGCACTCTATGGCTGATGCACCAAATACCGGTCCATCATACTCAAGTATCTGCTTTAAGACCTCTTTGGTGATTTCAAAAACCTTTCCCGGCTCGACATCCCTCACTACGAGGTAGAAGCCTGTCTGACAGCCCATCGGTCCAAAATATACCACATCATCTGCAATCTCAGAGTTTCTCACACATGTTGCAAACATATGCTCCACTGAGTGCATAGCTGAATTGGACATATAATCGCCTGCATTAGGTTTTCTTGTGCGAAGGTCGTATGTGACGATTTCTCCGTCTTTTCTTGAAATATAAAATCCAGGTTTAAGAATATTATGATTAATTGTAAAGCTTTTAATTCTTTCCATAAAAATGTTTCTCCTTACTTAGTTGCTGCCTCAAACTGCTTAAGATAATCCTCAAATACATTGAGTGCATCATCCACAGGCTTTGGTGTGCTCATATCGACACCGGCACTCTTTAGCAGCTCGATTGGATTCTTCGAGCATCCACCGCACAGGAAATTTCCTATATACTTATCCACAGCAGGCTTTCCCTCCTCAAGTATCTTTTTTGAAAAAGCAACTGCTGCCGAATAGCCTGTCGAGTACTGATATACATAGTACGGTGTATAAAAATGCGGTATGCGCATCCACTCATATGATATCTCATCATCCACGCGCATATCCGGTCCGTAGTACTGCACATTCAGCTCATGCCATAGCTCATTTAGCACATCCTTGGTAACCGGCTCGCCCTTTTGCATTTTCCTGTGAGCTATATGCTCAAACTCAGCAAACTGTGCCTGTCTGAAAAGTGTCGTCCTGAAGCCGTCCAGAAAATGTGTCATGAGATATTTTCTCTCATTCTCATCCTCACAATGCTCAAGCATATAGTGCATTAGAAGCGACTCATTGCAGGTGGATGCAACCTCTGCCACAAAAATCAGGTATCCTGCGTAGGTGATGCTCTGATGCTCATTTGAATAGTATGTATGCATCGCATGTCCCATCTCATGAGCCAGCGTAAACACACTGTCCAGATTGTCGGCATAATTCAAAAGCACATACGGATGAGTGCCGTAAGCGCCCCATGAATACGCACCACTTCTCTTGTTCTCATTCTCATATACATCTATCCAGCCACTCTCCATGCCAGACTTAAGTGTGCTGACATACTCATCGCCCATAGGCTCAAGCGCCTTTGCCACAAGCTTTTTCGCCTCATCATAGGTATAGGTGGTCTGTACATTGTCCACAATCGGCGCAAACAAATCATACATATGCAGATGCTCCACACCTAAAAGCTTCTTCCTAAGCGCCATGTATCTGTGCAGAGCCGGCAGATGTGCGTGAACCGTCTCAATCAGATTGTCATATACGCTCTCAGGAATATCGCCATCGGATAAATACATGGCCCTTGCGCTGTCATATTTTCTGACCCTTGCATAAAAAGTGTCATTTTTCAGCTTGCTGATGTACATCATGGAAACAGTATTGCTCCACTTCTTGTACGAATCATACACTCCGCGGAACACCTGCTTGCGCAGGCTTCTGTCCTTGCTGCTTAAAAAATCTATGAAATTGCCGTGCGTGATACGGATTTTATTTCCCTCAACATCAGTGATATACGGGAATTTGATATCCGCGTTGTTGAACATGCTGAATATATTCTCCGGCGCTGCAGCCATCTCACCGCACTGCGCCAGGATATTCTCCTCTGCAGCCGATAAAGTATGCGCTTTCTGACGCATTATCTCATCAATCGCACGCTTATAGTGCATAAGCTCATTGCTCTCACTGTAAAAGCTCTCAAGCCTTTTATCATCTATCTGCAAAATCTCCGGACTCGCAAATGCCAGCGCACCTGATGCCTGAACAGTCAGTGTCTCTGCCTTTGACACATATGCCTGATATTTCGACACAGCAGTGTCCTGATGTGAGCGCTCATTCGCATAGACCACTATACGCTCCAAGTAATAAGACAGCTCATCCTGCTTCTTAAAAAAATCAAGCAGCGTTGCTGCACTGTCTGCCAGATGTCCCTTAAAGCCCGAGAGCTTTTCTGCAAGCTGTGACGCTTTTTCACACTCAGCCTCCCACAGCTCATCTGTCTCATACATATCCTCAAGCTTCCATTTGTACTCGTCTGAGATTTCATCTCTCTTTTGAAGCCTTTTCTCACTCATTTTGTGTTACCTTCTATCTTACTTTTCTTGTTCTCGGGGGTTCTGAATAGTCACCTTGTTTTCAACTCTTCAGACCCCCACGCACATTCGCAAAACCGCACGATGTTTTTATAAAACTACCCACACATCTGCTCTGCAAAATGCATATAGACGTGTGGGATATATGTGAATTATAACAATTAAGCTCTACTTTGTAATTAAAGTGCCCATACCACCTGAAACTGTCTTGCCCTCTTTGTTGAGCTTTGTGATAAGCACTGAACGGATGGCAGAGTCACCGATAAAGTCGATAGCCGCCTCAATCTTTGGAGCCATGGTACCATCATCAAATTCGCCTGCTGCAAGGTACTTCTTTGCCTCATCAACAGTCATGGTATCAAGCGGCTTCTCATCCTCCTTGCCATAGTTCAGGCAGACCTTGTCAACGCTTGTAAGTATAACAAGTCTGTCGGCATCAAGAGTATCTGCAAGCTTTCCGGCTGCAAGATCCTTCTCGATAACAGCGCTTGCGCCCTGAAGCTTATTGTCCTGTGCTAAAACAGGAATTCCGCCGCCACCGCATGCGATAACAACCTGATCCGCATCAACAAGAGCCTTAATAGCATCCTTTTCCACTATATCAACAGGCTTTGGAGCTGCCACAACTCTTCTGTAGCCTCCCTCAACCTGTGTCACATGGTTGCCCTTCTTCTCCTCTTCCTCAGCCTCAGCCTCTGTCATAACACGGCCAATGATCTTTGTCGGATGATAAAAAGCCTCATCATATGGGTCAACAACCACCTGTGTAAGTATTGTAGAAACAGTCTTGTAAATTCCTCTGCCAAGAAGCTCTGTACGGATAGCATTCTGTAAATCATATCCTATATAGCCCTGGCTCATTGCAGAGCAGACTGCTGTAGGTGTAGCTGTATACTCAGGATAAATCCTGCAAAACTCAGACATAGCGGTGTGAATCATGCCCACCTGCGGTCCGTTGCTGTGTGTGATAACAACCTCATAATCGTCCCTGATAAAATCTGCAACTGCCTTTGCTGTATGCTTTGTAGCCTCGTGCTGCTCCGGAAGAGTTGTTCCAAGAGCATCATGTCCGAGTGCAATAACTATTTTTTTCTTCTTCATGCCGACCTCCTATGCAAAATGAAAACTAATTTGCTTCTATTATCTAATATTTTGTGGAATTTGTCTAGTACTTAGAACATGAAGGATACAACATTTTATCATTTTTTGTCAGTCAACACCTCATCTAAGGCTTTTTGTGCTGTTTTTTGTGCTTCATCCAAAGCTTCCTTTGCAGGCACACCATCTATTTCTACCTTATCAGCTGCAATTTTCAATGCATCCTTTACAACGCCATTTGTTGGATCATATGGATAAATTGAACCATGTTCTGCCTGAGTATATGGTACAAGTGCTTGAGGGTTTTCATTAGTATACTTCATATAATCATCATCATTTAACACTCCTTTATTTACCGGTACATAACCGGTCGACATGGACCATTTCACTTGATTTTCAACATTGGTAAAATACTTCATAAAATCATATGCTCCTGCCTGTTTTTCCTCTGAAGACTTTGCAAGTATGCTTAATATTAATGCCCTGGCAACAGGCTTTGACTCAGTACCATTCTTCCATGCCGGCTGCTCAATTGCGCCTACAATAGAGAAATCCAAATCTGCCTGATCTCCTGATGAACCAGTGTAGCCACCTGCCTTGTTTTGAATAACATCATCAATAGTCTGGTACCAGTATTCCCAGCCCTGTCCCCCAGAATGGATTGCCATAGTCTTATCATCATGAATCCATTTACCAAATCCATCCCATGCTTCAATCCATTCCTCTGAATTTATAGTAACTTTTTTTCCATCTTCACTGAAAATTGTACCGCCATTTGATAGTGCCGCATCCATCAAATTATCTGCTCCCCACATAGGTTCCCAGCCATATATGAATTGTCCATCATCTTTTATTTTAGAAGCTGCACGGCTTAAATCCTGCCATGTTTTTATGCTATTTGGATCAATCCCTGCATTCTCAAATGCTTTTTTGTTATAATAAAGTACTTGGGTTGTTCCATATGCCGGAATACCATATATTTTACCTTTATCATCCTTTGCCTGTTCAAAAAAAGTTGAAACATAATCGTCATTATTAAAATTCTCATCTTTTTTTATTCTATCAGACAAATCTTCAACAAGTTTTTTATCTGATAATCCTCGTGCTGCATCTTTCTCAATCAAAGCAACATCCGGAGCAACATTTCCTGCAATAGCAGCCTGTAATTTTTCATATGTTTCAGAATAATCTGCCTGCGTTACTGTTTTCACAAAGTATTTATCCTGAGATTTGTTATAATCATCAACAATATCCTGGACGACCTTTACTGCCGTCTTTCCGCCTGAATACCAAAAATCTACTTCTGTCTTTCCTTTCATATTTTCAGTTCCATGTGCCTGACTATTCTCTGATGTAGTATTACCTGTACTACACCCCATCAAGGAAGTTGTCAACATCGCAATTGTCATTAATGTACCTAATAATCTTTTTTTCATTTCAAATTTGTCCTTTCTATCTTTGTCTTTTTAACCTTTTACTCCGGTATCTCCACCTATACCATCTATAAACCATTTTTGTGCAAAAGCAAACATAATCAACAATGGTATTACAATCACTGCACTCGCAGCCATAACAAGTGACCACTCTGTTCCGTATGCACCACCTTCAATAAAAAAACTCCTCAAGCCTTGTGATACCATATATTTATCAGAATCATTAGTTATTAAAGACGGCCACATATAATTATTATACGAAGCAATAAAACTCATTAATCCAAATGTAATAAAAGATGATTTAGTCATAGGAAATACAACCAAGTGCAATATTCTAAAATGCGAAGCTCCATCAATCTGTGCTGCTTCTACCATCGCACTTGGCACCTGCATAAATGCCTGTCTTAATAAAAATATACCAAAAATACTAACCGAACTTGAGATAATCAATCCAGTATATGTATTAAGCAGCTGATGATTTGCAAGAATTATATAGCTTGGAATATATGCTGTCTCTTATACACATCTGACGCTGCCGACGAAGGCTTAGGTGTAGA
>ERZ1027070.948-NODE-948-length-11502-cov-9.096182_pt1 | contig 11502 bp, 9 predicted proteins | sample MGYA00519419_ERZ1027070 | MGnify/ENA primary metagenome ERZ1027070 (study PRJEB26926, sample SAMN06164837) | human gut metagenome | biome: ENVO:00009003; feature: ENVO:2100002; material: ENVO:00002003 | host: Homo sapiens | place: USA | collected 2012 ...
CTAAGCCTTCGTCGGCAGCGTCAGATGTGTATAAGAGACAGGTACAAACCATTATAAACCTATTAAAATGAAATCGGAAATTATAAATAGAATAGTTAGTCTGCGCAATTTCATGCGTAAACACAAGCTTTCAGCCTTTATTATCCCCAGTACGGACCCCCACTCGGGAGAGTATATCCCCAAACATTGGGAAGCACGTAAATGGATATCAGGTTTCACAGGTTCGGCAGGTACAGTTGTCGTAACGCTGGATAAAGCCGGACTTTGGACAGATTCACGCTATTTTCTTCAAGCGACCGCACAATTGGAAAACACAGGCATTACTTTATTCAAAGAACGATTACCGGAAACTCCTTCCATTGTAGAGTGGTTGGGCTGTGTATTGAATTCAGAAGATAATGTGGGTATAGACGGTTGGGTTAACAGCTATCAAGAAACAAGCAACTTACAGAAAGAATTAGAAAAAAAACAGATACACTTAACCCTTACTCCCGATCCATTCAATGAATTATGGACAGACCGGCCTGCATTGCCCGACAACAAAGTTTTTATACATGAATTGAAATATGCCGGTCTCAGTTGCAAGGATAAAATCACTCAAATACAAGAAGCCACCCGTCGTAACAGTTGCACAGGCATTCTAATTTCTGCACTGGATGAAGTGGCATGGACTCTAAACTTGCGGGGAAGTGACGTACACTGCAATCCGGTTTTTGTGAGTTACCTTCTCATCACGGAATATAGTTCCACCTTATATATAATAGAGAATAAACTGTCAGATGAAGTAAAAGACTATCTAGCAGAAAACGGAGTTACAGTGAAACCTTATTCAACAATTGAAAAAGATTTAAAAGATTTTACCGGCAAACTCCTGTTGTCAGCTAGTATCAATGCAGCCATTCATGCAGCAGCCTGCACCCATTCTTTAATAGAAATAGCTCCTTCACCTGTACTTTTTTTAAAAGCGGTAAAGAATGAGACGGAAATAGAAGGCTTCCATCGCGCTATGAAACGCGACGGAATAGCCATGGTTAAATTTCTCCGCTGGCTGAAAACAGCTGTTTCTACTGGAAATGAAACCGAAATAAGTATAGATAAGAAATTATACGAATTCCGTGCCGGACAAGACTACTTCAATGGTATCAGTTTTGACACCATTGCCGGATATAAAGCTCATGGCGCTATTGTTCACTATGAAGCAAGCCCCGAAACCGATATCCCCTTAAAACCTGAAGGTATGTTGCTGCTGGACAGTGGAGCACAATATTTGGACGGAACAACTGATATTACCCGTACCATCGTTTTAGGAGCGCTCACGAAAGAAGAAAAAACGGATTACACATTAGTCTTAAAAGGATTTATCCAACTCTCAATGGCTCAATTTCCACATGGAACTTGCGGAACACAACTAGATGCGCTGGCCCGCCTCCCTATGTGGAAAGCCGGAATCAACTACCTGCATGGAACAGGCCACGGTGTAGGTTGTTTCCTGAATGTACACGAAGGTCCTCACCAATTCCGCATGAACCACATGCCAGCCTTACTTGTTCCAGGCATGACAGTAACCAACGAGCCCGGTATATATAAAGCCGGCCGTCATGGAGTACGTACGGAAAATACCATGTTAATTGTTCCGTCACAAGAGACAGAATTTGGTACTTACTATAAATTCGAACCACTTACCCTCTGCCCTATTGACAAAGAAGCCATCCTAACAGATATGCTGAGCGATGAAGAAATAACATGGTTCAACCAATATCATGAAAAAGTTTACAATTGTTTGAGCCCGGAATTGAACAACGAGGAACGCGAGTGGTTAAAAGAAGTAACATCTCCTTTAAAACGGTAGAAATTAATTATGGCACTTATAAAATCAGTAAGAGGATTCACTCCAAAAATCGGCGAAAACTGTTATTTAGCCGATAATGCCACTATTATTGGTGATGTTGTAATCGGAAAAGATTGCAGCATTTGGTTTAACGCCGTATTACGCGGCGATGTTAATGCTATCCGCATAGGCAACCGCGTAAATATCCAGGATGGCAGTGTAGTACACACACTATATCAAAAATCAGTTGTAGAAATCGGGAATGATGTTTCTGTAGGACATAATGTAACCATACATGGCGCGACTATAAAAGACGGCGCTCTGATTGGAATGGGCTCTACCGTACTAGACCACGCTGTCATAGGTGAAGGAGCTATTGTAGCTGCTGGAGCACTAGTACTCAGTAACACCGTCATCGAACCTGGAAGCCTATGGGCAGGAGTTCCAGCCAAATTCGTCAAAAAAATTCCTGAGGCACAGAGCAAAGAGCTCAATCAGAAAATTGCCAATGGATATTTAATGTATGCTTCCTGGTTTAAGGAGGAAGAAAAATAAGTCTACATATAAAGAAATGATAGTATTCATTTAAAATGATTGATTATGAAAAAAATTATTATTGCAGCATGCATGACGCTTTTAAGTTTTAGTTCTGTTTTTGCACAAAAAGGAAAGCAAGCTATTGGTGGTAATCTAAGTTATGGAACTGAAATAGAGAGTATTGGTCTTGGTCTGAAATATCAATATAATATTACTGATCAAATCAGAATCGAGCCATCTATGAATTACTTTTTTAAAAATGACGGACTTAGCATGTTTGACATCAATGCAAATATCCACTACCTTTTTCCCATAGCAAGCAATGTAAGTTTATATCCATTAGCAGGATTTACATACACTAACTGGCATTTGGATTTAGGAAAAGTAGGCGATTACGATGTCAGTGGAAGTGATGGAAAATTCGGAGTTAATTTAGGGGCAGGCATGGAGTTTACCTTAGATAAAAGCTGGAGTCTAAACCTCGACATTAAATACCAATTAATTAGCGATTTAGATCAAGCAGTATTCAATCTTGGCGTAGCCTATAATTTCTAATTAATAACCAGAGAAGGATAAAAGTGCTTTTAAATGCACCTTTATCCTTCTTCACCTTACAAAGAACAAACCTGCTCTACCTATTTTTACACTAACTTACAAATATGGCACACTATGAATAAAATACGACTACTCACAAAAGATGAGCTCCCAAAAGCTATCGAACTATCCTGGCAAGTTTTCACCATTACCAGCAAAGAAGATTTCAACGATGAGGGATTAGAATTTTTCAAAAGCTTTATTTATAACGAAAAATATATAGACGAAATCACATTTTACGGTAGTTTTAACAATAAAGTCCTAACAGGCATTTTAGGTATAAAAAATAATGGTAAACATATCTCCTTATTTTTTATCAAGCCTGAATATCACAGGCAAGGATTAGGGAAAACCCTTTTCCACTACGTCTTCGCCCTTCATCCTTCCATTGAAACCACGGTTAATTCTTCTACTTACGCCATTCCTTTCTACCAGAGTCTGGGATTTGCTGTCGTAGGAGAAAAACAAAATTACCACGGACTCTGCAGCACCCCCATGAGACGCTATCATGCTGTATTTGTACAAAAGCAAAAGTACACACTACGTACCTGGCAAACAGAAGACGCTCATTCATTAGTTCAAGAACTGAATAACAAAAAGATTTGGGACAATTGCCGCAATGTATTCCCCCACCCTTACAGGCTGGAACATGCAGAAACCTTTATTGACCTCATCAAGAAAAAAGAAGGTATTCATGATTTTTGTATTGAAGTCAATGGAAAAGCCGTAGGTAATATCGGATTTATACCCGGCACAGATGTGGAATGCTTCAATGCCGAAGTAGGGTATGTTATCGGAGAAAAATATTGGAACCAAGGTATTGTAACCGACGCATTACAAGAAGCCATCTACCATTACTTCACTTATACGAATACAATACGTATATTCGCACTTGTCTTTGAGCACAACTTTCCTTCCATGCGAGTATTAGAAAAGACCGGCTTCAACAAAGTCGGGATAATGACAAAATCCATTTTCAAGAATGGTCATTTCACCAATGCCCATCTTTTCGAGTTGCTTAAAAACACTTAATGTTCAAAAAATGCCAAAAGAACTTACAATGAATGTTATATTACACATATTCATCCTTTGTCCGAAAGACATAACCCCACTCCTTTCACAGTCTTTATCTGTATCCGTTCATCATCAGCAAACAGTTTTCTAAGTCGAGTAACAAAAACATCGAGACTACGTGATGCAAAAAAATCATCCTCCGTATCCCATAGTCTTGAAAGAATAACATCCCGTCTTACTAGTTCATTTTTCTTTTTACAAAGCATCTGAAGCAGTTTCGCTTCGCGTTCCGTCATTGTCTTTTGTACACACGACGAACACTTTAATACTGCATGAACAGCATCAAATGTATAATTTTCACCAATCTGATAAACCTCACTTTCATTAGCAGCTCCCATTCCCTGCTTCATTTTCAACAAGGCACCAATATGCGCATCCAGTTCTTCCGCCAAAAAAGGTTTCTTAATATAATTATTCACTCCCAGTTCATAACCTTTCACCACATCTTTAGGCGAAACTCTACCCGAGGTAAAAACAATGGGAATAAATCCATCCGTTTCCCGGATACGACGTACCATTTCATAACCATCCATAACAGGCATCTCAATGTCTGAAATAATGATATCGGGATGTTGCTCCTTCCATATCCTCAGCCCTTCCTCGCCATTGGAAGCAGTCATCACCTCGTATCCACCTATCATATCCTCCAATCCACCACGGATAATGTAACAAAGATTAGTATCATCTTCTACCAACAACAGTTTTATCATATCATCTTCCTTCTTTAAAAAACATTTATACCCTCTCCTCACTCGGCAAAAAAAGAAGAAATTCACTATACTCCCCTTCAATGCTTTCCACACACACTTTTCCACCATGCGCCTCGGCCACGCGGAAAACATAATTCAAACCCAGTCCGAAACCTGACGCACCACCTTTACGGCTGCGGTCGGCAGCCGAAGCACGTTCGTATTTCTCGAAGATACGGCTCTGATCCTTCAACGGAATACCCATGCCGTTATCTCTTACCTTTATCAAATAAAAGTTATGGTCCTGGCGCAAGGATGAAATCTGTATTTCCACCTCTTCACCTGAATATTTTATAGAATTGTCTACCAAATTACCAATAGCTTCTTTCAAGAATTCTTCATCAGCATATACCCATTCTGATTCCAAACGAAGAGAGAAATGTACAGGTTTATCTGCCTTAGCAGTATATTTCTCAATGAGGTCCTCTAACATCGGACGGAGTTGTACCTCCTCTTTCCAAAGCCTCAATTGAGCATTTTCCAATTTTGACAGCGTCAGCACTTTGTTGGTCAGTGACAATAAATGTTCACTCTCGTCCTCCAATATCTGAAAATGCTTCTCACGTTTATCCGGATAAATATCCAACTTTCCTGATTTCAACATTCGGGTCCCCATCAAGATACAGGCAAGAGGAGTCTTCATCTCATGAATCATGGCGTATGAGAAATCCTCACGCATTCTAGCTATTTTATTCTGATGGGCAATAATACGAATCTGATAAACAAGACAATAGACAATCATTGCCATCATCAAGACAGTAGCAATGAGAAGCAAGGTCATCTGTTGGAAAATAATCCAATAAGGATTAACAATAAAAGCCTGAAGATTCTCCGTGCGTTTATAATTGATAGGTTGTAATCCGGTTTTCAACAAACCATAATCCCCCACCTGTATGGAACGGGAGCTTCTAAGAATATTCCCCAGCGAATCTGTCACACAGGTTATTACCTCTGCATCCAATCCTTCGGCAGCAAGACCTGTCCGATAAATAGAATCTAAACTTGACAAAGAAACAGACAATTTATAATCCCTCTTGACAATCTCTTGCATGGAAACCTGCATATTGGACATCAACCATTGGTTCACATTTTCATCAACCCTGTCATCCTTAAAAAGATCATAATCTTCATCCAAGCTTATTCTAACCATAATGGAAGTATCTCTGTCCTTATACTTCTTTTGCAAAGAATCTTGATATACTTCCATGCGATAAAACACCTCACGCATCGTTGCATCTCTAAATACTTCATTGCTTCTGAACTGTATACTTTCCTTAGTTAGCTTATAAGTATTTACAAGCCAAACGTACTGCAAACTGATGATTGCCAACAGTCCAATACAAGCCACCCAACGAATATGTTTGATTGTCATACACTTATATCCTATCCATACTTTGTTAACGTAATGTTAACCTGCTATTAACCAGGTAAGGAAAAAAGTCTCCCTACTTTTGTTTCGTCAAAGTTAAAGAAAATATTAAAAACAAATAGATATGAAAAAGCAAAATTTTATCATCACATCGCTATTTTTATTTTGGATTATAGGAACAACCGCTGCACAAACCATTACCGGAAAGGTTATAAACATCCATGCACAAGCCATTGACGGTGCAACCGTCATCCTACAAACCATTGATTCTACTTTCGTGGACGCCGTAATCACAGATACCACCGGTTGCTTTAGGTTCAACCGGCAACCAGCATCTTATCGGCTGATTTTCCAACACATCATGTACGAAACCCTCTTATTGACAACTACAGGAGAAGACACAGGCACGATTACCCTGAAAAGTAAAGATTATGCCCTGGACGAAGTTATCGTCAAAGGGGAACGCCCTCTTGTAAAAGTGGAAGAAGGAAAATTATCGTATGATCTGTCACAACTCACCACACATAGAATCGTGAACAATGCTTATGAAATCCTTCAGCAATTACCCGGTGTACAAGAAATAAACGGCAACCTTTCATTGGCAGGCGCACACAATCTGAGCATTATTCTAAACGGAAGACCCACAACAATGAGTCACGAACAGTTAGCCATTTTATTAAAAAACACTCCGGCTTCACGTGTAGAAAAGGTAGAAGTTATGTATAGCACACCGCCGCAATATCATATAAGAGGTGCTGCCATCAACTTACTTTTGAAAGTTTATCGTCCGAAGAAAGCGGGTTGCAAGGAGAAGTTAATGCCGGATATCTATACAATTACAGAAATGGCACACAAGGAGGAATCAGCCTACTTTACACCACTCCTAAATGGAATATAGACTTGCTATATAATACCCATTATGAACAAAACAGACAAACTACAGATACGTACTCACACCACACCTTAAAAAATAATGTATATGATATCTGTCAACACAATAACATTGACAGAAAAGGAATAACACATTATGTACGGACAGGCGCTGAATATAAATTCAATGGTAGTGCTCATATCAATTTGGCCTATACCGGTATCTTCAACCCTAACAACGATAATCATTCGTATTCCGACGGGAACATCACAACCGCAGACAATCGGACAAAAAAGGAGGCTCAAATGCACAATCTCGCTTTAGATTATCTCTCTGGCTTCGGTATGAAAGCTGGAATAAATTATACCTCCTACCATTCCGAAAGTCATCAGCAATTCACCAACAAAGACAACAAAAAACAAACAAGCGAATTTCATACGACTAGCGGACAAATAATAGACCGCTGGAAAATATACGTAGACCAGTCACACACACTACCACGAGAGTGGACCTTGAATTATGGCACCTCTTTGACTTATGCCAGTGACCATAATACTCAGTTCTATCATACCCAAAACGGAACAGATATGAGCGAACTTAACACAGACAATCGTTATAACGAATATACATATGACTTCTATGTCGGATTCAGCAAAAATATGGGAGAACGTTTGTCTTTCAGCGCATCCATAACCGGAGAATACTACAAAACGGCCCGTTATCATGCATGGGCGGCTTATCCTACAGCCGAATTAACATACGTAATGACCCCAGCGCATATTTTACAACTTGCATTCACTTCAGATAAAACCTATCCCAGCTACTGGGATCTGAGCGAAAGTACCGGCTATATAAGTGGTTATGAAGAAGTACAAGGCAATCCAATGTTAAAGCCATCCACCGACTATTCCGTAAATCTGAATTATATTTTAAAGAACAAGTATATCTTCAGCCTAGCTTATGACTATGAGCCCGATTTATTTCAGCAACTGGCTTATCAGAGTACGGAACGCCTGACATTGATTTACAAGACCCTGAACTGGGATTATCAGCAAAGTTTTTCAGCCACTGCCATCATTCCCTTCAAAATAGGCCATTGGCTGGACAGCCGTGCCACACTACAAGCAGAATACAGGCAGGCGAAATGTGATAAATTCTTCGACCTTTCTTTCAACCACAGCAAATGGATTGGATTGGGAATGTTACAGAATAACCTAACGCTGTCTACCCAACCGGACATACGCATGGAACTGACCGGACTTTATTTAAGCCCATCCATTCAGGGAAATTATGATTTAAGCAATGTATGGGCCATCCATGCCGGGTTGCGATGGAATTTTGCCAACCAAAAGGCGAGTCTTCAACTGAAAGCCACTGATCTGTTCAATTCAATGCAAGGAGATATAGATGTAACACTGCGCAATAAAGGGCAGTATATGGACATGCACATCAACAGTTATTCACGCAACGTAACTTTATCCTTTACTTACAAGTTCGGAGGCTATAAAGAAAAACAGCATAAACCAATAGACACTTCCCGATTCAAATAAAGCATCATCAATAGTATCATGACACAGTAATAAGGGGCAGATTCGTACATCCGCCCCTCATTCGATTATTTCATAACAGAAAGTATCTTACTATATTCAGACTGATTATTCAATATCTCAATAGCTTTTTTCAGATCAGGATCATCTTTCAAGCGTTGCAGTATCGCGCCACGTTGGAAATAGTAACGTTTCAAAATCTCCTGAGCAATAGCATCTTTTATCTCTTTCGAGAACCTGTCCAACTCATGATCCAAATTATGCGTCAATTTCGTTTCCAAAGCGGCAAACTCTTCTTTTGCCCCATCCATATATCCTTCAAACTCTGCTATTTCTTTCAAGTTCTTCAGCATCTTCTCACTTTGCCGATCATAAGTAAACTTACGCTTATGTAACATCTTCTTAAAATCAACATAGTCAGCATCTGTTATTGTAAAGTCTTTCACTTCCCCTACCTGAGAATGCTTGATACAATATTGGGTAGCATAATCAAAAATCATATCATCATTAAGCAGATAAAACATAATGTTTGGGAAATTTTCAACTTTCACCTCCACATCCGGACGAATACCGCCACCATCACGCACTTCACGTCCGGCTGCTGTATGGAATACATTGGTCAGGCTGTCCGGAGTACGGGCCACAGACCCGTCAGCATTACGTTTAGCATAATCAATAGCTTGAATGCATCGTCCGCTGGGAATATAATATTTTGCAGTAGTTACTTTCATGCTACTGTTATAAGGCAATTCACGAGGAACCTGTACCAACCCTTTACCATACGTACGGCTTCCTACCACAATAGCCCGGTCAAGGTCCTGCAAGGAACCTGAAACAATCTCGGATGCCGAAGCTGTAGAACCGTCCACTAGCACAGCCAGCGGAATTTCTGTATCTACCGGTTCATTCGTTGTTTTGTAAGTGGTACCAGCTTGTTTAATCTTGCCTTTTGTTACCACAATTTCTTTCCCTTTCGGTACAAAGAAATTCACCACATTCACCGCTTCCCCCAACAAACCACCACCATTGCCACGCAAATCGAGAACAATAGATTTAGCACCTTGCTGTTTCAATTCTATCAATGCCTTCTTTATATCTTTTGAACAATTCTCTATAGCAAAAGTACTGATAACGATATATCCCACATTATTGTCTACTATTCCATAATAAGGTACAGGGTTTGTACGGATGGTAGAACGGGTTATTTTAAATTCCATTGGCACGTAAGTACTATCAGAAGTAGGTCTCTCAACTTTCAACACACAAGTTGTTCCCGGCTCACCACGCAAATTATCACTGACATACGAGGTCAGATCATTGGGAATTCTGTCTCCCTGGAGCATATCTTTTCCATTGATCTCCATGATGATATCACCAGCCTTCAATCCTATTTCGGCTGCAGGGCTTCCTTCGGAAGGTTCAATAATAGCCACACGCTTTCGGGGAGTATAATAACGTATTACCGATCCGATACCGCCAAACTTTCCGCTAGTCATTTCCTTTAGTGTATTATCTTCTTCAGGATAATACTCCGTGTAAGGGTCGGTCTGCGCCAACATAGCATCAATACCATATTTTATCACTTTCTCAGGATCAATAGTATCAACATAAAACATATCCAATTCCTTGAATATCGCATTGAAGATATCCAAGTTTTTTGCTATTTGGAAATTACGGTCATCACCTTTATTAAAACTAAACAAAGCGCTACCTGCCAGGCCCACGCAAATCATTAACAATATTTTCTTACTATTCCACTTCATCACTTTATGTATTTGTGAACCGCAAATTAATACATTATTCTATTCAAGCCTGTAGAAGGACCTCTATATTTAACTTTATTTCGTCCCATTTTTTCTTTGATAAGGTTGTACCCACCACTTGTATCACATTGGATGCTAAAATAGAACCTATAATGGAACACTTCTCCAAAGAATAACCACAAGTCAGCCCATACAGAAAACCTGCTGCATAATAATCTCCCGCACCAGTGGTATCCACGACCTTTTTTACCGGAGGTACCTCTAGTTTGATGCATTCCGTACCTTTCTTTATACATGAACCTTGGGCACCTAGTTTTACTATTACAACACTGCATTTAGAAGCAATTTCATTAATAGCTCCCCAAGCATCCTTGCCTGTATAAGCCTTTGCCTCTTCCTCATTAGCAAAAACAATATCCACGTATTTAGTTATCAAAATATCGAAGAATTCCAGGTCCCCTTCCACAATATTATAACTGGCCATATCCAAACAGATCTGCAATCCAGCCTCTTTGCCTAATTGCATAGCACGAAGAATCAATTCGTGATCCTGTACCAAGTATCCTTCTATATATAGATATGCATATCCCTTAAACATATCCAACGTCAGATTTTCGGCTTTCATAGTGGCAGCAGCTCCCAAATAAGTGCCAAAAGTACGTTCTCCATCCGGTGAAATGAAAGTAGAAGCCACTCCTGTAGGTAAATCACCGGCAAGTAATTTCATGTCAATTCCCTGCTTCAAACCATTTTTTTTAAAATATTGCCCAAAATCATCGTTTCCTATCTTTCCGATAAATCCCGGATGTGCCCCTAGATTAGCTAATGCCAAGACTGTATTTCCCACACTTCCCCCTGTAGCTTTATGCGTTTTCATATCAGAGAATTTACCACTGATTTTCAGAAATTTATCTTCATTTATAAGTTGCATACTTCCTTTGGGCAAACTCATCTCATCTAGTAGCGAATCATCTTGCAAAGTAACAAGAACGTCAACCAATGCATTGCCCATTCCAATTATTTTATCCATTTATCTAAAATTTTTCTGCAAAGATATTGCATATTTCGGAAAAACCTATTATCTTTGCACCGCATTTGAGAGAAAACCTTCTTCGTTAGCTCAGTCGGTTAGAGCATCTGACTGTTAATCAGAGGGTCCTTGGTTCAAGT
>ERZ1027070.962-NODE-962-length-11431-cov-4.671414_pt1 | contig 11431 bp, 9 predicted proteins | sample MGYA00519419_ERZ1027070 | MGnify/ENA primary metagenome ERZ1027070 (study PRJEB26926, sample SAMN06164837) | human gut metagenome | biome: ENVO:00009003; feature: ENVO:2100002; material: ENVO:00002003 | host: Homo sapiens | place: USA | collected 2012 ...
GGCAGCGTCAGATGTGTATAAGAGACAGGGGCAGGCTGAAGAGGCAGCATAGCGAGCAGCAGCGAAAGCGTTTGATGAATTTCCTGTCCGCTGGCCCGTTCTGCTTGCTGCACTGTTTTTAGTTCGCCCCTCCTCTCATATCCCGCAAGGTCGGTCTGAGTCCCCGAAACCGGGGACCCAGTGCCAGCCTGCTGGTTTCCTGCCATCTCATATCCAGAGTTCGGCCGTTCCCTGTGAAAATCGTTGCACAGGGCTTCTCCTATTTCCCAATACGCATCGGATGTAGTCGTATTGTTTAGCCGCGCATAAAGCGCAAGCATACCGCCATGCTCATCACAATAATTGCACCGCCAGACATTTTTGACGAAATTCACATTCATCTTACCGCGGCGGTCACCACAAAACGGGCAATCCACATATACACTGTTTGCCTGTCGGCGTCTGATTCGTAGATGTAGAAGTTCCACTACATCCATAATACCGAACGGAAAATCTCCTGGATATGAGTCCATCTGTTCTCCCTCCCTTCTTGGCCCCATAGATGGGGCTGCTTATCATCCGGCTTTCTGTGCGGCCATACCATCGAGCATGATCTGCGCCGCAGCACGAACGATATTGTTGGTGCTCTTGTTGCCGGGGGTGAGGTAGAATTTCAGACTCACCGGACGCTCCTTGGCAACTGTTGCCATGGTCTTTCCTTTGCTCAGACCGCTATCCACCACCACATTCTGCGCTTCTTCAAAGGTCATTACCTTCAAGATGTCTTCTACCGGAGTGCTCTCCGTATAAGAAGGCGCCATAGGCTGATCGGGTGCTTCCTGTTGGACAACAGGCGCCACAGGCAGTTCTTCCGGTTCATCCGATTGGAATACGGAGGCGGTCGGCTGCTCAGACACATCATCCTGTTTTGGACTGCTATCCAATGTAACCTCGCGGCTCGGTACCGGCAGCTCCATATTGGGAGCATTCTCCTCTACCTTGCCGGCAGGCAGTGTATCCATATTCTCCTTCTCTTCTGCAACCATCTGTTGGACAACTGGCTGTACCGGAGAAACCGGGGACTGTTCATTCTGAACCGGCTTTGCCGCAGGTTTCTGAATAGGCGCCGGACGAGCAGGCGTATTACGGCCCTCTACGGCGTTCTGAGGCGCTCTTTCCGGCCGGGCATGAACTTCCCCACCAGATTGCCGCAGCGCCGCTCCAGGGGCTTCTACGGGCCTCTGCGCCGCATTTGGCATCGGTTGCCGGATAGGAGCCGTCCCGGAAAGCGGAATACTGCTTCCAAACACCTTGCCCGTACTGTCAACAGCAACATCGGCAAACTGCAGACCGAAACCGGCATCCGACAGCGCAGCACTCAATGCCTCATCCTGGGCAGCCTGTACATAGTCAGTACCTTCTTCTGCACTATGCTGCGAGATGTAACTGCTGATGGGCTCTGCATCACTGCGGTCCAGATAGACTCTGGCCTCCATAATCGCAAGCTGTTCCGTGATTCGCAGGGTAGTCAGTTTCATGCGGCCCTGTGGGTGACGCAGACGGAACCACAGTTTCTGATAAGGCAATTCCAACTGCAGCATTTCCTCATTGGTCTTTCTGGATACCTTATGGCGCAGAAATTTGAGCGGGTCAAAGCCCGGCACCTTGTTCAGTTCTGCCACTGCCGGAATTGTTTTGTACATCATAGGCATCGGATTACTTTTTTCGTTCATGTTGGAAACTCCTTTCTGACATAAAAATAGGAGACGCCAAGTGCTATTTCTGCATCTGACCTCTCTTTTTTAACTTGCGTTCTTTAATTGTTCTTCCAACGCAGCCGGAATGGGGATACCGGCTTTCTTTGCGTAGGCTTTGAAATACATCTGAATACGCATACCCAGCAGCGTATTCCGCTTGCCGATCTCATTACGATGGATTGCCATAAACAATACCTGTTTCTGCCCAATCAGAACCACCCGCTTTTTGGCACGCGTGATTCCGGTGTAGAGCAGATTACGGTACATCATGATGGTGTGCGCTTTGAGCAGCGGCATAATAACGGTCTCATACTCAGAGCCCATAGCCTTGTGGATCGTAGTAGCATAAGCCAGATCCACATTGCTCAAATCATCTACGCCGTATTCCAGTGTTCTGCCAGCGCCAAAATCCATGCCGATTTTTTTACCCTGGTCAGTGTCCTTAATATACCGGATGAAGCCCAGATCTCCATTAGAGACCTTTTCTGTGTTCTTGGTCTGCATGATGCGGTCATTGACCCGGAATATCCTGGGGCCAAACTTGATTTCTTCCTCCGCAGAGCGGAATGGGTTGACCAATTCACGAATGGTTTCATTCAGCTGTTCCGACGATGCGGCGCCTTCTGAACGGAAAGGTGAAAGAATCTGCACATTCTCAATGCCACTCTCCTGTATCTCCAAACAATACCGTTCTGTAATCTTTTCAGCGGTGTCTTCCTGACTATCACCAGACACGAAAACAAAGTCCGGTCCATAAAACAGTTTGGTATTGCCCTCGTTGATAAATTTGGCGTTATAGGCAATCAGACTGTCCTTCGACTGACGGAAAATCTGATCCAGCACCGTTACCGGGACGATTTGGGTCTCGATGATCTCACGAAACACATTTCCGGCTCCTACGCTGGGAAGCTGATCTGGGTCGCCTACCAGTACGATTCTGGCATTTGCCTTCATGCGCTCAAAGAATTTCTCGGCAAGCCACATATCCACCATGGAAAACTCATCCACAATGATTAAATCGGCCGACAGTGGCTCTGACTTTCTGTTCCGGCTACCCTCATCCTCTTCACTGGTCAGTCCCAGACCACTGTGTAATGTTCGGGCATCCTCAAAGCCGGTACTCTCCGACATCCTGCGGCTTGCCCGACCGGTAGGCGCCATAAGAGCAATTTTGCCATCAGGGTGCAGCCGCCGGTAAACCTCAAGTATCGTCCGCAGCACTGTTGTTTTACCAGTACCAGGAGAACCCGTAATCACTGACAAGCCATGCCTAAATGCAGCATAGACCGCAGCCTCCTGCTGTGCAGACAGGCGCAGTCCCATTTCAACCTTGACCTGTTCCAGCACCGGCGCAATATGCTCTACTGGCATCTGGGTGACCAGACGCTGGGCGATCCGGCGCGCCGTTTCATCCTCTTGGGCAAACACTCTGGGAAGATAGATATTATCCTTCACGGAAACGATTGCTCCATTCAGGATCATTTCCTGCATCATATCCCTGACTTCCTGCTGATGCAGGCGAAGCTCCGGTACAGGTATCTTCTCATTGAGCAGTTTCAGCGCTGATTTCTCCAGTTCTTCAGAACTGATGTACAGATGGCCTCGTTTACTCTTGCCCTCATCCAGCGCACAAAAGACAGCCCCTTTGATACGCATGGGGTCATGGAGATCGCCCCCGCTCTTTTGTACGATTGCATCTACCCGCCGAAATCCAAAGCCGGAGATCTGGCAAAGCTCAAATGGGCTCTTTTCCAAAATCTCTACGCTGGTCGGGCCGAAATATTGATATATTTTCAATGCCGTCTTGGGAGTAATCTTAAACGGTGCCAGCAAGGTCATAATTCCTTGGAGCATACGGTTTTCTGCATAAGAAGCTTTGATGTCCTCCAATTTATTTTCCGTAATGCCCCGGATCTCCAACAGCCGCTCCGGCTGGTGTTCCAGAATATCCAATGTGTCCACACCGAACCGCTCCACAATGTCTGCGGCAGTTTTGGGACCAATCCCTTTGATAAGCCCGGAGGCAAGGTAGCCCTCTACGCCGTTTTTTGTTCTGGGCACAATTTCACGCCACTGCTCCACCTGGAGCTGGACACCATACTTGCCTTTTGCCCATTCACCATCCAGTTCCAACTCTACCGCATCTGTCCGTGGAATCTCATACCCCACAGCTGTAAAGCGGATCAAATGGTCTTTGTACCGCCTGTTTGACCTGGCCTCAGCTGGCACACTCTGGTCTGCGGTTTTTACACTGATGATACAAAACTTATTGGCAGGATTATAAAAAATCGTCCCGTCGTAGGTACCAATACAATTCATCCTTTTTCACCTCACTAAGCGGCCTCCATAATCGAGGCTCTAACACTGAACCGTCTGGATTCGGATACTGTAACAAACTGCTCGTAAATATCCGGATGCTCCAGTTTCAACCGAAGCAGGTTATCCTTGTCGATGACGGACTTGCGAACAGGGGTATAGGTAACCGTATAGTTCACTCCCTCCTGCTCACAGACTGCAGTGCAGCTGGTACCCATTTCCGCAATCAACAGCGCCTTCAGACGCTGAATATCCTTGTCGATTTCTTTGGAGTACACCTCTGCATTTTTCTTTTCATCCAGAAGCCGCAAATACTGCATAAGTTTTGCAGTCATATCCAGGTCGAGTGCAACGGCCGGGGCATTTTTATCTGCCGGGCCAAAGTGTTTGCGTGCGCTCTCAATAATCAAGGCCCCACTTTCTGTATAGGGCGGCGGCACATGGCGCTGGACATGGTTTTCCCAGAAATACTGCTCCAAAAAGACCATCTCAGCCTCATACTCGAAATCACGCTTGACCTCCCGGATAATAACTTCCTCCTCGTTGTTACCATACAGGCAGCAAAAGAAACATCGGTCAAGATCCGTTACTGCCATATAATGACGCCCCTGAGATTCATAGTAGACTGGAACAGTCTCCTTCCCATTCATCCACCAGTTATCTCTGGCATTATAGTTTGTGGTCTTGATCTCAAGGATCGCTGTGGTGCCATCCGGCAGTTCCACAAAGTAGTCCACATCAGCCAGCATCCAAGGATACTGTGGGTGCTGGAACATCTTTTTGATTTGGTAGACCCGATATCCGGTTTTCCGCTCGAATATCTTTGCTACCAGAGGCTCCAGCAAATGCCCCATTTCCATGGCAACCCAGTTGCCCTCATCATCTTCCACTGACGCTATGTTCAGTTTGTCGTAGTACAGATCCCTGGCTGTCCGGAATGGAGAAGTGCCAAAGATTGCTGATACATCGCTGCCGCCGATTCCACGGCGCCGGTAATCCAGCCAGTCTTCTTCTGAAAGATCTGCCGTTTCTACCAGCACCAGCGGTTCATGCCGCTTTCGTTCAGCACTATTGCTGCCAGACATATCAAATCCCCCTTCGTGATCTTCGGGGCAAAATAACTGCCCTCGCCATTGGTGCAACATTTTGGGGCCGGAGCGAAGATACTGCCTGTCTCTTCATCTTCCAGTCCGTGGAGTGTGCCGGCTTGACCCGCCGACCATTCTGCTTTCTTTTCTGCTTCACATTCATGTACATGACCTGCCTTTCTCAGTTTTGATTTATCCTTAAAGCCCTTTCAGGCTTACAGGCAATAAAAAAGCGAGAATGACAGACGGCATAAAGCCTGGCGTCCATAGTTGCCTATGAACCGATGTCATTCTCGCAATGGTGGGTAAATCCCGTAAAATAAAAAAAGCCAGCAATATACCGGCCTGAAAAGGCGCAGTGATACTACTGACACAAGTACAAAATTAACAGCGTGTGCAATGCAGTCATTACTCCGCAACACAAGCCCTAAAGCCTGTGTACCCTGACGGGCAACGCACAAAAATCAATTACATTGCAATTCTAACACAATATATAGTGCTTGTCAATTCAAACATTCTATATATTGATTTTGGATTTTCTTTAAATTTTCTTTCCTCTTTGCAGAAGTTCTTTCTTCCCCGCCTATTTATAGGATGTATCGGATCATTTGGTAATACCGGATGATCCCTACGCTCTTTTAGTACCTTGACAAGTTCATAACCTCTATGGGGAGTTATACAGGAATTCTGGACAGTGTGCGATGACCACAGAAGCGCGCCCATAATCGAAGTGTTGCACAGCAGCAGCCTGAAATACACGGCAGAACCGTTCTGGCGTAGGAAATGGCCCCATTAGAGTTCTTTTGTTATTTCAATACTTCCTGACCTCAAGACCGTTTTCATTGTTTTTGTTGAAAACCTTCTTCTACAAATCGTAAGGGATCATTGTAATCGAAAAAAGGAGGACGATTATGGAGAAAAGAAAACCGAATGACCTACCGCCGGAGCAGTGCTTGGCTGTTGATACCGATACCCTTTGCAAACTGTTGTGCTGTGGAAGGCACACTGCAGTACAGATTGGGGATCTTGCCAATGCACGCATTACCATGAACACCCGTGTCCTATGGAGTGTCCAGCGTATCAAAGAATATCTTTATGATATTTCCGGCTAAATAACCATGCCAGTAAGGCGCACTACACTTTTATAATCAGGAGGTACCAGTAATGGCAAAAGTGAGAAAAGACAACAAAGGACGAAATCTTCGGCCCGGAGAAACACAACGGGCAGATGGCAGCTATATGTATGTCTACAAATTAGGCACTAAAAAGAAATATCTTTACGACTCCGATCTCGCAAGTCTTCGTGTCAAAGAAAAGCAGATCAACAAAGATAAGGATGATGGCATCCGTACTCAGGAAGCCATGAAGCTTACCCTGAATGATATGTTCAAGGTCTACATGAATAACAACATCAAACTGAAGCCCTCTACCAGAGCAAATTATCTTTACCTGTGGGACTTCTATGTGAAAGAAGAGCCTTTCGCTAACATGCCTCTTCCACAAATCCACAGAAGTGATATTCTCGCGTTTTATACCAAACTGCTGAAACACGGCTTTGCTATCAACTCACTGGAGAGCATCAACACCATTGTTCACCCTACGCTTGAAATGGCCGTGGACGACGATTACATCCGCAAAAATCCCAGCAAGGGCATTTACCGCAAGCTCAAGACGGATGGCAGCGCTCCAAAGCCTAAACGGCGGATCGCACTCACTAAAACGCAACAGCAGAATTTCCTGCGTTTTATTGCCAAGTCCCCTACATACAGCCATTGGCTCCCCATCATGACTGTGCTCCTTGGAACAGGAATGCGTGTAGCAGAATGTACCGGCATTACCAAAAGCGATATTAACTTGAGCGAAAACACAATCTCCGTCAACCACAACTTAATCTACCGGGTCATTGACGGAAAAGCCGGATTTCACATTACCACTCCCAAAACTGAGAGCGGTACACGAATTATCCCTATCCTCTATCCAGAGGTGGCCGAGCAGCTTCGCCTCCAGATTGAAACCATCGACGCATTGTATCCAGACGATCAACTGGTGTTAGGAGGAGTTCACGGTTTTGTTTTCCGCAACAGAACCGGCTCATTCATGAGCGCCCACAATATCAATCGGGCGATTGAGAGAATCAGCGTAACTTACAACATGGAGGAAATGGATCAGGCTGAACTGGAAGACCGTGAACCGGATCTGCTCCCTCATTTTAGTGTTCACAACTTGCGGCACACCTTCTGTACCCGGCTCTGCGAAAGCACCAACGATGTTAAATTCATTCAGCAAGTCATGGGGCATGCCGATTTCTCTACTACAATGGACATCTACACCCATATCACACAAGAGAATATGCAGGAGAAGGCAAAAAACATTAGTGTGAACATGAAGCTGATGTAAAAAGAAAGGCGAATCTGCATTTTATAAGCAGATCCGCCTTTCATATTGCTTCATCCGGTTTCGTAGGGTCTCGCGCAAAAGTTGTAGAAAAGTTGTAGTAACGCGATTTTTTGTAGTAAATGACCTCTTTAGTACAGCTTTGCTCCTGCCGGAATACTGTCATCCAGCATCAAAAGATTTAAGCCTTCCCGTCCGTCATACTCGTACACTGCAGAAATCAGCATACCCTCGGAATCAATACCCATCATCTTTCTCGGCGGCAGGTTTGTGATTGCCACACAGGTCTTACCAACCAGCTCTTCCGGCTCGTAATACTCGTGAATACCGCTTAAAATGGTGCGTTTCCGGTCTGTTCCGTCATTCAGTGTGAATTTCAAGAGCTTCTTGGACTTCGGCACTGCCTCACAGGCTTCGATCTTAACCACTCTGAAATCAGACTTGCTGAATGTCTCAAAGTCTACATCATCTGCAAACAAAGGCTCGATTTTCACCTTGGAAAGATCAATCTGTACGCTTGGCGCGGACACAGTTGCATCCTCTGCAGAACCATTTACCGCTGCTTTTTCGGCTTTGTTTTCAGCCCGCTTTGGTTCCAGGGTCTTCATTGTCGGGAACAGCAGAACATCACGGATCGCAGGAGAGTTGGTCAGCAGCATTACCAGACGGTCGATACCGTAACCGATACCGCCGGTAGGAGGCATACCGATCTCCAGTGCGTTCATGAAATCTTCATCTGTCGTATTGGCTTCCTCATCGCCTGCTGCCAGGGCAGCTTCCTGCGCCTTGAAACGCTCTCTCTGGTCGATGGGGTCATTTAACTCGGAATAAGCATTACACATCTCACGTCCGTAGATGAACAGCTCGAAACGCTCTACGTAATCGGGCTTGTCCGGCTTTCTCTTGGTCAGAGGAGAGATCTCTACCGGATGATCCATGATGAATACGGGCTGGATCAGATGCTCTTCTACGAACTCTTCGAAGAACAGGTTCAGGATATCGCCCTTGGCATGACGCTCTTCGTAGTGTACACCCTTCTCGTCTGCCAGTTTCTTCGCAGCAGCGGTATCGGGAATCTGGTCGAAGTCAACGCCTGCGTATTTCTTGACAGCATCTACCATGGTCAGTCTCTCGAAAGGCTTGCCCAGGTCGATGGTCTCTTCTGCGTAAGGGATCACGGTAGTACCGCATACTTCCTGTGCCACATAGCGGAACATGTTCTCAGTCAGATCCATCATTCCGTAATAGTCGGTGTATGCCTGGTACAGCTCCATCAGTGTGAATTCCGGATTGTGTCTGGTGTCCAGACCTTCGTTACGGAATACACGGCCGATCTCGAAGACACGCTCCATGCCACCGACGATCAGTCTCTTCAGGTACAGCTCCAGGGAGATACGCAGCTTCACGTCCTCATCCAGCGCATTGTAATGGGTCTCGAAAGGTCTTGCTGCCGCACCGCCGGCATTGGATACCAGCATGGGGGTCTCTACTTCCAGGAAGCCCTGTCCGTCCAGATAACGGCGGATGGCGCTGATGATCTTAGAACGCTTTACGAAAGTATCCTTAACATCCTGATTCATGATCAGGTCGGTATAACGCTGACGATAACGGATATCGGTATTGGTCAGGCCATGGAACTTCTCAGGCAGGATCTGTAAGCTCTTGGACAGCAGTATTACCTGGGACGCATGCACGGAGATCTCGCCGGTCTTGGTCTTGAAGACTTCGCCCTCGATACCTACGATATCGCCCACATCATACTTTTTGAAATCCGCATAGGACTCTTCTCCGATGCTGTCTCTTGCCACATATACCTGGATGTTGCCGGGCAGATCCTGTACATTACAGAAGGATGCCTTACCCATGACACGTTTGGACATTACACGTCCGGCGATACGGACGGTCTTGCCTTCCAGTTCTTCGAAATTGTTCTTGATATCGGTGCTGTGATGGGTCACATCATATTTGGTGATCTGAAAAGGATCCTTGCCTGCCTGCTGCAGGTTAGCCAGCTTCTCGCGCTTTACCTTAAGCAGCTGATGAATATCCTGCTCCTGTACATTTGTGTTCTGTGTATCTGCCACTTTTTTCCACTCCTTACTCTGTCTTACTTACTCAACGTTACTTCTCTGGATCTCCAGAATCTTATATGCGAATACACCTGCGGGTGTCTCTACTTCTACGGTATCGCCGACCTTATGGCCGATCAGTGCCTTACCTACGGGGCTCTCGTTGGATATCTTGCCCTTTAAGCTGTTCGCCTCGGTGGAACCTACGATCTTGTAATCCAGTTCTTCGCTATACTCCACATCCAGAATCTTAACGATACATCCGATGTTGATCTTGTCCAGATCTACCTCATCCTCTACAACGACTTCTGCGTTCTTCAGGATCTTCTCCAGTTCTTCGATACGGGCTTCGATGTCTCTCTGCTCATCCTTCGCTGCATCGTACTCAGCGTTCTCGGACAGGTCTCCCTGCTCTCTTGCTTCCTTAATCTTCTGAGCAACTTCCTGACGTTTTACCACTTTCAGATCATGTAACTCATCCTCATATTTTCTGAGGCCTTCGTAGGTCAAAATGTTTTTCTTTTCCTGCATGATACCGCACCTTCCTGTTTTCTATATTTTGCGCTACCGACACTCCCGGCAACTATACTAGCCTAATCAACCGAGTTATTATACCCATTTTTACTGATGGTGTCAAGGTATTCCAAGGCTTTTCGCGGGTCTTTCCACTCTTTTTTCATGGAAAAATAACGGATCTGCGGACATTGTACCAGGGCCCGGTGCTCCTTGTCCTCCGATGCCGGAAAATCCAGCCAGATACTGCCTGCTGCCAGTCCGCCGCCGTAGACCTTTTCATTGTCGCAAAAATCCAGTACCACGCAGGGTTTCGTCCCCTGCAGCCGTACTCGTCCGTAGTCCGCATTTTCCGCAAGCAGCCGAATCTCCGGGATCAGACCGTACTCATCCTCCAGTTCCCCGGTCAGCCACTCTTCTTCCTCCCGGTATTCTCTTTCCGTAAGATACCATTTCATGCTCTGCAATCTGGCAGCATAGCGGAGCACGACATAAGGCAGATACGGATTTCTCCCCAGCAGGACCAGATCCGGCCACGCCGGATAGCCGCCCGGTCTCTCCCCGTAGCGCAGCAGATGTTCGATCCACTCCTGTTGCAGATAATCCCGGAATTCCCTTCCGAAATAAAAAGAAAGAGGCTCACGGCACACCACATAGGTGTGATCCGGATCCTCTGTCAGTTCCTGTAATTGTTCCCGGAGCTTTAGCTCCGTGAGCTTTAGCTCCGTGAGCTTTAGTTCCGTGAGCTTTAGCTCCGTGAGTGCCAGCTCCGCCTGTTCTTTATCCATGCCTTCCGTTCTGGCTACCGACACTCTGACCAGATGATAGTCCGGGAAAAAATATTCCGTCCGGCTCACAGTCACCACAGGGCGCCGGTCTTCTCCCTTTTTCCACAGGAAGGGCAAAAATTTCTTCAGTTTTCCCCGGCGCAGTTCCGCTTTTTCCTCCGGCGGTGTCCCGCACATCGCTGTCCGTCGCGCCGGATAGAGATACAAAATAGTGTCCATGCTTCATTGTATGCAGTCATCCCAATTATATGCACCACACCGCGCACAACATCATATCATGCAAGGTCTGCCTCATAATGCATTGCTGTATCCAAAATCCGCACTACACTTCGTCCGGAAAGATTTCATGCACTCCCCGGATCAGTTCGTCCATTTTCTCCATGGTATTGATGGTCTGGCGGAAATGAGCGGAATGGGGCATTCCCACCGTATACCAGGACAGGTGCTTGCGCATCTCCCGGACACCGGTGTATTCTCCCTTGTATCTGTCTCTTATACACATCTGACGCTGCCGACGAAGGCTTAGG
>ERZ1027070.967-NODE-967-length-11402-cov-5.035163_pt1 | contig 11402 bp, 6 predicted proteins | sample MGYA00519419_ERZ1027070 | MGnify/ENA primary metagenome ERZ1027070 (study PRJEB26926, sample SAMN06164837) | human gut metagenome | biome: ENVO:00009003; feature: ENVO:2100002; material: ENVO:00002003 | host: Homo sapiens | place: USA | collected 2012 ...
GAGATTGCCTCTTGTCTCGTGGGCTCGGAGATGTGTATAAGAGACAGGTACATGCCTGTCTCCGGTCCGGCGGATCTGGAAGCAGTCAGGCCGCTCCTGGAAGGCCCCGCAGAGAAGATAGGGCATCATCTGAAATTTGACCTGGAGGTTTTGCGAGCCAACGGCATCCATGTCAAAGGCCCCTTTTTCGATACATTGCTGGCTCATGCCCTGATCGCTCCAGGCATGAAGCACGGAATGGACGTTCTGGCGGAAAATTTGCTGCAATATTCCACGATTAAACTGAAGGACATTGCCGCTCCAGGAGCAAAAAAACGGGAACTGGACACCAGCGGCGTTCCCGTGGAAGTAATGGGCAAATATTCGGCGGAGGATGCGGATATCACCCTCCAGCTTTCCGCCGTCCTGAAAAGGCAGGTCAAGGAAAGCGGCATGGAAAAACTGTTCCGTACCGTGGAACTGCCCCTGCTTCCCGTGCTGGCGGACATGGAGTTTTCCGGCATCCGCGTGCTTCCGGAATCCCTGGAGAAGGCTTCCGTCAAGGTAGGAGCCATCATTGACGGCCTACGGGAAAGAATTGAAGAAGCCGCAGGCCATCCCCTGAATCTGAATTCCCCCAAGCAGCTCGGAGATTTCCTGTTCGGAGAACTGGAGCTGGTGAAGAAGCCCAAGAAGACGAAGACGGGCCAGTTCGTGACGGATGAAGACACCCTTTCCGCTCTGGCCCCCCAGCATCCCATTGTAGCGGATATCCTGGCTTACCGGGAGAATATGAAGCTGAAGAGCACATATCTGGATGCACTGCCCAGGTATATCTGCCCGCGGGATGGACGCATCCATACCCAATTCCACCAGATGCTGACCGCAACCGGGAGGCTTGCCTCCCAGGATCCCAATCTTCAGAATATTCCGGTAAGGACGGAACAGGGGCGCCTGATCCGCACCGCCTTTGTCCCCGCCTCAGAGGAATACACCATGCTGTCTGCGGATTATTCCCAGATTGAACTGCGCATCATGGCGGCTCTTTCAGGAGACCCCGCCATGTGCGGAGCATTCAGGGAAGGACGGGACATCCATACGGAAACGGCCGCCCGTGTGTACGGCATTCCCCGCGACCAGGTGGACGCCGTTATGCGCCGTGCGGCCAAAACGGTGAATTTCGGCATTATTTACGGCATTTCCGCCTTCGGTCTCTCCCAGAGGCTGGGCTGCCCCCGCGGAGAAGCCGCCACTTTGATTGAAAACTATTTTACCCAGTTCCCCATAGTTAAATCCTTCATGGAAGACCTGGTTCACAAAGCGGAACAAGCCGGTTACGCGGAAACGCTATTGGGGCGACGGAGGATGATTCCGGAAATCAATTCCGCCAACAAGACCATTAAGTCCGCCGCGGAACGTACTGCCATCAACACCCCCATCCAGGGCACGGCGGCGGATATGATTAAAATAGCCATGATCCATGTGGACAAATTGCTGAAAGGCACCAGATCCCGGCTTATCCTCCAAATTCATGATGAATTGCTGGTGGACCTGCACAGGGATGAGTTGGCTCTCATTCCCAAGATAGAGGAAGCCATGGTCAGCGCGCTGCCCCTGCCCAACGGCGTTCCCATTCTGGTGGAAGCCAGGACGGGAGGCAACTGGCTGGAAGCCCATTAAAAAATATTTTTTCAAAAGACTCCCACGCGTTCCGCATTCCAGAATTCCCGCGCCTTCCCGATGCCGTATTTTCCCTTCCGGCCGTATCGGTTTCCAGTTTGTGGACGAGTTGTCCCTCCAACGGGAAATTTTTGAAAAGAATGATTCCCCCGCGGCAGAAAAATGGGTGGGAAAGGATATCCCTTTGAAAAAATGAATTAAAGAATCAGAGCGTCCCCTGACTGGAATTCCGGAACGGTCACCAGGGCTCTGCCGTCTTTTAACGCCACTACCTGCACCTTGCGTTCCTGCATTCCTGACGGCGTTTTTACCTGGATGGAGCTGCCGTCCCTGACGGCGGAAGCGGGAATCCACGCGGAAACGGGAACTTGAACGTTGATGGCTACTTGAAGAGCCATATTGACGGGAGCCACTTGCCACTCGGAAACATGGGAGGCATTCGGCTCCAGGGAGGCAATCAACACGGCGGAATTGCTTTTGGAATCCAGCGCCGCATCCACCGCCGTAACGCGGCCCAGCCACTGCAGCCGTTTTCCATTATTCAGCACGCAAGAGGCGGTCAGAGCCGTATTCACCTTGCCCTGCTCATCCCTGGGCAATGCGGAAAATTCTTCCAGCGGAACGGGAATCCGTATCATCCGCTCCTGAAGAGGAATTACTTTCCCCACCGGCTGCCCGGCGACCACGCGGGCACCGGCTCCCACAGAGCATTCCACCACCTGGCAGGTATAGGGAGCTTCCAGCACCGTATCCCGGAGGGCCTGTTCTGCTTCCGCCACATACGCCTCCGCGGCGTTCAGCCTGGCGTTTACGGCTCTGCGCTGCGGCACCCGGAGCACCAGTTCGGATTCCTTTCCGCTTTTGGAGACGGAGCTGTATGTCTTTTTGATGGCTTTCAGGGCTTCCGCCTGCTCCGTAGAAACATCCAGGCGGGCCTGTTCCAGTTCCGCCTGAGCGTTCGCCAGCCGGGCGCGGTATTCAAATTTTTCCAATTCCATCAGGGGGGTTCCCTTCAGGACAATTTCCCCCACATTAAACAGGGGATGCACTTTGTCCACCTTTCCGGAAACGCTGGGAGAAAGCATCGTCAGGTAGGAGGCCTTTACGATGCCGGGCGCGGAAATGGAAAGAGTGTTCGTCTGCAGCCGGAGGGGTGTCTCCGTTCCTGCGGGCGCGCAGCCCCTGTTTCCGGAGGAGGAAAAAGAGACGGACGGCTCCGTCACAATAGCCGTGCCTATCAGAAGCGCCACAATCCCCAGGCCGATGCCTATGGACCAGGACGTTCCCTTTTTTTGAGGGGCCTCGCTCATCAACAGCTCCGGGGGAAACGCGTCCCGTTATTTGGGATATTCCGTCTCCATGATGTGGGAATAGGCCTCCGCCGTTTCCACAGCCACGGTTTCAATATTCTTCATCAACTGGGCAAACTGGGCTTCCGTGAGGTCCATGCCTTCCAGAACGAAGGACTGGCGGTAATAAACATACCCGCTGTTGGGGTCCAGCTGAAAGGCGCCGGCCGTCTGGTCCGCGTTCAGTTCGCTGAGGATAATGCTGACTTCCACACGGCGGTTTTCAGGAACCTTGGCGGCAAAAAGCACGTCAATGACCAGCGTCTCCGGACGTTCAATCATGGTGTACAGGAGGCTCACCGGGGTGAACGTATCACAGGGGACGAATGCGATGCCTGTCTTAATGTTGTGGTCATCAGCGGAAGTGATCCATTCCGTTTCTTCCCCTCTCTTTCTGAGAACGGTGTACACACGGTCCAAAAGGCTGAGATGCTGGTTTTCCATATTGAAAATTGTTTAACAGGGGGTTGCTTGCAAAGGCGCATGCAACGTACGCGCCCGTTTACTGAATTCAAGCTTACTGGCATCCTTCTGATTCGTCAAGCTCTCCTGACGTAAAGAAATTGAAAAAACACGTATGCGGACGGCATAAAAAATACAGACGCCGTCCGAAAGGGCGGCGTCTGGAAAAAACGCGTGCGCCGGAAGTTCCGGCTTTTTTCTGAGGTTCTTTTTACAGGATATCCCCGGGCTGGTAGCCCGCCCCGTCCGGAAACCTGTCCGTCACTTCCTTCACCATGGAGCGGAATGCTTCCACCTGGGCGTCAGCCATGCCCGTAGCGGAGGAATTGGAATCAAAAATGCGCTGAAGGTCCGCCCGGTCTATTCCCAGGCGCCCGTCTTCCGCCAGGCGGTCCAGCAAATTGTTTTCCATGATTTTCCCGGCGCGCAGGTCATTGGAGACAGCCACGGCATGTTCCTTGATCACCTCATGGGCGGTCTCCCGGCCAATGCCGCGCTTGACGGCCTCCATCAGGATGGTGGTTGTCATCAGGAAAGGCAGGTAGCGGCGCAATTCCGCAGCCACCACGGCCTCATACACGCCCATCTGGTTCAACACGGTCAGGAAGGTTTCAAACAGGCCGTCCGCAGCGTAAAAGGAATCAGGCATGACTACGCGGCGCACCACGGAGCAGGAAACGTCCCCTTCATTCCACTGATCCCCGGCCAGCCCGGAAATCATCATCAGGAAGCCTTTCAAAATGACGTGGAAGCCGTTGACGCGCTCGCAGGAGCGGGCGTTCATCTTGTGCGGCATGGCGCTGGAGCCAGTCTGCCCCTTGGCGAACCCCTCCGTGGCCAGTTCATGGCCGGCCATCAGGCGCAGGGTTTTGGCGAAGGAGGAGCAGCCGGAGGTGAGTTCCACCAGCCCGGAAACCACGGAAAAGTCCAGAGAACGCGGATATACCTGCCCCACATTCATCCACTTGGCAGGGATGCCCAGGTGGGCGCACACGCGGTCTTCCAATTCCAGCACGCGGCCGGCATCCTGCCCGAAGAGGGAAAGCTGGTCAAGCTGGGTTCCAACGGCGCCCTTCAGTCCGCGCACGCTGTAACGGTCCATGAGGGAAATCCAGGCCCCCAGGCCGTGCACGATGTCTTCCCCGAACATGGCGACGCGCTTGCCCATGGTCGTGGTCTGCGCGGCTACATTGTGTGTGCGTCCGGCAATGGTCACGTGCTTCCATTGTTCAGCCAGGGCGCTCATGCGGTTCAACACGGCCACGGCCTTGTCCCGGATGATTTGCATGGATTTCCAAATCTGGAGCTGTTCCACATTTTCCGTCAGGTCCCGGGAGGTCATGCCCTTGTGGATATGCTCGCATCCGGCCAGCTCGCAAAATTCTTCTATGCGCGCCTTCACATCGTGGCGCGTCACGCGTTCGCGTGCGTCAATGGAGGGAAGGTTCACCTGGTCTTTCACCCGTTCATAGGCCTCAATCACCCCGTCCGGAATATCCAGCCCCAGATCCTTCTGGGCTTTCATCACGGCAATCCAGAATTCGCGTTCCAGAATGATGCGGCCCTCTGCGGACCAGATGGATTTCATGGCGGCGGAGGCGTACCTTTCAGCCAGGACATTGGGAATCACGCTCATATCAAAATGTGTATATGCGGGGGTTATCAAAAACGGTGAGCCGCCATGATCATGACGGAAGGGAAAAAAGCAAGCACTTTCCCGCAGCTTCACGGATTAGGGACGCCGGGGAATTCCGCCGGCCGGCAAAGCCTCCCTTCCATGCCCCTGGTCCGGCATTGCGCCTCCCCGCCAATAAAAATTTCAAGAACAGGCAAAAATTCTTATTCCCGAATAACGGAATCGCAACACCTCCGCTTACCGCCATGTTCCCTCATTCCTTTGGCGGCGGCTCCAGGCCGTACCGGGCATAACCGGAGACGATTTCCTGAAGGATGGCGGAAATTTTTTCCAGGGAACGGACGGGGACGTATTCATACTTTCCATGGAAGTTGTGGCCTCCGGCGCACAGGTTGGGGCACGGCAGCCCCATGAAGGAGAGGTGGGCTCCGTCCGTGCCTCCGCGCACAGGGACGATTTCCGGCCTCACTCCCACGGCTTCCATGGCCCTGCGGGCATGTTCCACCAGGTGCATGTGCGGAAGTATCTTTTCCTTCATGTTGTAATAGGAATCCGTAATTTCCGCCTTTACCGTCCCCTCCCCGTATTTACGGTTCAGCAGGGCCGCGCATTCCTGCATGAATTCCTTCTTGCGCTCAAAGGCCTCCCTGTCATGATCCCTGATGAGGTACTCCGCAGCCGCCCGTTCCACATCTCCCCGGAGTGAATCCAAATGATAAAAGCCCTCGTACCCTTCCGTAAAAGCGGGATTCTGGAACGCGGGCAGCATTCCCTGGAATTCCATGAGAACCAGGCAGGCATTCAACATCCTGCCCTTGGCGCTTCCGGGATGAATGGAAGAGCCCTGCACCGTCACCACTGCGGAAGCCGCATTGAAATTTTCGTATTCAATTTCCCCCAGGGCGCCTCCGTCCACGGTATAGGCGAAATCCGCGCCAAATCGCGCCACGTCAAAGGCATCCGTTCCGCGTCCTATTTCCTCATCCGGCGTGAAGGCGATCCGTATCTCGCCGTGAGGCCGTTCGGGGTTCAGCAGGAAGGAGGCTGCCATATCCATGATTTCCGCCACACCGGCCTTGTCGTCCGCGCCAAGCAGGGTAGTTCCATCCGTCACGACCAGGTCCTGGCCCAAATAATCCGTCAGTTCGGGAAAAACGGCGGGGGAAAGCACCATTCCCTGTTCCGGATTGAGCAGGATGTCTCCGCCGTCGTACGAGCGCACGATGCGGGGCTTCACTCCGCTGCCGGAGACTCCCGGAGCCGTATCCACATGGGCCACCCAGCCGATGACGGGAACATTCCCCTCCACGTTGGAAGGGATGGAGGCGTAAACAATTCCGGAATCATCATCCAGTTCCGCCTGCGCTCCCATGTCCTTCAATTCCCCGGCCAACAGCCGGGCCAGCTCCGTCTGGCCGGGGGTGGATGGCACGGTGGCGGAATCCGCGTCCGACTGGGAGCCCACGGAGACATACTTCAAAAAACGGTCTAAAACGGAGATGTTCATGGGAAAAATCAAGGATTGGCAAGAGTCTACCACCCGCCCCCGCGAACACAAGCACAAGACACGGTTTATTCTTGCGATTCAGGACGGTGTGCCGTATGTAAACAAAGCTTCTCCCCATGATGACTCCTCTCCCCCTTGGCATTACCCTTGCTTTGTCCCTGACCTGCGGCTCCATGCCCCTTCTGGCCCAGGGGACGTATATGCCCGGCCCCATGCCCGCCACCTCCGGAACAAAGCAGGATCCAACGGACATGTACCTGGAGGCGTTGAGGCTGGTGACCCAAGACGCAGGACTGGGGGAAAAACGGGATTATATAGGAGCCATCCGCCTGACGCAGCAGGCGGAAGACAAGTTCGGACGCCTGGCTAAGTCTTATCCCCAATGGCGTCCCAACCTGCTGCAAACGCGCCGCCAGCTCAACAGGGAAAATCTGGACCAGTGGCAGAAGCTGGCCCAGCGGCAGGCCGCCGCCTCTTCTTCATCCGGCCCAGGCCTGGAGATGGAACGCCCGGCCTCCGTGCCGAAGCGCCCCAGGCCAAAACCCAACATAGCCCTCCCTCCCGGCTACAAGGGCGTGGAATTCCCTACCCGTCCCGGAGAATCCCTGATCAAAACCATCCCGTCCCCTTCCGTTTCTCCCGGGGCGGCTCCGGAAGTGGTGGAGAGCAATTACGAACGCATCCGCAGACTGCTGGATAAAACCACCATGGAGAACAAGGCTCTGATCCAGGCTCTCAAGCGCACCCGCCGGGAGCAGGAGGAGATTCTGGCAAAACTGGCCGTGGCATCCGCCGGAGAATCCGTTTACCGGGATGAATTGCTCAAGGTCAAAAAGCAGATGGAGGATGAAAGAAAGACCAGCAACAAGCTTATTCAGACTCTCACCAGGAGAGTGGAGGAACTGGAACAAAATGTCACCTCCCTCAGCCAGGACAAAGCCCGTTATCTGGCGCAGATCGCCGATCTTCAGCTGCAGCTCAAGGAGTACCAGGACAAGCTGGACAAAGTGACGGATGAGAAAAACGCCCTTCAGAAAGACCGGGACCAATTGGCGGCCCTGGTGGAGCTCAACAGCCCGGACAAAACAAAAAACCTGTTGGACCGCAACCTGACGCTGGCGGCCCAGCTCAAGGATGCCCAGGACAAAATCGCCGCTCTGGAAACAGCCAAATCCGATTCCGAAGAACAGCGGAAAGCCAACCTGAAAGCGTTGGAAGAGGCGCGTGAGGAATCCGCAGACCTGAAACAGAAACTGATTGCCATCCGGGATGAAAACATCGGCTACCGCAAACGCATCACAGAGTTGAATACCAAGCTCATCAATGCGGATGTGGAACTGTCCAAGCTGGAGGCCAATCCGGAAAAAAGCCCGCTTCTTCTGGAAGAAAACCAGCTGCTGCGCTCCACCATCGCCAAGCAGCTCCGCATACTTTCCGTGCAGGACCAGAGCCGCTCCCTGCTCATCAGCACTTATAAGCGGCTGCATCAGGAAAATCCGGACACGGCGGAAATAGCCTCCCTGATGGACAATGAGGAAGCCATCAAGCTCACTCCTGCGGAAAAACAAATTGTCAACGCCATTGCCAGGGATAACAATATCAATGTTCCCCTGACGGATCAGCAGAAGGAAAAAATCAACAAGCTGGCACAGGCCCTCTCTGCGGAACGCGGCAAGGCCGCCCAGCTCGCCCGGGATTTGGAACTGGCGCGCAGCCAGATGAAAACCAAAGCGGACAAATCCGCCAGAAACGACAAGAAACAGGCGGAAGCCCTGGCGCGGACCCAGAAGGCCCTGGAACAGAAAAACATTCAGGTGGAGGAACTCACCCGGCAGATGGAAGAACTGAAAAACCGTTCCGCCGAACAGGCCCGCCTGGCCGCCATCTCCGCCGGAACCATTACTCCGGACCAGGAAAAAGCGCTGAACCGGAGCATGGAAGCCACAGTACGCCGGAAGCTGGAGGCGGAAGCCCTGGGGCAAGGCGCCGCAGAAGCCTTCGCCAAAAAACGCTATGCCGCCGCAGAACAACTGTACCGGACTTTGCTGGACTTCCAGCCGGCCCACGTTCCGGCCCTGGTCAATCTGGGGACCATTCTGATTCAGCGCAACAAGGCGGAGGAAGCCATTAAATTTCTCAAAAAAGCCACGGAACTGGACGCCTCCTCCTCCCCCGCATGGTTCATGATGGGGGTGGCCCAATACCGCGCCGGGGAAGACCACCACGCCATCGCCTCTCTGACGGAAACGGTCAGGCTGGATCCGGCCAACGCTCCCGCCCTGCTTTACTTGGGCAACCTGGAAACCAGCGCCGGGAACTATGAAAAAGCGGTGGCCCACTTTGAAAACGCCCTGAAAATCCAGCCGGAATCACCGGACGCGCACTTCAACCTGGCCTGGACCTATTCCCGGCTGGGTCGCACGACGCAGGCACGCAAAAGCTATGATGCGGCCATCCGCTGCGGAGGCTTGCCGGATTCCGACCTGGAGCTTGCCATTACCGGAACCACCACCCTTCCCCGCAAAAAACAGGCTGCGGACCAGAATCCCGCATCCGCCGCAAAAGAGGACGGCCCCCAGCTGGCTGCGGCAATAAGCGATCCGTCTGCCATTCCCCACGATGCCAATGAAGTGCCTGCTCATGTGGCGGAGGACCCAAATGCGCAGGAAAAGCCGTCCGCCGGTCCCAAACAGGTCGTCGTCAGCCACCATCCGGAAACCGACCCCGTCTCTTTGGCGGCCCAAATGAGGGAAACTGCCCCTGCGGCGGCATCCGCACAACCTCCGGCAGAAGCCGCAACTGCCGCAACGGAAACGCCCAAGCCAGAAAAGCAGGAACCTCCGCGCAGGAAAAGCCGTTTCCGAATCGGTTCCTGATGGAATTCTTCCCTTTCCCAGTAAATAAAGCCATGTATCACGTTTCCATTTTAGGACTGGGCCTCATTGGCTCACGGATTGCACGCCATATGGCCGGAATGGGCGACAAGGTCACAGTCTGGAACAGAACTCCGCGGGAAGATTTTCCGGAAGCGGTTCCTACCCCGGCGGATGCGGCACGCGCTTCCAAAGTTATCCAGCTCTACCTGAAAGACAGGAATGCCTGTCTGGAAGTGTTTGAACAAATGAGAGGGGCTCTGACACCGGAGCATATCATTCTGAACCATTCAACCATTGACTTGGCGACCGTCGGCAAACTCTCCCTGATGAGTTCCGCCATCGGCTGCACGTATGTGGATTGCCCGTTCACCGGCTCCCGTTTGCCCGCGGAAAAAGGGGAACTGGTTTACTACGTTGGCACGGATTCCACCACACTGGACCGCATACGCCCCGTGCTGGAGCACAGTTCCCGGGACATCCTGCACCTGGGCGGCATCGGAGCCGGCACCGTCGTCAAACTGGTCACCAACATGGTCTCCGCCACCATGGTGCAGAGTTTGAGCGAAGCCCTGGCCATCTCCCAGGCGTACGGCATTTCCCAGGAAATGCTGGGCCAGGCCATTTCCCGGAACGTCATCGCCTCCCCTCTGGCCGCATTGAAGCTGCCCCTGATGGCAAAGCGTGACTTTTCCACCCATTTCTCCCTGGACAACATGAGGAAAGACAGTATTTACGCTCAGGAACTTGCCGCAGAAAAAGGAATCCACCCGCCTGTTGCCGCCCTGGTTTCCTCCATCATGGGGAAGCTGTGCCGGGAAGGTCGCGCGGAAGAGGATTTCAGCTGTCTGGCGGAACAATTCGACTAACTTTTTCCGTTGATGAAATTCAGGGGAACATGCGTCTTTCTGTTGACGGCTCTTCTTCTGCTCCCTGCCGGCCGGGGACAGGAACGAAAGGAGCCTGGCAATGATTCTTCCGCGGAAGTGCGGCAGACGGAAGAAGAATCAGCATCCGTCCAGAATGCTGATTTTATTGATGACGCCTCGGACCGTCCAGTATTGCAGGGCAGTTCCAATGTAAACCCCGTCGTTCCCCCTTCACCTTCGGCAAGGATCGCCGCCGGAACGGAGGAACAGCCCGCCAAAAGGCAGCCGTTCACCAGCGTTTCCACCTCCAAGCAATTCCACGTCACCGGGATGGACTCCCTGCTGGCCGGGGCCATCGCCACCCGGGCGGATGCCATACGCACCGCGCTGCTAAAAGTCCTCAAGCAGCCTGACGAATGGAAAAACGGCATCAACATCCGCCTGGTAGGAGAGCCGGGAAGCCCCGTTCCGGCCAACCCCGTCCTCATGCAAACCGTCATTGTAGGCAATACCCTCTCCTATAGCATTTTCATTCATCTGGGCCACGGCATCAACCAGGACAGTCTGCGCCGCGCCATCGTCTCCACCCTGCTTTATGAAATGATGCTGCGCACGGTGGACCCGGAAGGCCTGCCGGACAACGTCACGCTGCCCCCCTGGCTGATTGCCGGGTTGGAACAGGCTGTTCTGTGGCACAATAATGAAGCTGACCGTGCCATGTATTCCACCCTGTTCCAGCAGTCCGGAATTATGACTCCGGAAGAAATCCTGAATTGCCGGGAACCGGAAAAGGAACTGGATGCGACCTCTTACGCGGCCTATCAAACTTCCTGTGGAGCCCTGGTGCTTTGCCTGCTGAACCAGGAAAACGGTCCGGAAGGGATGAAACAGCTTCTGGACCAGGCTATTCTGGGCAATGACGATCCCAGAAACCTCATCAAACGCCATTTTCCGCAGCTCAGCCTGACCCCCACTTCCCTCCATAAATGGTGGACGCTTCAGCTTTCCCGCATGGCGACGCCTCCCCTGACGGAAACTCTCACGATT
>ERZ1027070.974-NODE-974-length-11333-cov-5.043447_pt1 | contig 11333 bp, 5 predicted proteins | sample MGYA00519419_ERZ1027070 | MGnify/ENA primary metagenome ERZ1027070 (study PRJEB26926, sample SAMN06164837) | human gut metagenome | biome: ENVO:00009003; feature: ENVO:2100002; material: ENVO:00002003 | host: Homo sapiens | place: USA | collected 2012 ...
CATCAGCAAGGCGCACAGGCGACATTCATGCCATTCGCTTTGCAGCAACTCCGCCATTACCTCAAATGGCACATCCTTATGCCGCTTCGCCACTATACGGGTGTTGGGAACGATAATACCGAGAAACTTGTCACCTTCTCCGTATTGCCCTTTCCCAGTTTTAAAGAAATTGGGAAGATACTCCCGTTTCACCGGGTCAATGTACTGTTCCAGCTCCTGCTGTATTTCCTTTGTTTTCTGCATAATTTTGTTGCAATATAATTCCTATTCGAGGCATAACTCCGGATAACATCAAGAAAGCCGCAATTTATGCTTATTCATTTGATAACATCTATAATTAAGATGTGCCAAATATAAAGCTTTTCGCACAAATGATTCATCTCTACAGGGAGATTTTTATATATCTACTAATACCTTTTACAGACCCGGCCAATACTTTTAATAGAAGTTTGAAGGCATCATATCCCATACCGTCACACTCTTAAATCTAGCACTTCCACCCTCTCCAAATAAAGAAATATTCTTCTCGTTCGATTCCGAAAAAAATGCATTGGTACGCACCAAAGCCTGCCTTTCATTGGCATATACTTCGACAATACACTTGTCTATTAGAATATCCAATACAAGCTTTTCACCTTTTTGCAATTCGAATGGCGCTTCCTCAACCTTTTTAAACTCTACTCCAAGCGGTGTGACAGGTGCCATCCCAATGGCATTCAGACGTGACATATCAAGCACGAGTTTCTTACCGGAAACATCATAATAGATTTCACCATATTCCTTTCCATCCTGACTCTCAAGTATTCTTACACCACATTTGGTTGCTTCCCTAGGATCTATTTCCACCACGATCTCTTTGACATCACCAGTGGCACCGACCAGCGAGGTCACTTTCGATATATTTTGTGCAGCATACGATTTCTCGTTATAACGCAAAGAGCGCAGCTCACTGACAGGACGCATCCCAAGTGTATGATCCTTTCTCATGAACAGCTCACGGGGAAGGCTCATCATGCCACTCCAACCACTTTTCTGTACAACCTCCTGATTTCTGGCATCGAATAGCCACGCCCACATCACCCTACGCCCGTCAGGAGTCAACAAGGACTCCGGTGCAAAAAACGTGTTATCAGCAAATGACATACAGGCATGATTCTCCGGATAAAACTTTTCATCCTTCCATGTGCCAACGTAATAACGGCAACCCAAATGATGGCTGATACATAATAATACTTTCTTTCCACCCAAAGTGAAAAAGTCGGGACAAGAAACATCTTCACTCTTTGAAACATCCGGCAGATATGTACCAAACAAATCACCGACATAGCTCCACTTATTCAATTCTGCAGCCTTAAACACAGCCGGACGTTTTCCGCCGAAAATCGCATAATATGTATCTCCTTCTACCCAACCATGAGGATCCCATGAAGCATACGGTGCACCACCTTCGGAGTCTCTGTCCGTCTCATTGGCAATAGCAGGGCGATCTTTCGGATCGGGCACAACCGGATTGGAAGGCAACTGCCTCCACTGGTTCAATAGCGGATCACTGCTCAACGAAATGCTATTCCCCTGCCCTACACCATGATAAAGCATCGTAGCCTCTCCTTTCTTATTCACAAAACAGTTACCGCTAAAAATACCTTCTATCTTTGATTCATGAGTCGGATACAAAGCCTTGGGATGTTCTCTCCAATGTATCATATCCAAACTGGATAAATGGGCAAAAACATGCACACCACGATCCTGGAAGATATGAAACATATGATAGCGTCCTCCCCAATATATACACCCGTTAGGATCAGAAGGGACAGCGTAATCTTCCGGAATAGCAAAATGATAGACCGGACGATATGGGTCTGCCAGCAGTTTATTCCGAAACTCCCGGATAGCAGCCACATCGTATCCCGAAGGGAAATTATTTTGTTGGCCATAAGAAGACAAACAAAACAATATGCTCAAAACAGATAAAACTGAAATTTTCTTCATATAAGTATGTTTTTAGTTCATAGAATCTTATTCTTCCAACCTGAATAATTTTAGGTTCAATACATCCAAAGTCCCGTCATTGGCAAATACGCCCGGCAAATAATTGCCCGAACTATGCAAACTGGAATTAAAAACCAGTTCATCGTTGATATAGAGTTCAATCGTATTCCCCATCAGAAGCATACGAAAATCATATTTCCTCCCTTCTTCAAAAATATAGGAACGGCAATTCTGAAAATCCCAGGTATGGTCGGTCAGATAGACCCGATCTTTCTTCGGCTCAATCACCAGGATATGAGACAAATCGCTCAAAGACACCTCCGCAACAGGTCTGGCGAGTACGATTCCGAAAGAAGAACACTGGAAATCCTCTATGGTAAATGAGATTTCCATATTGACGGAAACACCTTCGAATATAGCTGCCTGCCAACTGTCTTTATCTGTTTTGCATGAAAACACTCCCTCTTTTTTTTTCCAGAGACCACCGTATGTAGGCCAGCCGAAACTATTGGCAGGCTGATCATATATTACCGGAGCAATCTCCTGAATACGAAGTTTAGGCAGCAAATCAGAGGCATACAAGGCTCTCAATTTTCCTTGATTGTTCAGCCCTATATTCTTAGGCAATGACAAAACGGAAACACCATTGTCTACATCAACATACATCAATCTCCGCTCTCCCTGATAATCGACAGTACGCATGCTATAACCACTGCTCAACTGTCCGCCTATCAAAACATTGTCCTTCATATCCTCCACAAACGGTCCTTGGGGCGAAACAGCAGTGGCATAGATAGTTCCACGGGTAATGTACGGATCGGAAAATGCAGTCAGACTACCATTATCCTTAGCGGTAGTCAGAGTCATGTACCAAACGCCTTCGTGCTCAAAGACATCAATCATCTCCGGCATACTGACTCCTGTCGGGTAATATACAATTCCGCGTTGCTCCCAATGGAGCAGATCGGTGGAATATGCCAAACCGATAACAGCCGTAGGAGATGTCAATCCAGACATATCGGAAGAAGAAACAAAGTAACCGTAAAAGCCTCCTCCGGACTTATCCTTAACCACCACCATATCCCGGCAGTCCACTCGATCCCAGTTTGCATAGCTGCTGCCCGTTGATGAATTACTGGAGAAAGTTATAAACCAACGTCCGTCAGGCACAATGACAGGATTTCCTTCATATTCTTTCCAAGTATACAGGTCGTCTGATAGAGCCACCCCTATGCGTTGCCCCGCCCACTTTCGCATGGTGTAGAAAGTGTAATATTGCCCTTGGTGTTCTACCGTGCATCCGGTATAGCGAAAATCAGCCTCATTATCCAGACTCTTGTCATATAGAGAGAGTACTTCCGGCTTTTCATTCCAATGCAACAAATCACCGGAAGCAGCATGCCCAAATCCGCGCAAATTAGTATCACGAGAATAAGAAACACCATTCACTATACCCTGAAGATGGAAAAGATGAATTGAGTCTTCCTTTACAATATACCAATTATCCCACATCATATAGTTATATGGCCGGTACTTCACTTTATTCACCACCCGCAGTCCCGCTTCCGGGTCAGGTTCCGGGTCAGGATTTTCTATCGGATTTCCTTTGGTTACTATATTATCATCTCCACATGATACCAACAGGGAGCCCCCTGCCAGTAATATGTACCATATTAACAGATTCTTTATGTACTTCATATAGTTTTTATCTTATTCATAAGATTCGTTCGGATCATAACGTTATACTCCCTTTCAGCGGTAAACATTCAGAGGAGGTCCCTACAAGTATTTCAAAGTCTCCTTTTTCTACTACGAAACGCTGTTTGTCCATATCGTAATAAGAAAAGGCATCATCTTCCAACTCTATGGTGACACGTTTGGTTTCTCCTTTCTTCAGAAAGACTTTTTCATATCCTTTCAACTCTTTATACGGACGTGGAACAGACGACTTCACATCATGCACATACACTTGGGCAACTTCCGCCGCATCCATTTTCCCCGTATTACTTATGTCAAACGTTACTTTTACCCGGTTCACCCCATTCTTTTCAACCATTAGATTACCATAGGCAAAAGTGGTATATGACAACCCGTAACCAAACGGGTACAGGGGTTTTATACCCGATTTATCATATCCCCGATATCCCATAAAGATACCTTCCGAATATTGTGTACGTTTGTATTCGGCAAACTTCATGTTTTCATAATAGCTCTTTGAAACCGGATTATCTTCCCAACGATGTTCTATTGAAATGGGTAGCTTCCCACTTGGCGAGATGACACCGGTCAGAATCTCAGCCACTGCACGCCCGCCTTCCTGTCCGGAATACCAAGCCATCACAATCGCTTTCACTTTATCACCCCAATCGGAAAAATCAATACCACCACCGGCATTTACCACAACCACAACGTTATCATGCAAGGAAGTTACCTTACGAATCAGCTCCAGCCGAGGTTTGGGTAAGGCAAAAGAACGATCGGCTCCTTCTCCCTCGATACCACCATCTTCATCACCATTGTTAAAGCCGACACAAAGCACTACATTTTTTGCTTTAGCCAATGTCTGCTTTAACAGACTTTCATTCAATATTCCAGCTTTCAAACCAATACGGGCATCTCCACCATAATTATGATATTCTACACGCAACCGATATTTTTTACCTGCCTCCACTTCTATCACCTGTTCACGTTCCGGCAGATGATCAGTGCAAATCAGCTGATCATTGATATAAGCCCTATAGCCACCTCTCCCACACATCGTCATGCGCACAAGGCCATTGGTTACCGGAACATACGTTGCAGTCCAGCGCACAGAAAAGCCGTCGGCCGGAAATCCCTCCAATGGCACACCGGTTCCCCAATCATGGGCAATCTGATTTTCCATACAAGTCGCATCAGGAGTACCTTTCAATTCTACATTCTTGAAATATTCTGCCTTGAATCCTTTTTGCCGCTTACCCTCATCTGCATAAATTGCATCCTTCAAATCATCAAATAGCAAATCATCCTTCAGCCGGATTGTATTCCGCTTTTGTAACTGCTCCAGTCCTTCGGCAATAGAAACGGTAGAAAAAGGAGATACAAAGCCGCTTCCACCACCAGTTACCAGCACTTCTGCATTAGATCCCATCACAACTGTCCTACCTTTCAGAGGTAACATGTTCCCTTCATTTTTCAATAATACAATTCCTTCACGGGCAATATCCAAAGCAGTCTGACGCGAATGGGGATTGTCCAAAGCTATAGAAGTATCTTTAGGTTCCTTATCTAAAAAGCCAAAAGCTATCAGGGTCTGCAAAATATGCTGTACTTTCAAATCAATAGTGGCTTCTGTTATCAACCCCTGTTCTATAGCTGGCATCAGAAGTTCTTCATTCAGATACTCCCCCGTAGGCATTTCCAAATCCAAACCATGATTAGCTGCCCCTACTGTAGAATACACAGAAACCCAATCCGACATCAAGATTCCTTTAAATCCCCATGTATCTCTCAGTATATCAATATTCAGCCAGCGATTTTCGCTTGCATGTACCCCATTCAGTAAATTATAACTATTCATCACAGCTCCTACATGGGCCTCTTTCACTGCTTTCCGAAAAGGTGCAAAATAAACTTCCTGCAAAGTACGCTCATCTACTTCCGAACTGACATGGTGGCGATCCCACTCCTGATTATTAGCTGCAAAATGCTTGATTGTAGCAATCACACCTTCCGATTGTACTCCTAATATGTACTGTTTGGCAACTTCACCCGATAAATAAGGGTCCTCACCAAAATATTCAAAATTGCGCCCACACAACGGAGAACGATAGATATTCACCCCCGGTCCTAGCAGAATGCCTACACCTCTTGCCTTGGCATCTTGTCCCAATCCTCTACCAAGCCTGTAGTTCAAATCACGATTCCAAGTGGCAGCAGACAAAATACCGGATGGATACATCGTACTTTTTGTATTGTTACGGATACCCTGTGGACCGTCTGCCATAAATACCTCCGGCAATCCCAGACGGGGAACCGGGCAGATTGAAAATCCGCCCGTATAGCCCGATATATACCGTAGTTTCTCTTTTAAAGTCATTTTCGCAACGATCTCTTTTGCACGTTGCTCCGCCTCGGAAGTGATAACAACCTGGGCGTTCAGAATGCCTATTCCGCATAACAGGATTCCTATAATAAAACACCTTCTTATATTCATCTTCAATCTCTATTTAAATTATTCAAAGTATCATACTACTTATCCCAACCCGGACTCTGAACCAGATTCGGATTATTATCCATATCTCCCTGAGGAATAGGGAACCAGTAGAACTTCTTATCAAAAACACGGTTCTGATAGGATGAACGCTTATAAAAATCCTGCGTAGTAGTGGCCTGCCTGTTCATACCGTAGAATTTAGTATTCAACGTCTTCTCACCAATCATCCAGCGACGAATATCATTGTGACGGATTTCTGTTTCACAACACAACTCCACGCGACGTTCACGGCGGATAATATCACGCATTTCTTCCTGCGTACCGGGAGCGGGAATCATTCCTTGTCCATTCCCGTATTGCGGAATGCCCGCCCGTTCACGAATCAGATTTAGATATGTCAGGATATCAGGATTATCAGGATCTGACTCATTCAGAGCTTCTGCATAGTTCAGATAAGCTTCGCCGAGACGGTAAAGGATGGAAGGATAGTAATTCCATTGCTCAATGACAGGATTATTTTCCGGATGAATCAGTTTACGCATCAGATAACAGGACTCGGGACAGTCAGGATTGTTATTCTCAGGCTGGCCAGAAAGAAAGTTCAACGGTCTTTCCAACCTGTTATACCAACAGCCGTTGTACAAAACGGAAACATAGAAGCGGGGCTCACGTTGACAATACATTTTGTATGTACCTGCATTCGTAATCATGCCATGATTGTTCTCCACATCATTATTCCAGCATCCTTCGGTCCAGTTTGTCGTACGAAACTCAGGAATAGTAGAAAAACCAGATTCACTATAACCACTTTGAGCGTTGATAATGGGACGCCCCACATCATTGTTCTCATACCCCAGAATAGGTGGGAGTCCATTACTCATAAAGAAAGCATCAACCAACGATTGGCTAACTCCCAGTCCGCTGCCACGGCCCACACCACGGGGTGCTGCCAGAAATGGAATAGCCCAATATGCCCAGTTGGGACGGGCAAATAAGATTTCCTTGTTTCCTTGCGATTCCTTTTTCCACATCATATTCTGGTAAGACAAGAATGGATCTATCTCTCCGTTGATGTATTCCTTATAAAGTCCTCTTCCTGCAGAATGGGCGGCATCAATCAATTCTTTAGCAGCCTTTGCAGCACGCGTCCATTTGGAAGCATCATACGTACTGTTGAAAAGCTCAACTCCATCTTTATTTACATGCCCTTTATACTCCGCATTTCCATTCACTAACGGACTGGCAGCAAATAACAAGAGACGGGAGCGGACAGCAAGACACATCAAGGAAGTAGCACGGCCAAATTTCTCAGCCTGAGGATAGACAGCCGGTAAGCCCTTGGATACTTCCAGCAACTCATTATCTATCCAATTAACAATTTCGTCGAACGGAGTCTGTGTAGCCAACAATTCATTGGTAGGTGTATCAAGCGGCCACAACTTATCAGGATTAAAAGGTACAGGACCATATTTCTCAACCAGTAATGTATAATAATAAGCTATCAGAAAACGAGCCTCCAGTTTCATATATTCCACTTCCTGACTTGTCAATAACTGGGCTTCATTAGGCTTCACGTTTTGAATGAAAATCAGAGAAGAACGAATGCGTTTCGGCAATACACTCCAATAATCACGGTCGACAGTACTTGCAGGATTCCAGTTTCCGGATTGAAAATAGATACAAGGCCATCCCCACTGCGCCCATATCGTATTCGGAGTTACATCATCCGCCATTATTCCCTCCTGATGGATAAACCTCTCATGGTCAGGGATACTAGAATAACATCCGGCCAGCCATTCTTCCGTATTAACCTTATTCCCAAAAACCATATCCAACGTCTCCATATCATCCGGAGACTTATCCAGAAAATCGGTACAAGAAGCCAACAGTAAAGCTCCCAGTAAGAAAATATATTTGAATGTTTTCATATCATTATCATTTTATATTTATTGCTTCTTAGAAAGAGACATTTAAACCAAGTGATACAGACTTCGTGATAGGATAACACTGTCCGTTCGGAGTATCCAACTCGGGGTCCCACATTTTAAACTTTGAAAATTGCAGCAGATTAGATCCGGCAATGAAGATACGCGCACTTTGAATAAAGTTCGGTAACAGCGTCTTTTTAGAGAAGCTATATCCTACCTCGATATTTTTCAACCGCAACATGCTCATATTACGCAGCCACCAAGTGGATGACTGTGCATTATTCTTGTTTTCCATACGCGAAAGACGAGGCCAAAATACATTCTGACTTGGATTTTCGGGAGTCCACCGATCATTGTAATTGGAGTAAATAGCCCCCCAACCGTCACCGCTTCCCGGAATAAAAGCATTCTTACCAGCACCAATCACACGGTAAGTCTCGCCATTACCCTGAAAGAAAAAGCCAAGATCAAATTGCCGGTACTTCACAGTCGCACCAAAACCATACACCAATTGAGGATCTATTGTACCACCGATAGCCGTTTCATCAAAACTATCTACAACGCCATCATCATTAAGGTCTTTATATTTGATATCGCCTGGGCGTACCGGTCCGAAGGTATGCCTAGGAAGTCCCTCCTTCAGTGAACCATCTGCCTTGAAATCATCTTCTGTAAACAACCCCTCGTCTACAAGTCCGAACAATTGATTGATACGGTGCCCTGTGCGGGCACGATTTGTTCCTACTACAGAAAGCGGTTCATCCATTTCCCTTATTTTACTTTGTGCATAAGTAAAAGTTCCCTGTAACATGATAGTCCAGTCCTTGCCCAATTGCTTATTAAAGGCCAGTGACAAATCAACACCTTGATTGCTCGCCTCACCATAGTTGGCAAAAGGTACTTGAATAAATCCCGCGGTAGAAGGTATAGTCTGACGTTGCAGGAAAATATCATAACGGAGATCATAGAAATAATCGACAGACAAATCTAAAGCATTCCATAGCCCCAAATCGATACCGACATTGAGTTTCTTTACTTTTTCCCAAGTCAGAAGAGGAGAACCGGCCAATCCCTCTTGTTTACCATTTGCATAACCATAGTTGTTATCAACACCCCAGTAGTAACCATCCGTCACATCAATTGTAGTCAGATAAGGAAAACGGATGTCCCTGCGGTTCTGACCGAGACAATCATTACCGACCAATCCATAAGAGCCGCGAAGTTTCAAAGTAGAAAGAGTATTCTTATAGCGTTCCATAAAGGGTTCTTCTGATATCACCCAGCCCAGAGCTACTGAAGGGAAGAATCCGAAGCGATGTCCACTGGCAAAGTTCTCAGAACCGTTATAGCCAAAATTGACTTCACCTACATAACGACTGTCATACGTATAAGACGCACGTCCTGCTATGCCTTGAAAACGGAATGGCAGTTTCTCGCCTTCATCAAGGCTACGCTGGTTATACATAAACATTGCACTAATGGCATGCTTGCCGAATGTCTGGTCATAATTGATTGAACCTTCAAGATAGACACTCTTCGTTCCAAACTCGGCCTCTTTCATGTAATCAAGATAGGGCTTACCATAACTCTGAATAGTAAGATTAAGCGTGCCGTCCGGATTACGTCTGGTGGCTGCTGCATCGTAGTAATTCGGTTCCTTGGTACGAAGCACAGAGTTAGCGGAATAACTATCGAATGAGAAAACTCCTTTCACCTTTAATCCCGGCAACAGGAACTTTAAGTCTTGTTCAACAGAGAACAAAGACTCTATCTTGGTAGTATTGGTATTTTTATATCCATTTTGCGTCGTTACAGCCCATGGATTATTATGTTGGCCATGTTTGGGAATCTCACCAGTGGAGTAACGTGTAGGATGTACATAAGGGGGAGTAAAAAAAGCATCTTCATACAATTTCGGAGCTCTGTCCGGTGCACTTGTTCCTTCCTGTAAATACCCGCCGATGCTAACACGTAACAGAGTGGTTGGTGTCACATTCACATCCACATTCGAGCGTAAGTTATAACGGCGTAGCCTAGTAGATGAATCCCACTCCTGACGTGAATCATTCTCAAGAAGTCCCTTCTCCGAATAAACTGAAGCAACCAACGAATAACGAAGAATCTCACTACCACCACTTACTTCGAGGTTAGCACGTGTGTTATGCCCCATATCTTTCATAATTGCATCTATCCAGTCTACATCCGGATAGAGGTCAGGGTCTTCACCCGTACGATATTTCTCAATATCCTTATAAGGTGCCGGTAAACCTTCGTCAGCATACAGTTCGTTCATCAGGCTCAGATAGTCATACGAACCGATTAACTTAGGTGTTTTTCCCAACATGGTAACGGCCTGCTCAAAACGTACATTCACTGAAGGCTTTCCTATTTTACCACGCTTCGTATTGATCAGGATAACACCATTCGCACCGCGGACACCATATACTGCGCTGGCAGATGCATCTTTCAGTATGGAAAATGACTCTATTTCAGCAGGATCAATATTATTCAGATCTCGTTCGATGCCATCAACAAGAACCAAGGGATTATTGCTTCCTTTGAAAGACGAGATACCTCGGATAAAGAAAGTGGAATTATCATACCCCGGTTCCCCAGTACGTTGCGCCCCAATGACTCCTGCCAGTTGTCCTATTAAGTTAGTACTCATGGAACGACTTGTACCTACCTGTAATTTCCTTGGCTCGATAGTAGTAACGGCACCCACCACAGAAACTTTCTTCTGCTTGCCAAAACCTACCACCACCACCTCGTCTAATGTCTTTGCATCTTCTTTCAGTGCCACATTGACATTCAACTGATTCCCAACAGTGATTTCTTGTGACTCGAAACCTATATACTGGAATACAAGTACGGATTTCTTATCCGGAACAGTAATAAAATAGTTTCCGTCCACATCAGTAACAGTACCCGATGTTGTTCCCTTTATGACGATATTCACTCCCGGTAATGGTTCACGCTGCGTATCCCGTACGGTACCATTTATCGCAATTCCTTTCTTTTGCTGAGTAACTTCCGTTACACCGGCATTGTCAAATGTATGTGCTTCCATAGTCGATATCGATTTAGTATAGTCATCCTCAGCTGCAAGAGGAAAACTCACTAAACCCAGTAAACCGACAAAGCATACTCGCTGTAAATTAATAATCAGTGCTTTCTTGTACATGATTAGATTGATTTGATTAACATTAATAGTATACATC
>ERZ1027070.983-NODE-983-length-11269-cov-6.074906_pt1 | contig 11269 bp, 7 predicted proteins | sample MGYA00519419_ERZ1027070 | MGnify/ENA primary metagenome ERZ1027070 (study PRJEB26926, sample SAMN06164837) | human gut metagenome | biome: ENVO:00009003; feature: ENVO:2100002; material: ENVO:00002003 | host: Homo sapiens | place: USA | collected 2012 ...
GATCTACACCTAAGCCTTCGTCGGCAGCGTCAGATGTGTATAAGAGACAGACGTTGGCCTCTAAAATTTTGGAACTGGAAAAAGACAGTATCTATAATAAATATATTGATAAGGTGGGTAATATCATCAATGCGGAAGTATACCAGATATGGAAGAAGGAAATGCTGCTGCTCGATGATGAAGGAAACGAATTGCTGCTGCCCAAGACGGAACAGATTCCGAGCGATTTCTATCGCAAGGGAGAAACGGCGCGTGCCGTGGTGGCCCGTGTGGACAACAAGAATAACAATCCGAAGATTATCCTTTCCCGTACATCGCCTGTATTCCTGCAGCGTCTGTTCGAGATGGAAGTGCCCGAAATCAATGACGGACTGATTACCATTAAGAAGATTGCCCGTATCCCCGGTGAGCGTGCCAAGATTGCCGTTGAGTCGTACGACGACCGTATCGACCCGGTAGGTGCCTGCGTAGGTGTAAAGGGTAGCCGTATTCATGGCATTGTTCGTGAGTTGCGCAACGAGAATATTGACGTAATCAACTATACGTCCAATATCCAGTTGTTTATTCAGCGTGCCCTCAGCCCTGCGAAGATATCTTCTATTCGTCTGAATGAAGAAGAACGTAAGGCAGAAGTATTTCTGAGGCCTGAAGAGGTTTCGCTGGCTATTGGTAAAGGCGGTTTGAATATCAAACTTGCCAGTATGTTGACCGAGTACACCATTGACGTATTCCGTGAGTTGGATCAGGCTGTTGAGGATGAAGATATCTATCTGGATGAGTTCAGAGACGAAATCGACGGTTGGGTGATTGATGCCATCAAGTCGATTGGTATCGATACAGCGAAGGCCGTGCTGAACGCTCCGCGCGAGTTGTTGATTGAAAAGACCGACTTGGAAGAAGAAACGGTGGACGAGGTATTACGCATTTTAAGTTTGGAGTTTGAAGAAGGCGAACCTGAATTGGAACCGGCACCTGAGGTTGTGCCTGAGACAGAGCCCGAGGTTGCCCCTGAGGCAGAGCCCGAGGCAGAATAAAGTGTCTGTCGACATCTGTTTCTGTTTGCACTAACTTCTTTCTCCACATTATTCATTAATTTTTTAGTATGACGATAAGGTTAAATAAAGTAACAAGAGATTTGAATGTAGGAATTTCAACGGTCGTTGAGTTCTTGCAGAAAAAAGGATTTGCCGTTGAGGCAAACCCCAACACAAAAATTAACGAGGAGCAATATGCCTTGCTCGTGAAAGAGTTCAGTACAGATAAGAATCTTAGACTTGAATCGGAACGTTTCATTCAGGAACGGCAGAATAAAGACCGTAACAAAGCATCGGTATCTATCGATGGTTACGAAGCTGAGACTACGGAGAAACCGAAAGTTGAAGAAATAAAGACTGTTGTACCCGAAGATGCACGTCCGAAGTTTAAACCTGTCGGAAAAATAGACTTGGATAAACTGAACCGGAAACCGGTAGTAGAAAAAGTGGAAGAAAAGAAAGTGGAAACATCTGCGCCTGTGGTAAAGGAAGAACCTAAACCGCAGCCCAAACCGGAACCGAAGCCTGAGTTCAGACCGGAACCGAAGCCGGAACCCAGACCGGAATTAAAGCCCGAACCGGAACCGAAGCCGGCTCCGGCTCCCGAACCGGCTCCTATGGTGAAAGAAGAACCGAAGCCAGCAGTCGTTGCAGAAAAACCTGCACCCAACCCCGCTCCGGTAGTAGCGAAAGAAGTAGTGAAAAAAGAAACACCTGCTCCCGCGGCACCTGTCCGGGAAGAGGCGAAACCTGCCGTGGCAGAAGAAGCGCCTGCAAAGAGTGGTGAAGCGGAAATCTTCACAATTCACAAGCCGGAGTTTGTTTCTAAGATCAATATCATCGGTCAGATTGATTTGGCGACATTGAACCAGTCTACACGTCCTAAGAAGAAATCCAAAGAGGAGAAACGTAAGGAGCGCGAAGAGAAGGAGAAGATTCGTCAGGATCAGAAGAAGCTGATGAAAGAGGCGATCATCAAAGAAATCCGCCGCGAAGACACCAAAGCGAAGGATGGCAAGGAGAAAGATGCCGACGCCAACGCCAACAAGAAGAAACGTCTCCGCATTAATAATAATAAGGAGAAGGTGGATATCAACAATGCATCCAACTTTCAGCGTGGAGGCGACAACCGTGGTGGTGGAGGTAAAGGACCTCATGCAGGCGGCGGTCAGCAAGGTGCCGGTGGTGGTAGTAATCACCAAGGTGGCAACAAGAACAACCGTAACAACAATAACAGGGATCGTTTCAAGAAACCGGTCATCAAGCAGGAGGTTAGCGAGGAAGACGTAGCTAAGCAGGTAAAAGAAACCTTGGCACGCCTCACTTCCAAAGGTAAGAGCAAGACTTCCAAATACCGTAAGGACAAGCGCGATATAGCGAACAGCCGTATGCAGGAGCAGGAAGACCGCGAAATGGCGGACAGCAGAGTGCTGAAGATAACGGAATTCGTGACTGCCAACGAGTTGGCAAGCATGATGGATGTTTCCGTGACGCAGGTCATCGCTACTTGCATGAGTATCGGTATCATGGTGTCTATCAACCAGCGTCTGGATGCTGAAACCATCAATCTGGTGGCGGAAGAGTTCGGATACAAGACTGAATATGTCAGTGCGGAAGTGGCACAGGCCATTGTAGAGGAGGAGGATTCTGAAGAGGATCTGGAACCGCGCGCGCCGATTGTTACCGTCATGGGTCACGTAGACCACGGTAAGACATCATTGCTCGACTATATCCGTAAGGCGAACGTTATTGCCGGTGAAGCCGGTGGTATCACGCAGCACATCGGTGCTTACAACGTGAAACTGGAAGACGGACGTGAGATTACGTTCCTCGATACTCCGGGTCATGAGGCGTTTACCGCTATGCGTGCCCGTGGTGCGAAGGTGACGGACGTGGTTATCATTATTGTCGCTGCCGATGATAACGTGATGCCGCAAACGAAGGAAGCTATCAACCATGCTATGGCTGCCGGTGTACCTATCGTATTCGCAATTAACAAGATTGATAAACCGACTGCCAACGCTGACAAGATTAAGGAAGAGCTGGCAAGTATGAACTATCTCGTTGAAGAATGGGGCGGCAAATATCAATCGCAAGATATCTCGGCCAAGAAAGGCTTGGGTGTGAAAGAACTGTTGGAGAAAGTATTACTGGAAGCAGAAATGCTTGATCTGAAAGCAAACCCGAACCGTAAGGCAACAGGTTCCATCATCGAGTCTTCGTTGGACAAAGGACGTGGTTACGTAGCTACCATGCTGGTATCAAATGGTACACTTCAGGTGGGAGACATCGTACTGGCAGGTACAGCGTATGGTAAGGTGAAAGCTATGTTCAATGAACGTAACCAGCGCCTGAAAGAGGCCGGACCGTCTGAGCCGGTATTGATTCTGGGATTGAACGGTGCACCTGCTGCCGGTGATACGTTCCACGTAATCGATACGGAACAGGAAGCACGTGAAATCGCTAACAAGCGTGAACAGTTGCAACGTGAACAAGGTCTGCGTACTCAGAAGATGCTTACTTTGGATGAAGTTGGCCGTCGTCTGGCACTGGGTGACTTCCATGAACTGAATGTTATCGTTAAGGGTGACGTGGACGGTTCTGTTGAGGCGTTAAGCGATTCACTGATCAAACTGTCTACAGAGCAGGTACAGGTAAATGTAATCCACAAAGGCGTTGGAGCAATCTCCGAATCCGATGTTTCATTGGCTGCCGCTTCGGATGCTATCATCATCGGCTTCCAGGTACGTCCGTCGAATGCCGCTGCAAAGATGGCAGAGAATGAAGGTGTGGATATCCGCAAGTACTCAGTGATTTACGATGCTATCGAAGAGGTGAAGGCCGCTATGGAAGGTATGTTGGCACCGCAGGTGAAGGAGCAGGTAACTGCAACCATCGAGGTACGCGAGGTGTTCAATATCACCAAGGTAGGTCTCGTAGCCGGTGCGGTAGTGAAGACCGGAAAGGTGAAACGCAGCGACAAGGCCCGTTTGATCCGCGACGGTATCGTAATCTTTACCGGTTCTATCAATGCTTTGAAACGTTTCAAGGACGATGTGAAGGAAGTAGGTACCAACTTCGAGTGTGGTATCAGCCTGACGAACTGCAACGATATCAAGGTAGGCGATATGATCGAATCTTACGAAGAAATAGAAGTAAAACAGACTCTGTAAGCGAAATAATCTTTTAGACACGGATTACACGGATTTCACGGATTGGTTTAAAAGAAAAACCGTGCTTATCCGTGTAATCCGTGTCTTTTTTAGATATAGTTATGACAATAATAGATATCATCTTATTAGTGGTGATTGGTGCGGGAGCAGTCATCGGTTTTATAAAAGGCTTCATCAAGCAACTGGCATCCATCCTCGGATTGATTGTCGGATTGCTGGCTGCAAAAGCACTGTATGTGTCGGTAGCGGAGAGAGTCTTTTCTAAGATAACGGACTCCATGACGTTTGCCCAGATATTGGCGTTTGTTGTTATTTGGATAGTGGTTCCGTTGTTGTTCCTGCTGGTAGCGGCTTTGCTGACGAAGGCGATGGAAGCAGTCTCGCTCGGTTGGCTGAACCGCTGGCTGGGTGCCGGACTGGGCGCGTTGAAGTTTCTGCTGCTGGTGAGTCTGCTTATCTGTGTTGTCGAGTTTATCGACTCGGATAATACGATGATTGATAGAACAATGAAGGAGGAATCCGTGTTATATTATCCTATAGAGTCGTTCGCGGGAATGTTTTTCCCGGCTGCAAAAGAAGTTACAGAACAATATATACTTAATACATAATGCAACCCGAAGAACCCAATAAATATGTAAAGGAACTAACGCAGGAGAAGTACAAGTACGGCTTCACCACCGATGTACATACGGAAGTCATTGAGCGTGGGCTGAATGAAGATGTTGTACGGCTGATCTCTGCGAAGAAGAACGAGCCGGAATGGCTGTTGGAGTTCCGTCTGAAAGCATATCGTCACTGGTTGACGATGGAGATGCCTACATGGGCACATCTCCGTATTCCTGAGATAGATTATCAGGCTATTTCCTACTATGCTGATCCGTTGGCGAAGAAGAAAGACGCGCCTAAGAGCATGGATGAAGTAGACCCAGAGTTGATAAAAACCTTCAATAAGCTGGGCATCCCCTTGGAAGAACAGATGGCGTTGAGTGGCATGGCAGTGGATGCCGTGATGGACTCCGTATCTGTGAAAACTACGTTTAAGGAAACGTTGATGGAGAAAGGAATTATTTTCTGTTCCATCAGTGAAGCCGTACGTGAGCATCCGGATTTGGTGCAGAAGTATCTTGGTTCCGTAGTGGGATACCGTGATAACTTCTTTGCCGCACTGAACTCGGCGGTATTCTCCGACGGTTCGTTTGTATATATCCCGAAAGGAGTACGCTGCCCGATGGAGTTGTCCACGTATTTTCGTATCAATGCGCGTAATACAGGTCAGTTTGAGCGGACACTGATTGTGGCGGATGATGATTCGTATGTTTCCTATCTGGAAGGTTGTACGGCTCCGATGCGCGATGAGAACCAGTTGCATGCCGCTATTGTGGAGATTGTGGTGCACGAGCGTGCGGAGGTGAAGTACAGTACCGTACAGAACTGGTATCCGGGTGATGCCGAAGGTAAAGGCGGTGTTTATAACTTTGTTACGAAACGTGGTAACTGCAAAGGTGCGAACAGTAAACTTTCCTGGACACAAGTGGAGACGGGATCAGCTATTACGTGGAAATACCCTTCCTGCATTCTGACTGGAGATAATTCCTCGGCTGAATTCTACAGTGTGGCGGTGACGAATAACTACCAACAGGCGGATACGGGTACGAAGATGATTCATCTGGGTAAGAATACCAGTAGTACCATTGTCAGCAAAGGTATCTCTGCCGGACATAGTGAGAACTCTTACCGTGGTCTGGTGCGTGTAGCTCAAAAGGCGGACAATGCGCGTAACTATAGTCAGTGCGATTCTTTGTTGCTGGGTGATAAATGTGGTGCGCATACCTTCCCGTATATGGATATCCATAATGAGACGGCGGTTGTGGAGCATGAGGCGACTACCAGCAAGATCAATGAAGACCAGATCTTCTATTGCAACCAGCGTGGAATTTCTACGGAGGATGCAGTAGGGCTGATTGTGAACGGTTATGCTAAGGAAGTGCTTAATAAGCTGCCTATGGAGTTTGCGGTAGAGGCTCAGAAGTTGTTGGCTATTTCGCTGGAAGGCAGCGTAGGGTAATTTACTATTAGACGATTTACTATTTACTATTTTGCTGCACAATCGGCAGATGAATGGTAGATAAGTAAAAGGTCGGTAGTAATAGTGAATAGTGGAGAAGTGACATTAAATAGTAAATTGTAAATAGTCTAATAGTAAATATAAAGATGTTAGAGATAAAAGACCTGCATGCCAGTGTAAATGGCAAAGAGATATTGAAAGGCATCAACCTGTCGGTAAAAGCAGGTGAGGTGCATGCTATTATGGGACCGAACGGTTCCGGAAAGAGTACTCTTTCGGCTGTATTGGTAGGTAATCCTGCCTTTGAGGTGACGAAGGGAAGCGTGACTTTCTGCGGTAAGAACCTGTTGGACTTTTCACCGGAAGACCGTAGTCACGAGGGTATCTTTCTCAGCTTCCAGTATCCGGTAGAAATTCCGGGTGTGAGTATGGTTAACTTTATGCGTGCAGCGGTGAATGAGCAACGTAAATACAATCATCTGCCCGCTCTCAGTGCAAGCGAGTTCCTGAAATTGATGCGTGAAAAGCGTGCCATTGTGGAACTGGACAATAAACTGGCTAACCGTTCGGTGAATGAAGGTTTCTCCGGTGGAGAGAAGAAGCGGAATGAAATCTTCCAGATGGCGATGCTGGAACCGAAATTAAGTATTCTGGATGAAACGGATTCCGGGTTGGATATCGATGCTTTGCGTATCGTAGCCGAAGGTGTGAACAAGTTGAAAACACCGGAGAACAGTACCATTGTCATCACCCACTACCAACGCCTACTGGATTATATCAAACCTGACGTTGTACATGTGCTTTACAAAGGTCGTATCGTGAAGACTGCGGGACCGGAATTGGCTCTGGAACTGGAAGAGAAGGGGTATGACTGGATTAAGAAGGAACTAGGAGAGTAATTAATTAGGCGCGGATTACGCGGATTACACGGATTATGTTGCATGAGGAACTAACACATGAGATTATAAAGGCCTTTTATGAAGTACATAAAATATTAGGCTTTGGCTTTTTGGAACAGGTTTATCAAAATGCTCTTTATAAAGAATTGTGTTATAGGGGCATGAAGGTAGAGTGTCAAAAAGAAATTTTAGTTCACTATAAAGGTGAAACTGTTGGTAGATATATTGCTGATATGTTAGTTGAAAACAGAGTTATTCTTGAATTAAAAGCTGTACAGGCATTGAGAGTAGAACATGAATGGCAATTGATTAATTATTTAAAAGCAACTGGACTGGAAGTTGGATTATTATTGAACTTTGGTCATAGTGCAGAGTTTAAACGTAAAGTCTTTACTAAATGAATCCGTGTAATCCGCGTAATCCGCGCCTAAAAATATATATAAGATGAATGCAGAACAACAATACATAGATCTTTTCTCCCAGACGGAAGCGATGATATGCCAACACAGCACCGAGGTGATGAATACCCCTCGTGCGACTGCGTTTGCCGACTTTGAGCGGCTTGGCTTTCCTACCCGCAAACAGGAGAAATATAAATATACCGATGTCAGCAAGTTCTTTGAACCGGACTATGGGTTGAACCTGAACCGCCTGGATATTCCGGTAAATCCCTATGAGGTATTCAAATGTGACGTTCCCAATATGAGTACCTCTCTGTACTTTGTAGTGAACGATGCTTTTTACAATAAAGCGCTACCTGCTTCACATCTGCCCGAAGGAGTTATCTTCGGTAGTTTGAAGGAGATGGCGGCGAAGCATCCGGAATTGGTAAAGAAGTACTATGGCAAGCTGGCAGATACTTCAAAAGACGGAGTGACAGCATTCAACACCGCTTTTGCACAAGACGGTGTGCTGTTGTATATACCTAAGAACGTCGCTTTGGAACGTCCCATTCAGTTGGTAAACATCCTGCGTGGTGACGTGAACTTCCTGGTGAACCGCCGGGTATTGATTGTATTGGAAGATGGCGCACAGGCGCGTATGCTGGTGTGTGATCATGCCATGGATGCCGTGAATTTCCTGGCAACCCAGGTGATAGAAGTATTCGTCGGTGAGAATGCTGTCTTTGACCTTTACGAACTGGAAGAAACGCATACAAGTACCGTACGTATCAGCAATATGTATGTGAAGCAGGAAGCCAACAGCAATGTATTGCTGAATGGCATGACCTTGCATAACGGCACTTCCCGCAACACCACCGAAGTATTGCTGGCAGGTGAAGGTGCCGAAATCAACCTTTGCGGTATGGCCATTGCAGATAAGAATCAGCATGTAGACAACAATACAAGTATCGATCATGCCGTACCTAACTGCACGAGCAATGAACTTTTCAAGTATGTGCTCGATGACCAGTCAGTCGGTGCATTTGCCGGTTTGGTATTAGTGCGCCCGGATGCGCAACATACCAATTCGCAACAAACGAATCGGAACCTTTGCGCTACCCGTGAGGCACGTATGTATACGCAACCGCAACTGGAAATTTATGCCGATGATGTAAAGTGTAGTCATGGCGCTACCGTTGGTCAGTTGGACGAAAATGCACTTTTCTATATGCGCCAGCGCGGTATTCCGGCACGTGAAGCCCGCTTATTGCTGATGTTTGCCTTCGTGAACGAAGTAATCGATACCATCCGTCTGGATGCATTGAAAGATCGCTTACATCTCTTGGTTGAGAAACGTTTCCGTGGTGAACTGAATAAATGCCAGGGCTGTGCGATATGCAAGTGAGAATATATTAATACCTAAACAACATGTATGATATTCAACAGATAAGAGCCGATTTTCCGATACTATCCCGTGAAGTGTACGGCAAACCATTGGTCTATTTGGATAATGGGGCGACGACACAGAAGCCACGTTGTGTGGTGGATGCCATAACGGATGAATATTATTCTGTCAATGCCAATGTGCATCGTGGTGTACACTTTCTGTCGCAACAGGCAACGGAACTGCACGAGGCAAGTCGAGAGACAGTGCGAAAGTTCATCAATGCCGGTTCTATAAATGAAATCGTATTTACAAGGGGAACTACGGAAAGCATTAATCTGTTAGCCTCCAGCTTCGGCGAAGCATTTCTGCATCCGGGTGATGAAGTGATTGTTTCCGTAATGGAACATCATAGTAACATTGTCCCCTGGCAACTGCTGGCTGAACGGAAATGCATCAATCTGAAAGTTATTCCGATGAACGATCGCGGTGAACTTCTGATGGATGAATACGAGAAGCTTTTCACTGACCGAACGAAGATTGTGAGCGTGGTACATGTGTCCAATGTTTTGGGTACGGTCAATCCTATCAAGGAAATGATTAAGATTGCCCATAATCATGATGTACCTTTCCTGGTAGATGCGGCACAATCCATTCCTCACATGGCAGTGGATGTGAAAGATCTGGACGCTGATTTCCTTGTATTCTCCGGTCATAAAGTGTATGGGCCTACCGGTGTGGGCGTGCTTTATGGTAAGGAAGAATGGTTGGATAAGTTACCTCCTTATCAAGGTGGCGGTGAGATGATAAAGCATGTATCTTTTGAACGTACTACCTTCAATGAATTGCCGTTTAAGTTCGAAGCCGGCACTCCTGACTATATCGGTACTACGGGACTGGCGAAAGCTCTCGATTATGTTTCTGCCATTGGCATGGATAAGATTGCCGCTTATGAGCATGAATTGACGGAATATGCCACACAGCGATTGAAAACAATCCCTGGTATGCGCATCTTTGGTGAAGCTGCTGAGAAAGGGAGTGTCATCTCTTTCCTTGTGGGTGATATTCATCACTTCGATATGGGCACATTGCTCGATCGTCTCGGTATTGCCGTACGTACAGGACACCATTGCGCCCAACCGCTGATGCAACGCCTCGGCATAGAAGGAACAGTGCGTGCTTCCTTTGGAATCTATAATACGAAAGAAGAAATCGATGTTTTGGTGGCAGGTATCGAACGTGTCAGCAAGATGTTCTAGTTAGTGATTAGGGGTTATCACTAACCCCTAATCACTAATCTTCGTTTCCGCCAGCTTCTTCTGCCACTTATCCCGTGCCAGCTTCTGCATATCCGTTACGGAGTCTTTTTCATCTACAATCTCAAAACCTAAGGCTGTTTCGATAATATCCTCCATTGTGACAATTCCCCAGAAGCAGCCATATTCATCAATCAAGATTGAAATATGCTCTTTTTTTTCAAGCATCTGTTCCCAGACTGTGGAAACAGAACTATTTTCCGGGAAGGAAAGGATAGGGCGGGCCACATCCTTCAGACACATATCGAATCTGTCCTCTGCTAACTTTTCGAGTACAGTTTGCCGCAACACATATCCTGTGATATAATCTTCGCTATCATTATAAATTGGAATACGAGAGTAAAACTTATACTTTCCATCCTGATAGAACTCTTTCAGAGACATACTTTCGGGAGCTGTTGCCACTACAGTACGAGGAGTCATAATGGATTGTGATTTTACTTTATCCAGTTTAATGAGGTTTTGTATCATCTTGTTTTCTTTCATCTGGAAAACACCTTCTTCTACCCCGATGGAAATCATAGCCGAAACCTCTTCGCGGCTTACGGATAATTCTTGTTTGCCGGAAGAAAACAGACGGGTAATCAGCTCGGACAACCACACCAGGGGATAACAGATGATAATAAGGAAATTAATGATACGGGCTGATGGAAGTGCCAGTGTGCGCCAGTAGCAGGCGCCTATCGTTTTAGGAATGATCTCTGAGAGAACGAGGATTAAAATAGTCAGTATGGCGGAGATTACACCGAAGTAAGCTTCTCCGAATATCTTTACTGCTTCGGCACCTACACCGGCAGCACCCACGGTGTGGGCAATGGTGTTCAAGGATAATATGGCAGCAATAGGCCGGTCGATGTCTTGTTTGAACTTCTTTAATAAGATAGCGCTTTTCCCGTGTGTTTTCTCTTTGGTGGAAATGTACGACATTGGGGTAGATAATAAAACTGCTTCAAGAATGGAGCATAAAAATGATAATGATAATGCAATGGTTAAATATAATAACTGTCTCTTATAC
>ERZ1027070.998-NODE-998-length-11198-cov-4.430046_pt1 | contig 11198 bp, 8 predicted proteins | sample MGYA00519419_ERZ1027070 | MGnify/ENA primary metagenome ERZ1027070 (study PRJEB26926, sample SAMN06164837) | human gut metagenome | biome: ENVO:00009003; feature: ENVO:2100002; material: ENVO:00002003 | host: Homo sapiens | place: USA | collected 2012 ...
GCTCATGGCTGCCGCGCCGAACATGGGGTTCAGCTGCCAGCCGAGCAGGTTAATGAACACGCCTGCCGCGAGCGGGATGCCGATGATGTTATAAATGAACGCCCAGAACAGGTTTTCGTGGATATTGCGCAGTGTGGCGCGGCTTAAACGGATGCCCGCAGGAACATCGGACAGGCGGCTTTTCATGAGCACGACATCTGCGGCGTCGATGGCGATATCCGTACCGGCGCCGATGGCGACACCGATGTCGGCTCTGGTAAGCGCGGGCGCGTCGTTGATGCCGTCGCCGACCATCATGACTTCGCCCTGCTCTCTGAGCTTGCGGATGACGTTTTCCTTGCCGTCCGGCAGGACGCCTGCGATGACTTCATTAACGCCTGCCTGTCGGCCGATGGCCTCTGCGGTGCGGGCGTTATCACCGGTGAGCATGACGACGTGAATGCCCATGTTCTGCAATTCGCGGATGGCCTGCGGGCTGTCTTCCTTGATGACATCCGCTACGGCGATAACGCCAATAAGCTTACCACCCCTGCTGAAATACAGCGGGGTTTTGCCGGACTGCGCGAGGGCTTCGGCCTTTTCTTTAAAATCTGCGGGGACATCTGCCTGCGTGGAGATGAACTTCAGGTTGCCGCCTGCGAGAACTTCGCCGTTCAGGGCAGCGGTGAGGCCATTGCCGGGCTTTGCCATGAAGTCTGTGACTTCTTTTGCCTGCACGCCGATCTCCTCAGCGCGCGCCATGATGGCTTTGGCGAGCGGGTGCTCGCTCTTTTTCTCGAGCGCGCTTGCGGCTTCCAGAAGGTTTTTTTCGGTGATGCCCGGGGCGGATAAAATATCCGTGACGCGGGGCTCGCCGCTTGTGATGGTGCCGGTTTTATCGAGCGCGACGATCTGCACCTTGCCGGTTTTTTCGAGCGAAACGGCAGTTTTGAACAGGATGCCGTTTTTCGCGCCCATGCCGCTGCCTACCATGATGGCGACCGGCGTCGCGAGGCCAAGTGCACACGGGCAGCTGATGACGAGCACGGAGATGCCGCGCGCGAGCGCGTAGCCGAACGTCTGCCCAACGAGCATCCAGACGATGAACGTAACAACGGCGATGCAGATGACGGTCGGGACGAACACGCCGGAAACCTTATCGGCGATCTTCGCAATCGGCGCTTTCGTGGCAGCGGCATCGCTGACCATGCGGATAATCTGGGAAAGCGTGGTATCTTCGCCGACGCGCGTTGCTTCGCAGCGCAGGAAGCCGGACTGGTTTACGGTCGCGGCGGAAACAGCATCGCCCACGGCCTTATCGACCGGAATGCTCTCGCCGGTGAGGGCGGATTCATTGACGGCGCTGGCGCCTTCCAAGACAACGCCGTCTATGGGGATATTCTCACCGGGGCGCACGACAAACACATCGCCGCGGCGAACCTCGGAAACGGGCACGGTGACCTCTTGACCGTCCCGCACGAGCACGGCGGTTTTCGGCGCGAGGTTCATGAGACCCTTTAAGGCATCGGTCGTGCGGCCTTTGGAGCGCGCTTCCAGCATTTTACCGACCGTGATGAGCGTTAAAATCATGGCGGCAGACTCGAAGTAGAACTCGTGCATGTAGCCCATGACGGCGGCCATATCACCGCGCATCTGGGCATCTGTCATGGCGAACAGCGCGTAGGTGCTGTACAGGAACGACGCGCCCGAGCCGAGCGCCACAAGGGTATCCATATTCGGTGCGCGGTGGATGAGCCCTTTAAAGCCGCTGATGAAGAACTTCTGGTTGATGACCATAATGATGACGGTGAGGAGCAACTGGATGAGGCCCATTGCGACGTGGTTGTCTTTGAGAAAATTCGGCAGCGGCCAGCCCCACATCATGTGCCCCATGGAGATGTACATGAGGACAGCCAAAAAGCCGACGGACGCGATGAGGCGCTTTTTGAGCTTTGGAGTTTCGCGGTCTTTCAGGGCATCTTCTGCAGCAGCGTTGGGGCTTGTGCTATTCTGTGCCGCGCCCTTTTTGGACGCGCCGTAGCCGGCATCTTCCACAGCCTTGATGATGCTTTCCGGCGAAGCCGTGCCCTCAATGCCCATGGAGTTCGTGAGCAGGCTGACCGAGCAGGACGTAACACCCGGCACCTTGCTGACCGCTTTTTCCACACGGGTGCTGCACGCCGCGCAGCTCATACCCGTGACGTTATACTGTTCCATTTTCTTCCCTTCCTTTCATAAAAATGCGCCGAAAATTATCGCATCAGCTTTTGCAGTGTGGTGACAAGCTCATCGATGACTTCATCGTTTCCTGCGCGGATGTCGTCCGCTACACAAGTCTTGATGTGGTTTGCGAGCAGCTCTTTCGTAAATGCGTTGAGCGCCGCGTTGGCTGCCGCGACCTGCACGAGGATGTCCGGGCAGTAGGCACTTTTCTCCACCATGCCGCGAATGCCGCGGATCTGCCCTTCGATGCGGTTTAATCTGTGGATGAGTTTTTTGTACTCCTCATCGGAGCGGTGCTTTGTTTTATGACAGCCGCAGCACTTCTCTTCGGTTTTTTCTTCGGTGCAATCTGTGCACGCTTCCGTATCGGTTGCACTGCTTTTGCAGCAAGCATGCAGCTCTTTTTCTTCTGTATGTTCCAACGGAATTCTCCTTTCCGATTTCGCTTTATATACCCTCTTGGGGTATCTTGATTATATACCCATATAGGGTATATTGTCAACTCTTATTTTAGCTTTTTTCAAAAATATTCTGCCCGGATTTTTGACCTGCATTTAAAGTAAAAAGCACCGCTTGGCTTTTGGCTCAAAACGGTGCTTTGGGTGTTAATCTTAGCTTGACTTACGCTTCGTATTCCATTTTCTCCGGCGTCCAGTCCTTGAGGACCTCGAGCATATCAACGGCAGTCTCTTTGGCGCCCTTGAGGTCGTGCTCTTTGTAGTTGCCGCACTCTTCGCGGCGGCTGCCGGGGATCTCTCCCTCAAAATCGCGGATGAACGCGAAGGATTCCTGCACGAGATGCAGGGCATCTAGGCGGCTCACGTTGTCGCGCAGGAGGAAATAGAAGCCCGTGCGGCAGCCCATGGGGCCGACGTAGATGACGGAATCAGACAACGCGGAGTTGCGCGCATACGTGGCGAAAAGATGCTCGAACGTGTGAAGCGCGCCGTTTGAGAGGTAATCTCCGGCGTTCGGCACCTTCATGCGCAGGTCGTAGGTTACAACGTCGCCGTCGATGCGGGAAACGTACATGCCTTTTTTGAGCTTATCATGATTGACGGAAAAGCTGGCGATCTTTTTCATACTCTATCATCACTTTCTTCTATAATTTCGGGAATTTCTTAGAGTATACCACGCTTTTCTTTGAATTTCAATTCCGTCTTATTTTTCGACGGTGACGGTTTTCGGCTCGTAGCCGGCGTGCCAGACGGTCTGCTTCAAAACGACTTCTTCGACGGGCTTCTTTGTGTAGATGCGCACGAATTTGCCGGCGAGGTCGACCTTTGCCATGCAGTCCGGCTGCTCGTTGAACACGTTTTCAATGCGCATGGCGCAGTTTTTGCAGTGCATGCCCTCGATGTCCATGCGGTAAACGTGGTCGTAGTCGTTCACGTTTGTATCCTGCGGCTTGACGTGCTTCACTTCATCGCCGCCACCGCCGCAGCAGCCGTTCTTCAATTTTTTGCGGTAGCTGATGACCGCAAAAATACAAATAGCCGCAATCACCCCACAGATGATGATCGTAGCAGGGCTGATATCCGCGCCGGTCGCATTCAAAATATATGTACGCATTTAAACCGCTTCCTTTTGTGAAAATAGTTCTTGTGAGAGAAGACTCTCATATACCCTTTGGGGGTATCTTGATTATATACCTCGACAATATAAAATGTCAAGAGAAAAAGTTAGCGATTTCTAACTTATTTTGAATTCCTGCGTTGCTGCGCGTGTAGAAAAATAAAAAATGCCGCCCGGCACTGTTCTAAACACAGCAGTCGAGCGGCGTTTTCGGTTACTTTTTACGGTTTCGCGTTCCAGAGGGTAACTTTCCCTGTTTCGCGGGTCTTGTTCATATCGATGATGCGCTGGTTCGACGAGCCGCGAAAGCGCAGGGAAATGTCTTTGAGTTCATCGACGAATGCGCCGTCGACGAGCACGTCGAGCAGAGACAGGAATTCGTCCGTGACCTCGCAACGGTTGCGGCCGCCGTCTTTCAGCATATCGGTCTCCAGGGTGGAACCGGAATAGCACCAGATGTCCTTTTCGGGGTATAGCTTGCGAACGCGGTGCAGAAACGGCACCAAAGCGCGTTGATTCTGCGGCTCCATGGGCTCGCCGCCGAGCAAAGTTAAACCGTTGATGAAACCGGGTGCAAGGGCTGCGAGCACCTCGTCTTCCGTTTCTTTTGTAAACGGCTTGCCGTAGTTGAAATCCCACGTTTCGGCGTTGAAGCAGTTTTTGCAGTGGCGCGTGCAGCCGGAGACGAACAGCGTGACGCGCACGCCGATGCCGTTTGCGATGTCGGTTTTTTTGATCTCACCGTAATTCATGATGGTTTCCTCTATTCATGAAATACCGCACAAAGCGCCTGCCCTGTGCGGTACTGTTTATTCTTGATTTTGACTTAATTACAAGTGCAGCACGCGCTCTTTGATTTCGGCGGTACGGCCCTGGTTCCAGAACTGGGTGCCGATGTAACCGCAAGTGCGGCGGGCGACGTTCATGGTATCCTGGTCGCGGTTGCCGCAGTTCGGGCACTCCCAGACGAGCTTGCCGTCATCCTCGACGATCTGAATCTCACCGTCGTAGCCGCACTTCTGGCAATAATCGCTCTTGGTGTTAAGCTCGGCGTACATGATGTTATCGTAGATATAGCGGATGATCTGCAGGACGGCTTCGAGGTTATTCTGCATGTTCGGGACCTCGACGTAGCTGATGGCACCGCCGGTGGAAAGCGCCTGGAACTGCGACTCGAAGCGGAGCTTTTCAAACGCGTCGATATGCTCGGTAACGTGGACGTGGTAGCTGTTTGTGATATACGGCTTATCCGTGACGCCCGGAATGATGCCGAAGCGGCGCTGGAGGCACTTTGCGAACTTGTACGTGGTGCTTTCAAGCGGCGTGCCGTACAGACCGAAGCCGATGGTGGTCTCTGCCTTCCATTTTTCGCACGCAGCGTTCATGTACTTCATGACAGCGAGCGCAAACGGCGTTGCGCTCGGGTCCGTGTGAGATTTGCCCGTCATGTAGCGCACACACTCGCACAGACCGGCATAGCCGAGCGAAATGGTGGAATAGCCGCCGTAGAGAAGCGCATCGATGGGCTCGCCTTTTTTGAGGCGGGAGATTGCGCCATACTGCCAGAGGATTGGCGCGGCGTCGGACAATGTGCCCTTCAAGCGGTTGTGGCGGCACATGAGTGCGCGGTAGCACAGGTCGAGGCGCTCATCGAAGACCTTCCAGAATTTTTCCATATCGCCGCCGGAGCTGAGCGCAACATCGACAAGATTCAGTGTGACGACGCCCTGATTGAAGCGGCCGTAGAACTTATAGTTGCCGTTTTCATCCTTCCACGGGCTTAACGCGCTGCGGCAACCCATGACCGGGAAGCAGTTGCCTTCTTTGAGCTCTTTCATCTTCTTTTCGGAGATGTAGTCCGGCACCATGCGCTTTGCGGTGCACTTTGCGGCAAGCTCGGTGAGGTAATAGTATTCGCTGCCGGGGATAATGTTATCCTCCTGCAAAACATAAATGAGCTTCGGGAATGCCGGGGTAACCCACACGCCCTTTTCGTTTTTGACGCCCTCATAGCGCTGGAGCAGCACTTCCTCGATAATCATGGCGAGGTCGCGCTTTTCGCGCTCGTTTTTCGCCTCGTTCAGATACATAAACACGGTGATGAACGGCGCCTGACCGTTCGTCGTCATCAAAGTCACGACCTGATACTGGATGGTCTGCACGCCGCGCTTGATCTCCTCACGCAGACGGCGCTCCACCATTTTGGAGATTTGGGCCTCATCCGGGGAAACGCCAAGCTCGCCGATCTCGACTTCGACCTCACGGCGGATTTTCTCGCGGGAGATCTGCACGAACGGCGCGAGGTGTGCGAGGCTGATGCTCTGGCCGCCGTACTGGTTACTTGCAACCTGCGCGACGATTTGCGTGGCGATGTTGCAGGCGGTGGAGAAGCTGTGCGGCTTTTCAATGAGCGTGCCGGTGATGACCGTGCCGTTTTGCAGCATGTCTTCGAGGTTTACGAGGTCGCAGTTGTGCATGTGCTGCGCGAAATAGTCCATATCATGGAAATGGATGATGCCCTGCTCATGTGCTTCGACGATTTCGCGCGGAAGCAAAATGCGGCGCGCGATGTCTTTGGAGACCTCGCCGGCCATGTAATCGCGCTGGACGCTGTTTACGGTTGGATTTTTATTCGCGTTTTCCTGCTTGACTTCCTCGTTGTTGCACTCGATAAGGCTGAGAATCTGGTTATCGGTGGTATTGGCGCGGCGCGCAAGCGAACGCGTATAGCGGTAACAGATATACTCCTTAGCGACATCGAACGCACCTTGCCCCATGATCTGCTTTTCTACGAGGTCCTGTATTTCTTCCACGGACGCTGCACGCCCCATGGCGACGCACGCTCCTTCGACATTTGCAGCGATTGTGCGAATTTGCTCGTTCGTAAGTCTCTGACGCTCGTCGATCTCTTTATTTGCCTTGGAGACAGCGACGATAATCTTAGTGATATCGAACGCTGCTTCCGAGCCGTTTCTCTTAATGATCTTCATGTTTCTTACCGCTCCTTCATACCGCCCGCGGGAGCTGCATGTTTCCAGCCCCTTTGGTTTTCATAATCAGTTTCCATAATTTTCTTTATATTGAATATTTATGCGTAACCACAAGATATTGTGTTTGTTTTTGCGGTTCCTGCCGCAAGCACCCTACCAGTATACACCGAAGTTGGCGTCTTGTCGAGTAGTAAATGCGCTTTATTTTAAATTTCTTTTTGTACCCTTTTACCCATTGCGCAATAAAGCGTGAAAGGGCGCCGCGGAGCGATACGGCAAAGCGCGGGTTTGGATGTAAAAAAGGGCGGTCATTGACCGCCCTTTCAGGAACCCATGCAACTGGGTTCCCTACGATTTGAATGTCCCCCGGACATTCAAATCAACCTTCCTAATTTTATGTAGGCAAAGAGGTTTCGCTTTCTGATGAAAGCAACTTAGGGCGCTGCCCTAAGTGCCCGCAGTCTTTTGAAAAAGGCTAGAGAAAACTTTTGACCACCGTTACGGGAAGTTTCTTTTCTTACTCTTCCTCTGCTTTTTCTGGCAGAAGATCTGTCATGCTTTTGAGGCTGATGCCGAGTGTGGACATATTGTGCAGGAGTGCGGAGGTAGTCGGCTGGATGATTCCGCCTACGCCGAGCAGGATAAGCATGAGGTTGAAGCCGACGATGAAACGGTAGTTGCGGTGGATGCGCGCCATGAGCGCAGTGCTGAGTTGACGCAGGGTGACGAGCTCATAGAGATCGCCTGCCGCAACGGTGATGTCCGCGATCTCTCTGGCAATGGCGGCGCCGGTATTGATGGCAACGCCGACGCTTGCTTCGGACAGCGCCGGAGAATCGTTCACGCCGTCGCCGACCATGATAACGGTGCGGCCCATTTCTTTTTCGCGGCGGATGAAGTTCGCCTTATCCTCCGGCAGCACTTCGGCGTAGAACTCATCCACGCCGACCTCTGCTGCAACGGCTTCGGCGGTCTTGCGGTTATCGCCGGTCATCATGACAACCTTCTTGATGCCGCAAGCGTGCAGAGCGCAGATGGCGTCCTTTGCTTCCTTACGCAGCGGGTCGGAAATACAGATGACGGCTGCGAGCACACCGGAAATGCACAGATAAAGGTGCGAATACTCGGCCGGAAGTGCGTTGAACTTCGCTTCTTCGCCCTCCGGGATTACGCAGCTCTCGTCTTCAAAAACGAAGTGCGCGCTGCCGATGATGACCTTTTTGCCCTCCACAGTGCTGGAAATGCCGTGCGCGACGACGTATTCCACGCGAGAATGGTACTCTTCGTGGGAGAGGCCGCGTTCCTTGGCTTCGGCCACGACAGCGTTTGCCATGGAGTGTGGGTAATGCTCCTCAAGGCAGGCGGCAAGGCGCAGCATTTCGCTTTCCTCACGGTCGCCGAACGTTTCGATCATGGCGACACGCGGTGTTGCGTACGTCAGCGTGCCGGTTTTATCGAACACAATGGTATCGGCGTTTGCAACGGCCTCCATGAAGCGGCCGCCCTTGACGGAAATATGGTGTGCGCTGCTCTCGCGCATCGCAGACAGCACCGCGATCGGCATGGAGAGCTTTAACGCGCAGGAGAAATCGACCATCAGCACGGCGAGCATCTTTGTGACGTTGCGCGTGAGCAGATAGGTCAGCGCCGTGCCGCCAAGCGTGTACGGCACAAGCTTATCGGCAAGGCGGGAAGCCTTGTCTTCTGCGGTGGATTTCAATTTTTCGGATTCTTCGATCATGCGGACGATACGGTCATAACGACCGCCGCCCATGGCTTTTTCGACGCAGATGACACACTCGCCCTCTTCGGCGACGGTGCCGGCATACACGTAGCTGCCGACGGACTTCTGCACCGGCAGAGATTCGCCGGTCATAGAGGCTTGATTGACCAAGGCTTCACCCTCGACGACCTTACCGTCGAGCGGAATCATATTGCCCGTGCGCACAACGATGCGGTCGCCCGCCTGAATGTCGCCGATTGGCATGAGCACCTCGGTGCCGTTCGTCTTGAGCCAGACCTTATCGACATTGAGGGACATGGCGCCCGCGAGGTCGGCAACAGACTTTTTGTGCGTCCACTCCTCGAGGATCTCGCCGAGGCGCAGCATGAACATAACGGAGCCTGCCGTATCGAAATCGCCGCGCACAAGAGAAACGGTGACGGCAGTGGCATCAAGCACAGCAACGGAGAGATGACCGTGCAGCAGCGCCTTAACGCCCTCTTTGATGTACTTTGCGGAGCGGATGATGGCAAGCATCATGCGAATGGGCGCCGGGAAGAACATTTTAGCCATGGCGCGGCGCAGCACCGTGAAGACGAGCTTGTCTTCAAACTCGCGGTTCAATGCGCGGGCGGTGTGATCCGGCACAAGCTCCATGCTTTCGGCTTTTGCGAACGAGAATGTCGCGAGCGCACGAATAAGGGATGTGCGGTCGTTTTGATAGACGATAATGGCGTCCTGTGTGCGGTCGTAAACCTTAACTTCCTTTACGCCGTCCACGGCGCGCAGGTAATACTCTAAAATGTCGGCTTCTTTCAGCGTCATGCGGCCGCAGACGAGATGTACACGCATGTGCCCGCGCGCTTCATGCAGAATTTTACACTTCATAACTTTATCCTTCTATGCAACAATATATTGGAAGCTCCGGAAAACAGAGCAGATGAACGAAAAAAGAGAGCCGCTTTCGGCGGCTCTCCGGTAATTCAGACCCGGGATAGACCCGCGATCAGGCTTCGGTGGATTCTTCCGCGGAAGCAGTTTCTTCCGTGCATGCGCAAGCTGCATCTTCGATGACCTCTGCGGCAGCATCGGTAGCACGCTGCTCGTTGATCTCCTTAGCGTCGGTCAGGATGTCGTTTGCGTTCTCCTTGATGGTCGTGACCGTTGTCATGACGCACTCCTTGGCACGCAGAGCAGCTGCAGTGGTCTCGGTGTAGACCTTCTTAGCGTCCTTGCTGCCGAGCACCTTGATGCCGGCGGTACCAAACAGAACACCTGCTGCGAAAAGACCGATTTTTGCCCAATTCATAAAAATACCTCCTGTATTGCGAGCCGCATTTTAACCATGCGGCTCATAAAATTATTTTTTCATGTGTCCACTGATGAGAGTCAGCACAAAGAACAAAACGGTAAGCTTCGCAAAACGCTTATGCATTTTCATATTCACTCACCACCTTGTTTGTTCTGGCAAAAGAATAGCACGATTTTTACCTAACTTCAACAGTTTTCACACAAAAAACACAATTTTCTATTATTTGTAAAAACCAAACTGCGAGTTAGCCGTACCATTTTGGACAATTTGTTAAAACAGAATCGGTTAGTTTAAACAATCACAGGTTTCATGCCGGATTTTGCGGTTTCAGTACAGACGCGCATACGATGTATATACAGCTCAAAAGAAACATTTTGGCAATTTTCGAACCAAAAAGGCGAAATTGCTCCATTTAGACTTTCGATATAACTTTCTCTTTCCGCAGCAATGGAATACAGCGGTTTACGTTGCGCTTATAGGAACAATTAGACGCGTCACTGATATTCTCTATTTCCCACTCTGTACGGCACACGAGAACAGACAACAAAGCGCGCATCACGGGAAGCACCCATAAAGGCTGCTCACTACCGTTTCGGTTCTATGTACTCTTTTTGTTTCAGCGTTTTTGCACCCTAACGACTTTGTTTTAGGTTAGTCAAAGCAAACTTACGAATTTATTGTACACCTGCTTCTTTCGCTTGTCAAGAGCCGTGTGTAAAAGCAGGCGCTTTTTTAGAAATGAGACCTGTGCGCGTGGGCTTCTTCGGTGACACCTTGCGTAAGCCGCTCGGAAAACAGGGTATCCCCTACCACCTTGCCGTGACGCTTATACAAAATAAGCTGCAAAAGTCCGCTTGTTTGGTTTTGCGATATCCCTATCGGACGTTTTCGTCCCATTTTTTTCGCTGAAAACGACGAAAGCACGAGTCATACAAAATATAGGGCGAATTTGTAGGCTGTGTCATCGATTCTAAATGGCTTATGCTAGAATAGAAGCAGAAAAAAACGCGGCTGAGCCGCATAAGACATACTTTTAATGAGGAACGGCGTGCGTCTGCGCGACACGCAGTGCGGCTTGTTTGCAACCGGCAAGGTGCTGCGCCGCTTCGGTGTACCGTTTACGCACCTGACAAATTGCCGCCTCAACGGGCAAGTGAACTACGTGCTCGAGGGCAATTTGAATTACACGGGCGCGGTCATCACGTGGCTGAAAGAGGACGTCTCCCTCATCGCTTCGGCCAGCGAGAGCGAGCAGCTTGCGCGGCAGGGTTTTCCTGCGGATTATATGACCCGGAGACGATCTTTGCGAACACGCACCGCAGCTGCTTCACACCGGAGATGGATCATACCTGTCTCTTATACACATCTGACGCTGCCGACGAAGGCTTAGGTGTAG
>ERZ1027070.1020-NODE-1020-length-10990-cov-15.554915_pt1 | contig 10990 bp, 9 predicted proteins | sample MGYA00519419_ERZ1027070 | MGnify/ENA primary metagenome ERZ1027070 (study PRJEB26926, sample SAMN06164837) | human gut metagenome | biome: ENVO:00009003; feature: ENVO:2100002; material: ENVO:00002003 | host: Homo sapiens | place: USA | collected 2012 ...
CAGCGTCAGATGTGTATAAGAGACAGATCATTTACTATAAATGTAAATGGAAAAGCGTTTGTTACATGTAGCGTAAATGATTATTGTAATAAAGTGCTAAATTCAAAAAATAGTAGTAATAAATTGTCCGATTTAGTGACTGCGATTTATGAATTAGGTACTGCATCAAAGTAATTAACTGGAAATTAAGGAATAAGGTTACATGGAATTTAATAAGACAAAACCAATTGCGTTAGGAATAGCATTCACTCTCGCCCTAACACCGATTCACGCAATCACATATGCAGACACCAATTCAGACAGTGCATCGATAAATGTTCAGACTGCACAGACAGAATATAAATCAGGATTTGTATTCACTAAGAGCAGCTACGCTTATAGAAAAGGCGCTGATTTGACAGTATGTGTATCAAAGAGCAATCTTTCTGTGGCTTGTGATTCATATAAGCTGTTTTATATATCGGACGGAAGTGAGCAAGCAATTGACCGGAACTCATATACAATCAGAGTTCTTGGGGATGCGGTATATTTTACTTTATCCACGAATTGGCTGAGCCAGTACAGCCCTCAGGATATTGATATTACTGCGATTGCTTACAATGGAACTGCTGAGGTATCTAAGACAAATGCTAAGCTTGTTTCTGAGGATGGCTTTGATATAGACTTTGCAGCCGGAACAGTGTGTGTCAATCAGACAGAAAATATCAGAACTAACGGACAAGGCGAACTGACACAGGATGCGCGGTCGCAGGCTGGCGGGAAAAAATACATATATGTAGTTGACTCAGTAATTTCTCAGGATGAAAGCATCATAAAAATATCCAATGCCGGTAATGAGTGGAAATATACCGGAATGAAGCCTGGAAAGACAAAACTCACAGTACGCTATCACTACTATTATGGCAAGGAAAAATGTACCGGTGAGAAAACTGCTGAGTATGAAGTGGTTCCTGCCACATATACACTCGATGAAGAACGTGGCAGCTCTGGTATGCTTATAAACCGCGGCGCCTCATATACATGCAATCTTAGAACAAAGCAGACAACCTATGATAAGAGTGGCAAGGCTGTAAGTAAATATGTAGATAATGTTGCATACGAATGGTATATAAGTGAAAAAGAAGAAAATGTTGCGGTAAACATAGAACAAACTGCACAGAATAAGCTTAAAATAACACCGGCAAATGCCTCGGAATCAGGAGCTTTTTGTATAGGAATAAGAGCACTTGATGCTTCCGGTAATGTTTATTTTGAAGAAGAATCAATATGGTATCTGGTAACAGATGGACAGGCAGATGGAGATCATGGAGATTCATCAGAAACTGCAAATCCGGGAAATACCTCATCCGGAAGTCAAAATACAAACACAGGAAGCGAAAAGGTAAGTGTATCGAAGAGTCAGAGTATATCCTTATTGGAGAATCATAATATCGGTCTAAATATCTACTGGAAAATGACCGGCTCTACGTATGACATAGGAGACTGCATGGTCAAGTACACCTATGAAGGTGACAGCGGAACACCATACTATGTGGCATTGAACCGGAGTCCGGTTGGTGATGGCGAATCATATTGCTCAAGAATTGATATAAGCGCAGTTGAGATGACCGAAAAAGTAAATTTACAGTTACTCTCTAATAGTGGAAAAGTGCTGGATACATTTTCAACATCAGTAGAGGATTATGCCAAGAGCTTATTGGCAAGCAATACAAAAGAATATGCAGCATATAAGCCGGTGGTAAAAGCGATGTTGAATTATGGCGCTGCATCACAGCAGTATTTTGGATTTATGACATATGCATTAGCCAACAGAAGCCTTACGAATGCCGATAAGACGATACAACAAATTCCACAGGCAACGTTGAAGCAGTATGCTGCCAATTCAAGTATCCGCCAATTTTCAATGAGTGGAATACACTATTACGGATCGAGCCTTGTGGCGGGAGATGATGTAAAGCTTAGACACTATTTTAAGCTTGATTCCGGCAGAGATATATCAAATTATTCGTTTGCAACGTATGTGGGCGGAGATATGATAGGCTATGCTACACCATGTCGTTCGAAAGATAAAGACATGTATTATATAGAAGTAACTTGTACAAACAGAAATTTCTTTTCTGGCATGAGGACGATAGTATCGAATGGAAATACAGAAACTATATTGGACTATCAGCCGATGAACTACATTGCAAAAGCATATGGCAGTTCAAAGCTAACCTCTGAATTGAAGACGTTGCTGGATGCAATGTATTGGTTTGAATATCAAAAAATTAAATAAATTGTTGCATAAAATATAGTACTAGAGTATAATTCCTGACTTTGAGAGTTGAAGTTAGAGGAAATTCAGCTTGCTAAAAAGCATGCATATATAAAAGAAAATTATGTGAAGTGGAATTTTTTAGAGGCTTTTTCAGTGTCTGACGATTATAAGACAGAACCTATAGATTTCTATTTCGAATTTAAAAAGTCATCTACTTGCAGCTTGGCTGAATTGGTAAAAAAGGAACATAGATATATATGCAATGATGGGTATATTAAAGAGCATTCAATTGATGATTTAAGCGAGTGCATTGTAGTGCACAACCGTAAGCAGGCTTTGAAAATATTTGCAAATATCAATAGAATATTTGATGATTATTTGAGCAAGGCTGGGCTTGAAGGAATTGAGTATTATCGGCAGTATTTTGAAATTAGTGTAAGAAGAGATGGAATGCCACAAGTATTTTTGCCATATAGTTGGACAAGCAAAGAGTATCTGATGAAGGAAGAATCCCTTCTTTAGTTATCTGATTTACAGAAATTTATTAACCAAGTAGTCTTGATTGACTACACCATAATTATACTAGGATATAGAAAATGAAATTTAATTTTAATAAAAAAATGGTTAGCACAATAGTGATATTGATTTTTGGCGTAGCAATTACAGTTGTAGCACTGTCTGCAAAGAATATAGCGCTTGAAAATAAAACAAGCTCAGAAATAGCCACAGAGGCAGTATCAGCTACAGAGATGATATTGGATACAGAAAATACAGAGACTAGTAATGTGGATAAGAATTCATCAGATTACTCAAAAGACAAAGCAACAGTAGTCGATGATAAGGACAAATCTGGTGATACAAAGAGCTCATCAGAAAACACCTATAATAATGATTCCAGGAATTCATATGAGACTGATATAATGAAAAATGATGAATCAGAAAACACTTCAGACGATGTAAATAAAACAGGTGATAAGATTGATAAAAAATCTGAAATAAACAATTCAGGAGATAGTGGTTCAGGCACAGATGATTCAAATAATGACAATTCAGGAATGAATAATAATAATGAACCGAAATCTGATAACGGAGTGATAGAGCTTCCAATTATACCGATTGACTAATGTGACGTCAGTTGTGGTTTTACCTACATTTGAAGAAGAAACGTAAGAGGAGTTAATACAATGGAGGAAGTCGAATGAAGACAAAAAAGTTTTTATCATTGGTGTTAAGTGCGGCTATGATATTAGGTGTGGCTGTTCCGGTCGCAGCAGAACCGGTGTCAGCAGGACAAGGCGTTGAAGCAGAACAACAGCCAATTGTAGAAAATAGCATTACAAGTGGATATATTCTGAGTGATTTGGATTATAATACACCGGTGTATGAACCGGATGAGGCGGTGCCGTATTCTGATGATTGGGGATATTCTGCAGATGAAACTATAGAGAGTAAGTATCCGGCAAATGGAGTCAGCGATATCAAGGCGAAATATCCGTCTGTTCGTAATCAAAATCCTCTTGGCACATGCTGGACATTTTCGTCAATAGGTCTTGCAGAGTTTGATCTGATTAATGATGGTGCGTTTGATAAAAATATAGATCTTAGTGAACTGCATCTGGCATATTATGCATATAATTCGCTGTTAGATCCGCTTGGTGGAACAGATGGGGACTATGCAAAGTACTATATGAATAATACAAGTGTTCAGTATGGTTATCTCAATCGTGGTGGCAACTATTTGATGGCGGCACGCAGAATGGGACAGTGGTGTGGTCCGGTAAGCGAGAGTGATGTACCATATAGTAAGGTGGCAAGCAACGGATATACAGCAAGCACTATTGATACTTTTCTTAATACAGGTTTATCTGATGAATATGCATATTCAAAGGATAAGGCACATCTGGAAAATACATACATGATTAATATCAAGGAAAATGCATCAGATGTGAAAAAAGCCATAAAAAAATATGGTGCAGTGGGAATCATGTATAGTCATAATGATAACGGATATCATTACATAAATAACAGTTATAATGATAAAACAAATAACAGAGCAGGTCATGCGGTAATGGTTGTTGGATGGGATGATAACTATTCTAAAGATAATTTCAGAGATGGTGTTAAACCTGAAAAAGATGGTGCATGGCTTATTCGTAATAGTTGGGGAGACGGAACCGGTTCATATTATAATCAGAGTTATTTCTGGATGTCATATGAAACGTTTTCTTTATCCGATACGGCTTGGGTGTTTGATTTTTCTGCTAATGATGGATATGATAACAATTATCAGGTTGATGGAGGATTAAATGTAGCCCATCAAAGCGGTTACAGGAAATTGGCCAATGTTTTTACTACTCAGGCAAAACAGGGAGTATCTTCTGAGGACTTAAAAGCAGTTTCCATGTCTATTACATCTAAAACGAATGTGAATTATACAATAGAGATCTATACAGATTTAAAGGATAAGACAAAGCCAACCAGCGGAACAAAGCAGGAGACTGCTACCACTACAGGGCAGACAACCTATGCCGGAGTATACACAATTCCACTTAAATCAGCGGTTAATCTGAAGCCTGGGACAAGCTATTCGGTTGTAGTGACTACTGATACACCTGCCGTTGATCTTGAGGCAGCGATGACCGGAGATATAAATGATAATAATGAAATGGTGTGGGAGAATCATGTGTCAAGTGATAATACGGCAAGCTATTATTTCTATGGTACAGGGTTGGCATATTCCCGCAATTGGAATTATCAGAATGTGTATGGTAATTTCTGTATTAAAGCATTTACCGCCAATAATGTAGAAAAAGATTCTGAGAAGCTTGTTGGCAGGAGCCTTACTTTAAAAGATAATATTGATATGAACTACTATATGGAGCTTCCTGAAAGTATCAAATCAAACAGCAACGCATATATGGAGTTTACGGTGAATAATAGTCAGCCATATAAGGTCAGCGTAAACGATGCAATCCCTGTTGAGAAAAACGGAAAGGTTATATATAAGTTTGCATGTCCGCTAAATGCCGCACAGATGTCAGATACTGTTAAAGCCAAAATGGTGGTGGATGGTAATAGTGGAAATGAATACACTTACAGTGTAAAAGAATATGCCACCGAGCTCCTGTCAAAATCAAACGAGTATCCGGAAGAAACCATTAAGCTGGTGAAGGCACTCTTAAACTATGGAACCGCAGCGCAGAACTTCTTTAAATATAACACTGATAAGCCGGCAAATGCTGGTTTGAGCGATACAGATAAAGCTGTAGCAGCGGCTGATTTTGAGGAATATAAGGCTGTTATTAAAACGGATAGTGCAAATGGTCAGAGTAATGGACTGACATATTACGGAAGCTCTCTGATATGTAAGTCTGAGATGACAGTAAGACATTATTTTATGGTAAACGAAGGCTGTGATATAAACAATTACAAGTTCAGCTATGTTAATGCAGATGGCAATGAAGTCAGTCTGACACCTAAAAAGGCTTCAGATGGGGTGTATTGTGTAGATATAAACGGAATAATGGCACGCAACCTGAATAGTAATTATGCATGCAAAGTCACCGGAAAGAATAAGGCCTGTATTTTCGAGCTGGACTATGGTCCGTTCAGCTATTCACAGAAGGTCATTAATAGCGGAAATTCATCTGATGAATTAAAAAATCTGGTGAACGCGCTATATTGGTATTATGGATATAGAAATTAAAAAGACTGCATAATTAAAACCACCGCAGAATTTAACGCTTTAACTAAGCTAAATTCCTGCGGTGGTTTCTTTTATTAAATGTTATTCCATCACAAGCTTATCGTTTGTTGTGCATCATGTTCGATAAGTAGATCTATAATATGATCACATGAAAGTAAGCGATGTATAATCGCACGGTTTGTCGCCACCAACTTTTCATGAGATAATCACTTCAGGAGTGAGTATCTCTCTGGATCAGCTGCATTTGTAGTTGGAGCCGTTTGCTCTAACTGTGATTGATTCCGGTTGAATTCACTCTGAATAACCTTTAGGAGTGAATTACTATGAGTTCAAAAAGACTGCACTACTCTGATGAAAAGTGGCTGGACCTGATTAGCGAATGCCGGTCAAGCGGGCTCTCTGATAAGGACTGGTGCATGGAGCACCAAATCGGTATCAGTACTTTTTATTACCATGTCAAACGACTTCGCAATAAAGCATGCAGTATTCCACCAGCTACGGTCGGTGCCGTGATTCCCTGTCAGAAGCAGGAAGTTGTGGAACTGAATTTCAATCCTGTATCTGAATTACCAATGAATTGTAGTTCAGAGGAGATTACTGCAACTGCGATTAAAATCTCAATGCATGGGATTCAGATTGAAATCACCAATGCTGCGGCAGAGTCTACAATTGTTCAAACGCTAACGGCTCTGCAAAAGTTATGTTAGGCGATCTGTCCGGTGTTTCCAAGATTTTTGTAATCACCGGCCGCACTGATATGAGAAAGAGTTTTGATGGACTCATGGCTATCGTGCGGGACAGCTACGACCTTGACCCATACTCCAATGCCCTGTTTCTCTTTTGCGGAAGAGACTGCCGGAAAATCAAGGCTTTACACTTCGACAAGGATGGTTTTGTCCTGATGCAAAAAAGATTAGATGGCAGCGGTCGTTTCCAGTGGCCACGCAATGCCTCGGAAGCACGCCAGCTTACAAGACAGGAATTCCGATGGCTCATGGAGGGGCTGGCAATCGATCAGCCCAAGGCAATCAAAGCTGGAAGCCGGAAAAAAGACTTCTGATGTTTGTACAAAACAGAGAAAAATAAAAACTTTTTTCCGGTCATAAAGCGACTCATACCAGGCTTATCAACAGCATTTTTTCTATTTTTGCTCCACCTGTGGAATACCGGACGGATTCCTCCCGTTTTCTTATTCCACGGTGGATATCTAACCTGAAAATCCGGAATTATCCATTGAATTACAGGCTCTCAGGTTAGATATCCACAGGATTTTATTGGTCAAAATGACCATGCATAAAATCAGCCGGTTTGCGAAAAACCTGATTTATTTTTATAATAACAGTAGAAATAAACAGGTGGTAAATCATGTCAAACAGCAGCAACCGGCAAAGTGATATCAACACTTTTCTGACAATCATTGAACAACAGAATAATACGATTGCGCTCCTCACAAAAAACGGCGAGGACATGCAGAATACCATCCGGGATCTGCGCCAGACCATTGCAAATCTGGAAGAAACCATTGCCGAGTTAAACCGGAGATTCTTTGGTATTTCAAGCGAGCATTCCAAAAATATCTCTTTGCCAGCAGACAAGGAGTCTGATATAGCTGAAGATATATCAGAGGATGATGCAAAGGAGCCGCCGGCCAAAACCAAAAAGAGTTCAAAACCTCGCAAGCCAAAGGCTTCCCGAGAAGAACTTTATGCTTCGCTTCCAATCTGTGAAGTCAAATGTCCACTGCCGGATGATCAGAAGTTTTGTCCGGACTGTGGTACCCCGTTAGAACCTATGGGATACACATTTGTCAGGGAGGAATTAAGAGTAATCCCTGCAAAACTGTTCCGGGTCCGTTACCTTCAGCAGAAGATGCGCTGTCCCGGCTGTCATGAAGAAGATGAAACAACGATTGTTGCAGCACCTGCTCCAGCGTCTCTGTTTCCACACAGTCCGGCATCACCATCCCTTGTAGCAATGATTATGTACCGGAAAGCGGGACTTTATCTTCCGTTTTACCGGCAGGAGATGGATTTTGGCATGAGTGGTGTTCCCATTCCCCGTGAAACGCAGGCTCGCTGGTTTATCAAAGGAGCTCTTGAATATCTGGAGCCGATTTACAGCCGGCTGCATGAGGAACTCTTAAGAAGAGACCTTATTCACGCAGACGAAGTTCCATGTCAGGTATTGCATGAGGATGGCCGAAAGGCAACTCAGAAATCCTACATGTGGATTTATCAAAGTGGAAGCGATGGGAAGCCTCCGGTGGCACTGTATGAATATCAGCCAGGCCGGGCAAGCGTCTATCCGATTGAATTCCTGAAAGGCTTTCATGGAATGATACAGTGCGATGGTTATGCAGCATACGGATGCATTGAAGATGTAATTCTTATCTGCTGTCTGGCTCATGCACGCCGTAAATTTTTTGATGCCGTTCCAAAAGGAAGGCAAAAAAGAATCCGGCTTCTGGATATCAACTCGGAGCAGGTACTGGATGAACCCATTTCTACAGAGGAAGATGAAAATCTGCTTCCTGCTGAAAAAGGAGTCGCCTTCTGCAATCGTCTGTTCTTCAAGGAACGTTTGTATAAGGAGTTATCTCCGGAAGAAAGAAAAGCAAAACGTCTTGAAGAAGAAACACCAATCTGGGATGAATTCTGGTCCTGGATTGACACGCTGGATCCATCCGGAGGAAGCAAACTGGAGAAAGCGGTTAAGTATGCCTTGAATCATAAGGAATCGTTAATGAATTATCTTCTGGATGGAAGATGTGAAATCTCAAACAATTCCGCTGAGCGAAAAGCAAAGGTTTACGCCACCGGGCGTAAAAACTTCCTGTTTCATGACTCTGTTGACGGTGCGAAAGCAACTGCAATCGTTATGAGTCTTGTCGAGACAGCAAAAGCAAACAACCTGAATGCTTACAAGTATCTTTACACCCTGCTTCTGTATATGCCGGACTACAAAAATGAGCCCTCAGGCATAGAACAGCTGCTACCGTGGAGTATATTTGTACAGGATAAGTGTTCCGGAATCATAGATGATAGCCTGGAACTTCCAGAGAATCGTGGGAACCTGCCAATTTAGGGTTCCCTGGTTCGGATACCCGTGTGGTTATTCATCGCTTACGAAACTCGGTATTATTATGTGAAACAATAGCCCGTCCATTCATCTGCTTCATCATAATCGTAATATTTCTGATACCCATGCCGGTGGTATTAAACAGAGAGCTTTTATCTGAGATATGGTTTGTTATCTCGATACCTGCATCTTTATTCCGGTAGATACAGCTTATGCAGACAGGAGCTTTTTTATCTGCATATTTGCATATATTGTTTGTAATATTGTTAAAAATCCGTCCGAGGAAGTTTGAGTTCACAGTGATTTTGAAATCCTTCCATATGAGCTTTTCTATATCAAGCGAAAAGCTTTTTTCACGAAGAATAAAAGCCATCTCAGAAAGATAGTCACCTATTGCACTTTCCATATTGCATGGAGCATCAAGCTCAAGAGCTTCTTCATTGCAGGCAAGTGAATAGTCAAAAAGCTGGTCGGTAAGGCCTTTTATTTCGCATATTTTATTGAAAATCACATCTATGTGTTCAGTGGGAATCGCCCCCTTTTTATTTTCCATTTTGATAATTTCAGCGTATGACTGCAGCCCTGCGAGAGGAGTGCGGATATCGTGTGCCATGCTTCGTATCAGCATATTTTTTTCATTGATTAATTCGGTTTCAGACTGCTCGACAACATTTAAAGTGCCATGTATTTGCATGAGAATATGTCTGGAAATGAAAAACAAAATCATTATTGCTGTAATTAAAGTGAAGAGAGCATCACAAATAAGCAAAGCTTTGAGATATTTTTCCTGATAGTTATTGTATATAAAAATTTTAGCTGTTCTGTCACTAAAGTTTAACGCTTTAAGGTAAACAGATATTTTCTGATTATATAATGATAGATTTTGGGGCTTTTTGAGACATAAAAATTCTGTTGAAACGTAATGTGTTTCATTATCAATGGATATGAGAAAAAATTCGGGCTTTTCTCTTTGAATCCATGTATCAATGCTTTTAAAATCGTTTGACGAAACCTTATTGTCAGACACATATTTTTGAAAGTCTGTAATATACGCAGCTTGTGTATTGTAAATATAGCTGTCGGAGCTTACATATTCATTTATTATTTTTTCCACGCAAAGGTATATAGCTGTAAATACAGCAATTGAAATCAACAAAGCTATTAAAAATGAAATCAATAAGCTGCTTATGTATTCCTTATATCCGTTAAATTTATTCTTCAAATTTATATCCCTTTCCCCACACTGTTTTAATCAGGTGGGCACAGCCACAGCCGGCTTCAAGCTTATTGCGCAGATTTTTAATATGAACCATAATGGTGTTATTGGAAAACTGTGTATACGGTTCATTCCAGACGCTTTCAAATATATTCTGTGTTGAAAATGTCTTTGTCGGATGAGAAATTAACAGCAGAAGAATCTGATATTCTTTATCCGTGAGAGCAAGCTGTCTGCCATCGTAACTGACATTGTTGCATTTTGTGTATTGTGTATAAGGTTAAGCCACATCGTTCAATAGTGGATGAAGCGGTGGTGTCTGATGCATCTGCATTGTCGTAGACGCGACATCTTCTGATAAGAGCCTGAATACGCGCTATCAGCTCCACGTAGGAGAATGGTTTTACAAGATAATCGTCCCCTCCGGCGGAAAGGGCTTCCATTTTATCGGTTTCAAGAGATTTGGCTGTCAAAAAGAGAATCGGAACATATGATTTTTCCCTGATTCTGCGGCATACCTCAATGCCGGAAATATTTGGCATCATTATGTCAATAATCAGCAGATCAAAGGTTGAGTCAAATTTTTGGAGCCCTTCTTCACCGTCATGCGCTTCTTCGATGAAGTAACCTTGATTTTCAAGCAAAATTCTAAGTGCATTTCTAATAGTAACATCATCTTCAATAATAAGTAGTTTATTCATACGCAAATATCTCCCAAGTAGTATAATAA
>ERZ1027070.1032-NODE-1032-length-10926-cov-4.018949_pt1 | contig 10926 bp, 7 predicted proteins | sample MGYA00519419_ERZ1027070 | MGnify/ENA primary metagenome ERZ1027070 (study PRJEB26926, sample SAMN06164837) | human gut metagenome | biome: ENVO:00009003; feature: ENVO:2100002; material: ENVO:00002003 | host: Homo sapiens | place: USA | collected 2012 ...
CCTAAGCCTTCGTCGGCAGCGTCAGATGTGTATAAGAGACAGGTGATGAAATGGTTGGAAAAGACAGTTACCGGAGAAGCCTTGTGAGCGCACAGTCGGCGCGTCTGATCTGCGGCTATATTTATGCGACAGCAGGTGAGGGCGAGTCGACGACAGATCTTGTCTTTGGCGGACAGCATCTGATTGCTGAAAACGGAACCATTCTTGCCGAGGCAAAACGATTTGAGAATCAGATCATTTGTGCAGATCTCGATGTGGATCGTCTCACAAGTGAGCGCAGAAGGATGACCACGTATCCGGAGCAGAGAACCGATGGGTATCAGGTCGTTCGATTCTCCTTGTCAATAGAAGAGACAAAGCTGACCCGTTACTTCGATCCACGGCCATTCGTACCGTCGGATAAGCATAACCGCGATCAGCGATGCGACGAAATTTTAAATATTCAGGCTATGGGACTGAAAAAACGTCTGGCGCATACCCATTGCCAGAGCGCAGTTATCGGTATTTCCGGTGGACTTGACTCGACGCTGGCATTGCTTGTAACGGCAAGAGCATTTGATCTGCTCGGGATTCCGAGAAAGCAGATCCTGTCTGTAACGATGCCGTGTTTTGGAACGACAGACCGTACGTATCAGAATGCATGTGAGCTGACGAGATGCCTTGGCGCAACCTTAAAAGAGATCGATATCAAGGAGGCTGTCAATCTTCATTTCCGTGATATCGGACAGAATCCGGAGAAACACGATGTGACGTATGAAAACGGACAGGCGCGTGAGAGAACCCAGATTCTGATGGATCTTGCCAACCAGTCCGGCGGTATGGTTATCGGAACGGGTGATCTTTCCGAGCTGGCACTTGGCTGGGCAACGTACAATGGCGACCATATGTCGATGTATGCCGTCAATGCGTCCGTACCGAAAACCCTGGTGCGCCATCTGGTGCAGTATTATGCGGACACCTGCGGGGAAAAAGCACTTTCCGATATCCTTCTGGATGTGCTCGACACGCCGGTCAGCCCGGAACTGCTGCCGCCGAAAGATGGTGTCATTTCTCAGAAAACAGAAGATCTCGTCGGACCGTACGAGCTTCATGATTTCTTCTTATACTATATGCTGCGTGTGACGTACGAACCGCTCAAGATTTACCGTGTGGCAAAACTTGCATTTGCCGGTGTCTACGATGATGCGACGATCTTAAAATGGCTGAAAACGTTCTACTGGAGATTTTTCGCGCAGCAGTTCAAACGCTCCTGCCTGCCGGATGGCCCGAAGGTCGGAAGCGTTGCGGTATCCCCGCGCGGCGACCTGCGTATGCCGAGTGATGCGTGCGTGAAGCTCTGGAGAGAGGAACTCGACCAGCTGTAAAAAACAAAACAGGAAATACGGAAAGAAACAAAGATAATCCAAATTGGTGCAGACAATCAAATTTTGAGATGCACGACAGAAAAAAGGCTTCGGAGCAGAAGAATGCTTCGAGGCCTTTTCGCATGGAAAGATCAGGATTCTGAGGAGGAAGGATTTTGAGCCTGTTCGAGCGCCTGATTGATCGCGGAGACGAGCAGTTCGGAGGTGTAGCGGTCGTCCTCTCCGTAGATGAGGCCTTCCGTCGTCTGATTCACATAGATCTGGCTTGCGATGGAATCGAGCGCGGGCTCCATGAGCGGATACATGGCGGCGGTGGTTTCACTTAAGTTATTCAGTGAAATCGCGGTGATGCGGTCCTGCTCAACATTGACCTGCACATCGAAGGTCTGGTCGCCGAGGGAGATCGTGGAGGTGTAGATGCCGGGAATGTAGCGTGCATTTTCGGCGGAAGCAGCAGTGGTGACAGAAGGTTTTTTCGCAGAATCCTTCTTCCCGGAGAACATGATCAGAAACACCACGAGAAGAATCAGCGCGAGAGCAAGAAAAACAGCGGTGTAAACCACTTCTTTCATATGTAGTACAACAATTTTCGTTTTGGAACTCATGGGCGGGCACACTCCTTTTTGAAAAGCCGTCTGCGGGGGCGGAACAGGCGGGCGTTTTTACTATAATGTATGTGGGAAGAATGGTTTTTATGAAGGTTGTTCTACAGCAGGTTGATTGCATCAAAAAAAAGAGTCTGCTATACTGTAGCTATGTTTATTTTGGGGCAGAAATGGATCAGAACAGGAGGAGCAAGGTATGAGTCTGCAGTTTATTATGGGAAATTCGGGGGCTGGGAAATCGAGGTATGCGTATGAAAAAATTCTGGCGGAAGCGGCGTGCCACCCGGAGAAAAACTATCTGATCGTCGTGCCGGAGCAGTTTACGATGCAGACGCAGAAAGAGCTCGTGTCACTGCATCCGGCGGGCGGTATTTTAAATATTGATATTTTGAGTTTCCAGCGTCTGGCGTACCGTATTTTTGAGGAGACCGGAGGCAGCCTGTATCCGGTGCTTGAAGAGACGGGAAAAAGTCTTGTGGTAAAACGCGTTGCACAGGAAAAGAAAAAGGAGCTGACGATTCTTGGAAGCACGTTAAAGAGAACCGGTGCAGTCTCGCAGATGAAATCGCTGATTTCCGAGCTGAAGCAGTACCAGATTGCGCCGTCCGAGCTCGATATGTGGGCGGAAGAGACGGGGGAGAAAAAGCTGCTGGCGGCAAAACTGAAGGACACCGGTGTGATCTACCGCGCGTTTGAGGAATATCTGGAAAACCGTTATGTGACGGCGGAGGATGTGCTGGAAGTTCTGGCGGGGAAACTGGAAGAATCGGCGTTGATCAAAAACAGTGAGGTGCTGGTGGATGGGTTTACCGGATTTACGCCGGTGCAGATCGGTGTGCTTGGAAAACTGTTCCGGCTCTGTGCGAAGGTTTATGTGACGATTATTATGGATGAGCGGGAGGACCCGTATAAAAAGGCGATTCCGCATCAGCTTTTTGCGATGAGCCGCCAGCTTGTCCAGCAGCTCATGAAAGCGGCAGATGAAGCAGGGTGCCCGGTGGAGCCGGAAATCTGGGTCAGACGCTCGGGACATGGCCGTTTTCAGCCGGGAAGCACGATGGATCAGCTGGAGCAGAGACTGTTCCGGTATGGAAAGAGAGGATTTTCCGGAAATGGAATAGAAAAAAGACCAGAATCAGGAACGGAAGCAAAGACAGGAAATCCGGCAGCAGGATACGAGGCGAAACAGCAGGGCATCTACATCAGCGTCGCGCCGAATCCGCGTGCCGAGCTGGAAGAGACGGTGCGTCTGATCCGCCGCATGGTGCGCGAGGAGGGCATGCGTTACCAGGATTTCGCCGTTCTGACCGGAGATCTTTCTGTTTACGGCACGTATGCGCGGGAAATCTTTGAAAAATGTGGTGTTCCGTATTTCGTGGACGAAAAGCATTCCGTGCTGATGAATCCGTTCGTGGAATTTCTGCGTGCGGCGATCGAGATGGTGGTACAGAGTTTTTCGTACGAGAGCGTCTTCCGCTATCTGCGCTGCGGTCTTTCGAGTCTGGACCGCGAGGAGACGGATGCGATGGAAAACTATGTGCTCGCGCTTGGTATCCGCGGGCTGAAAGCGTATGGGGAAACCTGGACGAGGGGCTACCGCGGCATCAAGCCGGATGAAGTGCCGCAGCGCAATCTTCTGCGGGAGAAGTTCTATGCTGAAGTGCAGCCGTTTGCGGAGCGGATGAAGAAAAAAGATGCCACGGTGCGGGAGCGGACGGAGGCCCTGTACGCGTTGGCGGTACAGAATCAGATGCAGGAAAAACTCGAGGAGCGGCGGCAGCAGTTTGAACAGCAGGGCCAGGAGGCATTTGCAAAAGAATACAGTCAGATTTATGGCATCGTCATGGAGCTGCTGGACAAGATCGTCGAGGTGCTGGGTGAGGAGAAGATGACACTGGCAGAGTATCAGGAAATTCTGGAAGCGGGATTTGCGGAGGCATCTGTCGGTATTATTCCGCCGACGGCGGACCAGGTACTGATCGGTGATAATGAACGGTCGCGTCTGAAGGACATCCGCGTGCTGTTTTTCGTCGGCGTGAATGACGGGCTGATTCCGCGCCACGACGCGGGCGGCGGCATTCTCTCGGAATATGACCGCGAGGAGCTGGAACGGGCGGATGCGAAGCTGTCCCCGACGGCGCGGGAGACGATGTATCAGCAGAAATTCCATCTCTACCGAAATCTGACAAAACCGTCGGAGCGGCTGTACCTTTCCTTTACGAAAGCGGGCGCGTCCGGCGAGGCGCAGAATCCGTCGTATCTGATTAACGAAATCCGAAAACTCTTCCCGGAGATTCCGGTGCGGGATATTGAAAAAGAGGAAAAACCGGAGGAAAAACTGGAAATGCCGCGTTCCGGCGAGGCACTGTTTCTGGAGGAGCTTGGCAGAGCGGCGGAGGGAGAGATCGATCCGCTGTTTGAGGAGCTTTACCGCTGGTATGCAGCACATCCGGAGGCGGGAATTCCGGCGGAGACGTATCGAAAAGCGGCGTTTCTGCGCTGTGCGGACGGTGTAATCGGAAAGAGTGCGGCATCGGCACTGTACGGAGATACGTTAAAAAACAGTGCAACGCGGCTGGAAAAATATGCGGCGTGTGCGTTTGCCCACTTTATGGAGTTCGGCCTTCAGATCCGCGAGCGGGATCAGTATGAGCTGAAAGCGGCGGATATGGGAACGGTCATGCATGAGGCGCTTGAGAAGTTTTCGAAAAAACTGCAGGAGAACGGTGAGACCTGGAAGACGGTGACCGATGACACGCGTGACCGTCTGATTGAGGAGTGTGTCGAGGAGCCGATGGCGGACTATGGAAACACAATTTTTCAGAGTTCAAGCCGGAATCAGTACCGCATTATCCGCGTGAAGCGGATCCTGAAACGAACTGTCTGGGCACTGCAGCAGCAGATCCGGCAGGGAGAATTTGAGCCAGGGGAATTCGAGGTTTCGTTCTCGATGGAGGACTCGCTGTCGGCGATCAACATCGATCTGTCGGAGCATGAGAAAATGCGTCTGCGCGGACGGATTGACCGCGTGGATCTCTGCGAGACGGACGATAAGGTCTATGTGAAAATTATCGATTACAAGACGGGAAATACGTCGCTCGACCTGGTGGCGCTCTATTATGGACTGCAGCTGCAGCTTGCTGTTTATCTCGATGCGGCGATGGAACTGGAGCAGAAAAAGCATCCCGGCAAGCAGGTGGAGCCGGCGGGCGTGTTCTATTATCATATTGATGATCCGATGCTTGATCAGGAGGAGGATGAGACCGACGAGGCGTGGGGCCGGCGGATGCTGAAAGCGCTGCGGATGGACGGTCTTGTGAATGCGGACCGGAAAGTTGTGGAGCTTCTCGACCGCGTGCTTGAGGACGGAACGACATCCGATGTGATTCCGGTTGGAAAGAAGAAGGATGGAAGTTATACGAGCTATTCGAAAGTAGCATCGCCGGAGCAGTTTGATGTGATCCGTACGTACACCAGAAAGAAGGTGCGTGAGATCGGCGAGGGCATTTTTTCGGGCAATGTAAAAATTTCCCCGTATCAGCGGGACGGTGCGACGGCGTGTGCGTACTGTGAATATCAGGGAATCTGCGGTTTTGACCAGAAAATTCAGGGATACGAGTACCGCAAACTGAAGGGCATGGACACGGAACTGCTGATGAAGGCGATGCAGGAGATAACACAAAGTGATCAAAAGGAGTGACTGCCTTCCGGAAAGGAAAGAGAAATGCAGTTTTCCATGTATGAGAAAGTAATCAGCCAGAAAGAAGAGGGAGAGATAAATGGCAGTAAAATGGACAGCGGAACAGCAGAAAGTCATTGATACGAGAGACAGGAATCTTCTGGTCAGCGCGGCGGCAGGTTCCGGAAAGACGGCGGTTCTGGTAGAGCGGATCCTTGCGATGGTAAAGGATCCTGTGCGTCCGATCGATGTTGACCAGCTGCTCGTTGTGACTTTTACGCGGGCAGCGGCAGGTGAGATGAAAGAGCGAATCGGCCGTGCGCTGCAGCAGAGTCTCGAGGAAGATCCTGAGGATGAGCATCTGCAGAGGCAGCAGACCCTGCTTCACCATGCGCAGATCAGCACGATTCACGGATTCTGTTCGTACGTTATCAAAAATTATTTTCAGATGATCGATCTTGATCCGGTGTACCGCATGGCGGATGAAGGGGAGATCCGTCTGATGAAAAGCGATGTGATCCAGAAGGTGATGGAGGAGCGGTTTGCGGAAAAAGATCCTGCGTTTACACGGTTTGTGGAGAGCTACGCGGCGGGAAAACAGGATGACGGACTCGACGCGCTCGTGCTGAAGCTGTATGAATTTTCCATGAGTTATCCGTGGCCGGAGCAGTGGCTCGAAGAGTGCCGGGCGGCGTATCAGATCGATTCGCCGGAGGCGGTGCAGAAAAGCATCTGGGTACAGGTACTGATGGCTGAGGCGAAAAAGCGGCTCTCGAGTATTCTGGAAGGAATTGAGGAAAACCGAAAAACGGCGGTAAGCCCTGGCGGACCGTATCTGTATGACGAGGCGCTGGCATCAGATCAGCAGATGGTGGAAGAGCTGATCGAGACGGAATCGTTCGACGGAATGGTGCGCGCGATGGCCGGAATGAAGTTCAAAGCGCTTTCGCGGAAAAAGGCAGACGATGTGAGCGAGGCGCTGAAAGATCAGGTGAAGGCAGAGCGCGATGTATGCAAAAAAGAACTGCAGAAATTAAAAGAGCAGTTTTTCGAGAAGGACAGCGCCGAGATTGCGGAGGAGATTGCGGACTGCCGGGAGCCGATCGGCGTGCTGATCGATCTGACGGAGCAGTTTGCGAAAGCGTTTGCAGAGAAAAAACGGAGCAAAAATATTCTTGATTATGCCGATCTGGAACACTTTGCGCTCGAAATTCTTGTGCAGCAGGAGGACGGCCGTCTGGTGCGGACCGATGCGGCGCGGGAGCTTTCGGAACAGTTCCGCGAAATCATGATCGATGAGTATCAGGACAGCAACTTTATCCAGGAGGCACTGCTCTCTGCAGTGTCCGGCGAGGAGGAAGGCAGATGGAACCGGTTTATGGTTGGCGATATCAAGCAGAGCATCTACGGATTCCGCCTGGCGCGGCCGGAGCTGTTTCTGGAAAAATATCATACGTATGCGAAGGACGGGGAAAGCCAGCAGAGAATTGATCTCGACAAAAACTTCCGAAGCCGGCCGGAGGTGCTTGCGACGGCGAATTATGTATTCCGCAAGCTGATGAGTCCGGAACTCGGCGGCATCGCGTACGATGAGGCGGCGAGCCTCCATGCGGGAGCAGCGTTTCCTGCATTGCCGGAAATGGAAGAGGAAAAGACGGAAACGTGGCATGCGGCATATGAAACAGAACTTCTTCTGCTGGATGACAAGGCGCCCGAGCTGGAAGATGATAAGTCGCGTGAGACAAAGATGGAAACGGAGGCGGCTGCCGTTGCGGCGCGCATCCGCGAGATGGTCGGAAATGAGGAAGTCGTGGGCAAAGAGACCGGGGAATACCGGAAAATTCAGTACCGCGATATCGTAATTCTGCTTCGTGCGGTCAGCGGATGGGCGGAGACGTTTTCGCGCGTACTGCAGGCGGCGGGAATTCCGGCGTACAGCACATCAAAAACGGGATACTTTTCCACACAGGAAATCGTGACGGTGCTGAATTACCTGCATCTGTGCGACAATCCATGCCAGGAGATTCCATTTACGGCAATCTTACGCTCGCCGATCTGCGGATGCACTGATGCAGAGCTTGCTGCGGTGCGTTGTGTGGATAAAGACGTAAAAATTTATGAGGCGTGTGGAAAATATGCGGCGATAGGTGAAGATGAGGCGCTTCGGGAGAAACTGCGGCGGTTCCTCACACAGCTCGAAATGCTGCGGAGCCGTGTGCCGTACACGCCGATTCATGAACTGATTACGCAGATTCTCGAGGAGACGGGCTACGGCGGCTATGCATCCGCGATGCCGGGCGGCGTACAGCGGCGGGCAAATCTGGAGATGCTGGTGGAAAAGGCGGTGGAATTTGAGGCGACGAGTTACCGTGGACTGTTCAACTTTATCCGTTATATCGAGCAGCTTCAGAAGTATGAAGTCGATTTCGGCGAGGTGAATATTTACGGGGAGAGCGCAGACACGGTGCGTATCATGAGTATTCACAAGAGTAAAGGACTGGAATTCCCGGTTGTGTTCCTCTCGGGCATGGGCAAATCGTTTAACCAGATGGACAGCCGTGCGGCGCTTGTACTCCATTCCCGGATGGGCATCGGCGCGGATGCGATCGATCCGGAGCACCGCGTCCGTCAGGCGACACTGCAGCGGCAGATCATCCGGCAGAGCATGAAGCTGGAAAATCTGGCGGAGGAGCTGCGGGTGCTTTACGTTGCCATGACGCGCCCGAAGGAGAAGCTGATTATGACGGGCATGGCGTCGAAGCTGGAGAGCCGCGTGAAGCAGTGCGCGGCACATGCGGGGCGGCAGGAGGAGCTGCTGTCATATCAGACATTGAGCAGTGCATCCGGGTATCTCGACTGGATTTTGCCGGCATTTTCGAGAAACCGGTGTTTTGACGGGCTGTATGAACAATTCGGTCTGGCAGGGAATGCGGACAATCCGCTGTATGCGGAGAAAATTCCGGTAACGATCCGCCTTGTATCACCGGCAGGACTTGTTGAGGGAGAGGTGCTGCATCAGATGGAGCGCGCGGTGAATGAGCAGAAAATCATGGAAATTCCGAAGCAGCCGCCGAGAGAAGCGGCGCTGAAGGAACTTGTGGAGGAGCGGTTTGCCTACCAGTATCCGTATGAGAAGGAAAAACAGATTCCGGTAAAAGTTACCGTTTCGCAGCTGAAGAAGGCCGGGATGGAGGAATCCGAGATCGGAAAAGAGCTGTTCGCGCAGGAAGAACTCGTACCAATTGTGCCGGGCTTTCTGAAAAAGGATCATGTTGCGGCTCTGACGGGCTCTGACCGCGGAACGGCGTACCACCGCCTGCTGGAATGTCTCGATTACCGCAGAGCGTACAGCATCACAGAGCTGATGGCACAGACGGAGGAATTGATTGCAGAAGGAAAGATGACGAAAGAAGCAGCGGAATGCATTTATTTCAAATCGATCCTCGCTTTCGCAAAAAGTTCGGTTGGAATGCGGATGCGGAATGCCTTTTTGAATGAAACCCTGAAACGGGAGCAGCCGTTTGTGATGTCCGTTCCGGCAAGTGAGGCAGATCCGTCCTATCCGGAAGATGAAACCATTCTCGTGCAGGGAATCATTGACGCATGGTTCCCGGAGGGGGATGAGATTGTTCTTGTGGACTACAAAACGGACCGTGTGAAAGAAGCCGGGGAGCTGAAAAAGCGGTATGAAAAACAGCTCGCCTACTACCAGCAGGCACTGGAGCGGACGACAGGGAAGAAAGTGAAAGAGAAAATTATTTATTCGCTGGCACTGGATGAAGAGTTGGTATTGTAGGAAAAAACTACTAGAAAAAACAACTGTCAAAACAGGGATAAAGTATGATATCATGGTTGAGAAACAAACAGGTATTGAGAAACAAAGAGAAAAAAGGAGATTCAGCGATGATTCGAAAAATTGTTCAGATAGAGGAAGACAGATGTACAGGATGCGGGCTTTGTGCGCATGCCTGTCATGAAAGTGCGATTGCGATGGTTGACGGGAAGGCAAAGCTGATCCGGGATGACTACTGCGACGGATTCGGCGACTGCCTGCCGGTTTGTCCGGCAGATGCGATTTCGTTTGTGGAGCGGGAGGCGCTGCCGTACGATGAGGAGGCGGTAAAAGAGAACCAGCGGAAGGCAAAAGAGGCGGCCGGGCAGGAGAATACCGGAGCAGGAAAAGCAGGTGAAAACAGCTGGGCGATTGACCGTGCAGATGCGCAGGAAAATTCTGCAGCAGTTCCGTCCCGGCTCCGCCAGTGGCCGGTGCAGATCAAGCTGGTGCAGGAGCGGGCTTCGATGTTTGCAGGAGCAGACTTTCTCGTTGCGGCGGATTGTACAGCGTATGCGTATGGAAACTTCCACCAGGATTTTATTCGGGATCATGTCGTTCTCGTAGGCTGTACAAAACTTGACGATATCGATTATTCCGAGAAACTTGCGCGGATTTTCATGCGGAATGATATTAAGAGTATCACGGTTGCACGCATGGAGGTTCCGTGCTGCGCAGGAATGGAGCGTGCCGTGAAGATGGCACTGAAAGAGAGTGGAAAGAAGATTCCGGTGAAAACTGTGGTGATTTCTACGGATGGGGAAATTTTGTAGAAAATCAGATATAGTAATTAGCGTGTGCCCTTAAAAGTATTTTTAAAATTGGTACATTCTGCTTTGTGGAATACGTAAGACGAAAAAAATGAAAAGCTCGGTAAGAGGTATTAGAAAAATGAGTATGACGAAGATACAAGAGGAGCTTCTTGGTGCGCTGATCGGTCTGGCCCGGTCGGTAGATGGAAGAGGAGAAGCAGCAAAAGGTGAATCGCAGGAGTTTTCCAGTGGTGACAGCAATGGTCACCGCCCGGACAAAGCCACGCATGAGATTCTGCTTGGCGGAATTTGCGCGGCAAATCCGGAAAAAGAGCTGAGGGAAGAAGAGGGGAAATCCTGGATTGTACGCGTGGAGGCAGAAAAGAACCGTCTGAATCCGGATTGCGCAGTGTGCAAGGGAAAATGCGGCAGAACAGATAACTATGATCTCGAAGAAATGGAGACAGATGAACCGTCGGACCGGGCACGAAAAGAGCAGATTCTTGCGGAATTGTTTCCGATGGCAGAAAAACTGCAGCAGCTTCGGAAAGAAACAAAAGAGCAAAACGAAGAATTGCAGGGGGCGGTTAATTTTTTGTATAAGGCATTGTTTGCGATTGGAAACTATGTCGGGGAAAAGAGTCTGCAGAGTCTGTCTCTTATACACATCTGACGCTGCCGACGAAGGCTTAGG
>ERZ1027070.1041-NODE-1041-length-10867-cov-3.897984_pt1 | contig 10867 bp, 9 predicted proteins | sample MGYA00519419_ERZ1027070 | MGnify/ENA primary metagenome ERZ1027070 (study PRJEB26926, sample SAMN06164837) | human gut metagenome | biome: ENVO:00009003; feature: ENVO:2100002; material: ENVO:00002003 | host: Homo sapiens | place: USA | collected 2012 ...
GCCTGTCCCATCGTGAATGGGGCGACTTCAGCGATACGCTGGCCGTGCTGATGGAAACCCCGCAGACCTTCACGGACTGGATCGTCGGCCCGATGACCAAGGAGCTGCAAACCATCGGTTCGGATGAATTCCTCGACGTGGCCTCCAAGAAGGGTCTGACCTACGTGGATTACAACGCCGATTTCGGCACGCCGATCGAGTACCGCGTCGGCCGTCACCTCGAAGGCGCGAAGGAACTCATCAACTGGGCGAACATGATGCTCATGGATCCGGAGAAGGAAGTGCAGATCACTTGGCCCGGCTTCGATGACCTGATGGACAAGAAGTGCGGCTACTTCCTCAAGAACCCGGAGACCGCGGATCCCAAGCTGGTGTTTGAAATCTAAGTGCTATTCTCGATTTGAACCGCGATTTCCAATCCGAGAATGGTGTGAACATGAAACGGAATGAGAAAAGGAGCTTTGCGGCCCGGATAAGGAGGGCGGCAGGATCACGGTGTCGGCGAGGGCAGAAAGCCACCCATACGGTTTTTCAATTTGCAAAGCGGCTTTTCTACATGTATGACGGATGCATTTTCAATTTTCAGAAACAGGAAGAGGAAAAAAGGAGACTGACGTATGAGCAAGAAAATCCTGGGCGCGTTGGCGCTCACGCTGGCCTCTGCCATGATGACGTCAAGCGCGATGGCCTGCACGATTTACGGCATCGGCAAGGACGCGACTGCGGACGGTTCGACGATGGTGACGCACACCTGCGACTCGACGAGCGATGATTTCCGCATGTGGATCATCCCGGAGATGGAAGGCGGCGAGGGAATCACCGCTGACATCGTGATGAACGGCAACACGTGGGGCGACTGGTCGGATTACCCGAACACGAAGAACTACGGCAGCGGCATGGTCATGGGCGAAATGCCTCAGCCGAAGGATACCTTCCAGTATCTGCACACGAATTACTCCATCATCAACGAAAACGGCGTGGCGATGGGCGAATCGACCTGCGGTATTGACAGCACGACGGAATACGGCAAGAAGATGAACGCCCTGATGAACGACGGCAACGACGGCATCATCGACTGCTATCAAGCGCAGCACGTGGCGCTGCGCTATGCGACCACCGCCCGCGAGGCTGTGGAAATCATGGGTGCGCTGGTTGACGAATACGGCTGGAACGCCTGGCCGGAGTGCATCAACATCTGCGACGGCAACGAAGTCTGGATTGCGGAATTCTATGGCCGCGACCTGTGGTGCGCCGTGCGCGTGCCGGACGATGCGTTCTTCGTCTGCGCGAACCGCTGCCGCATCAACGAAATCGACTTTGAGGATAACGAGAACTACATCTGGTCCAAGACCCTCAAGCCGTTCGCGATTGAGAACGGCCTGTGGAGCGAGGATAGCGGCGTTCCGTTCCAGCCCGCCAACATCTACGCGCCGAATTACAGCATGGGCTGCATCCGCCGCGAGTGGCGCGCGCTGAGCCTCGTCGCGCCGAGCCTGAACCTCGACCCGCACGTTGATCCGCAGAACGCGGTTTATCCGATGTTCGTCGTGCCGGAGAACAAGCTGAGCGTGGAAGACGTTCGCAAGATGAACAGCGATTACTATCAGGGCACCGAATTTGACGTTTCCCTGTCTCCGGAAGCCGGCCCGTATGGCAACCCGCTGAACGAGTACAACAAGGAGCGCCCGATCAACATGTATCGCGCGACCTATCACTTCATCGCCAACATCAAGGCCGACATGCCCAAGGAAGCCAAGCCGCTGATGTGGATCGGCTGGGGCGCCCCGGATTCCTCCTACATGGTTCCGCTGTTCGCGACCATGACCAAGCTGCCGCCGCAGCTGAGCACCGGTAGCCGCTATGGCAAGTTTGACCGCGATTCCGCGTGGTGGGTCTCTTCCTACGTGCAGCAGACCGCGACGCAGAACTACGACAGCGCGATTGAAGAAATCTACGCGGCTCGCGACCCGAAGATGGCCGAGCAGTATGAAACCGTTATCGCCATGCAGGAAGCCGCCGCGGCGCTTTCCAACGCGGGCAAGGGCGACGAAGCCGTGAAGCTGCTGACCGAGTATGCCTACAACAACGCGATTGACTGGCATAACTACTGGCTGGAGCTCGGCGACGAACTCTATGGCACGTATATGTTCAACCGTGTGGATATGAAGCGTGCCGCTTATCCCGACTGGTGGAGTGAGATCCTCAACAACGCGCCGCGCAGGCCGGTTGAAGAATCCGCCAAGTAATAATTCCCCCTTTTCGCCTCATCCAAGCGCCCAAGTGGGCGCTTGGATATTCCTTTTCTCGCATGGGAGGCTTTTGTAAATGACGATTGTGATCGCCGTGTTGGCCGCGCTGCTTGTGCTGGGCGTTACGGAAAATATGCTGCACCGGCGTGCGCTGGAGCGAATCCCGATTCGGATTCTCGTCAACGGGACGCGGGGAAAAACGACGGTGACGCGAACAATCGCCGCGGCGCTGAATGCCGCCGGAATCCGCACCTACGCCAAAACGACGGGCTCCGAGGCGCGCCGGATTGATCCGGACGGCACGGAAACGGAATATCGCGCGGAAAACCGCCCGGTCAGCATCATGGAACAGCTTCCGTTTGTTCGCCTGGCCGTCAGGGGCAAGGCGCAGGCGATTGTCGTTGAATGTATGGCGCAGAGAATCGAGAACCAGTTTTTGATGGCCGATAAGCTGATTCGGCCGCAGTATGTCGTCATTACCAACGCCTACGTCGATCACGCGGACGAAATCGGGCGGACGGAAGAGGAGACGGTGCATACGCTGGCGCAGTCCATCCCCGAGGGGAGCCGCGTGATTGCGCACGACGGGCGCTTTGGCGCGTATACGCGCGAATGGATCGCGCCCAAAGAAGAGATTGATTTGGAACGGTTCGCTTCGTGCCCGTTCCCCGTTTATGAAGAGAACATTCAGCTGGTGCTGGCGCTGACGGACGCGCTGGGCATCCAGAGAGAAACCGCTTATGCGGGCATTTTGAAAACCTCGCCGGATATCGGCATGTACACGAGCGTGGAAACAGGCGATTGCTCTATTCGCAACGCATTTGCGGCGAACGACGCGGTCAGTTTCGGCTCGATTATCAACGCATATACGCAGCCCTTTCTGCTTTTATATAATCATCGAAAAGACCGCGGTTACCGCATGGAGGCTTTCGCGAAGGCCATCCGCCAAAGCGCGGCCAAGCCGGTCTGCATCGGCGTGATCGGGGAGCACAAAAAGGCGTGCGCCCGGTATATGCAGCGCACAACGGGCATACGGGCGCAGGCGGTCGAGCGGCCAAAGGAATGGATTCAGGCGCAAAACGTTCGGCATGTGCTTTGCGCGGGCAATATCAAGGGAGAAGGCCGTCAATTTCTGGAGGAAATGATCGAGGAGGCACGGCAGAATGTATGATATCGCCGTTGCGCTCAGCGTGGTGCTGAGCTTTGGGCTTTACGAAGGCTTCGGGCTGCTGACCGGCGGCATGGTCTCGGCAGGCTATCTCTGCCTGTTTCTGGAGGAGCCGCTGCGAATCGTGACGACGCTTCTGCTGGCCGTCATCGTCCATGGGCTGGTGCTGCTGATTTCGCGGGCGACCATTTTATACAGCAGGCGGCGCTTCATGGTGACGATGCTGCTGAGCCTGATTTTTGCTTGGATCATCGAGCAGGCGCTCTTGCGCATGGCGCTTATTCCGCAGGATATCCGCATCATCGGCCATGTTGTGCCCGGCTTGATCGCCAACGACATGTATAAGCAGGGCGTTTTCAAAACGCTGCTGGGCGTTCTGACCTCGGCGGCGATTGTCCGGCTGCTGGTCATGGTGGTGGTTGCGCTATGAGCAAGCTGAAATATCAGCCGTACCGCGCGCGGGAGGGGCGCGCGACGCTCTGCCTGCTGCTCGCGCTGGCGGCGGCGCTGTGCGGCGTGTTTCTGACGCTGGCGACGCAAAAGAAGACGGCGCTGCCTTACGCGCAGACACAGCTCAAGGCCGCCGAGCGGATGGCGGAGGCGGAGCGGGCGCTCTATGATTATGTGCGCCAAAACGACATCCCGATTGAAAAGGACGACCTAAACGACACGGGGCTGATTGGGCCGGAGTGGACGGAGCTGACGACCTCGCTGGGGCTGCTGGAGGCCAAACGAACGACTTTGCAGCCCGATTTTGCCGCGCTGCTGGTGAAATACTATCAGGAGGCGGGGCTGCAGCCGGGCGACACGGTCTGCATCGGCATGAGCGGCTCATTTCCGGGGCTTGGCATTGCCTCGATTGCGGCGGCGAACGAGATGGGGCTGAATGTCCGCGTGATTGCGTCCTACGGCGCATCCATGTACGGCGCGACGCGGACGGCGCTGCCGATTGTGCGGATTCTGGACGTCGCCAGACAGGCGGGGCTGATTGAATACGACATGCTGGCGGTTTCGCCGGGCGGCGATTTCGATCAGGGGTATAACCTGATTTACCCGAATTCGCGCGAGGTGATTTTCGCGCTGGCGCGGGAAGCGGGGCTGACGATGATCGACGAGGAGACGATCCCGGCCTCAATTCAGAGGCGGCTGGCGATTTACGGCGACGATGTGGATTGCTTCGTCAACGTGGGCGGCGCAAGCGCCAACATGGGCACAAGTCCGTACACGCTGACGTTTCCGAACGGGCTGGTGCTCGACCCGCCGGCAATCCCCGCCAACGAGGACAGAGGCCTGACCTTTGAATACGCGGCGCGGCATATCCCGGTGGTTCACCTGCTCAACGTGCGCGGGCTGGCGGAGGAAAACGGCCTGCCGTTTGACCCCGTTCCGCTGACGAGGCCGGGGGAGACGGACGTGTATTATACGATGCGGTATTCGCCGGTGTACGCCATTTTCGCCCTCGCTTTGGCGGCGATATGTTTGAAGTGCGGAAGGAAGCAGAAGAAAGGGGAACAAGCATGAATCTGTTTGACATTTTGGGGCCGGTTATGGTCGGGCCGAGCAGCTCGCATACCGCCGGCGCCGTTCGGATCGGGTTGGCGGCGCGCCGCCTTTTGGGCGAGGGGACGCCCAAGAGCGCGGAGATCACGCTGTTTGGTTCGTTTGCGGCGACAGGACGCGGACACGGCACGGATCGCGCGCTGATTGCCGGTCTGCTGGGCTATAAGCCGGACGACGAACGCATCGCGGACAGCTACGCATGGGCCAAGGGCTACGGCATGGACGTACACTTTGAGTTTTCCAAGCGGGCGGCCGAGCACCCGAACACGGCGACGATCAAAATGACGGGTCAGAGCGGCAAGCAGATGACGATGACGGCCTGTTCGCTGGGCGGCGGGCGCATCATGGTGACGGAATTCAACGGATTGCAGGCCAAGTTCTCCTGCGATCTGCCGACCCTGATTGTGCAGAATACGGATCAGCCGGGGCGCGTGGGCATCGTGACCAGCCTGCTGGCCAAGGAAAAAATCAATATTGCGACGCTGCACGTCTATCGCGACCATCCGGGCGGAAACGCCGTGATGATTATCGAGATGGATAAGCCGGCCTCGAAGGCGATTGTGGAGAGCCTGAGCAAGGCTGAGGGCATCAAGCGCGTGATTACGGTGGGCGGCGAACGATAAAGGAGGATGGGAACGTGGCGATCAGATCTCTGGAGGCACTTGAAAAGGCGTGCGAAAATAAAAATATTTACGACGTCATTTTGGAGGATGACTGCATGGAACGGGGCGTAACCCGTGAGGAATCCGAAAAGAAGATGGCGGATTTATACGCGGCGATTCAACATTCGGCGCAGAATTACACACCAACGCTGCGTTCGGCCAGCGGCATGGCGGGAGGAGACGGCGCGAAGATGCGCAGCTACGTCAAGGCGGGAAAGACGATCTGCGGCGACGAATTGGGGCAGGTGATTGCGCAGGCGCTGGAAATGGGGGAAAACAACGCCTGTATGAAGTGCATCGTCGCCGCGCCCACCGCCGGAAGCTGCGGCGTCATGCCCGCGGTGCTGCTGCCGTATCAGCAGCGCGAGGGGCTGAGCGACGAGGCGATGGTGCGCGCGATGTATGTCGCGGGCGCAATCGGTCAGGTCGTCGCGGCCAAAGCGTCCATCGCGGGCGCGGCAGGCGGCTGTCAGGCGGAAATCGGCACGGCCAGCGCGATGGGCGCGGCGGCGCTGTGCTATCTGGGCGGCGGCGACGCGCAGGCCGTCTGCCACGCGGCGGCCATCGCCATCAAGGCCATGCTCGGGCTGGTCTGCGACCCGATTGCCGGGCTTGTGGAGGTGCCCTGCGTAAAGCGCAACGCGGCGGGCGCCGTGATCGCCATGTCCAGCGCGGATATGGCGCTGGCGGGCATTCGCTCGACTGTGCCGCCGGACGAGGTGATTCTGGCGATGCGCGAGGTTGGCGACAAGATGGACGTCTCCCTCAAGGAAACGGGCGTCGGCGGCGTGGCGGGCACGCCCTTCGGGCAGAAGATCGCCGAAAAGATGGGGATGGCGTAAACTATTATACGGCAAAGGGCTGCCGCAGAAGGCCATATCGGTCTTCATGCGGCAGCCCTTTATGATGATGCGCGTTTATCCGGCGAGTTGTTATGGCTCGATGATGTTAAAGGGATTGGTTCCTGTAATCTGGAACTGGTTCATGTTCTCCATCATCCGCGTCAGCAGCTCGGCGCGGCCCTCGATCTGAACGGCCTTGGCGACGGTTTCCTGATTGTTGGTCAGAATCGCGAAGAGCGCGTTCTTCGGGCAGGTGATGGATACGTCCGCGCTGTCGGACAGCGTGTTCTTGTAGACCAGCAGCACGCCGTTCTTCACGCGGAGCATGTGCTGCTCGCCTACGTCGGGCAGCGTCACATTCACGGTGAAATCCTCGTCCGCCAGCGCCTGCTTATCCATGACGATGGCCATATAATCAAACAGCATCGGCGCGGACAGCGCTTTGACCATTTCGCCGGTGTTCTTCGCGGCGGCCGTGAGATTCGCGTTGCCATGGCGCAGCTCCTGCGCGGCGGTCAGGTATTCGTTGCGCCACGGGCCGGATTCCGCCTGATACCCAAGCTGCTCCATCGCGTCGGCGCACAGCAGGCGCGCGTCGATGTTCGTCGGATCGGCAAACACGATGGCGTTCGTGATCTCGGCGACCCACTGATATTCGCCCTTGTCAAAGTCGGCCTTTGCCATTTGCAGCGCCTTGTCCACGTCGCCCAGATACTCCACCCACTTCTTCGCGCTGTCGCTGGGCGCGAGGGGATTCAGATGGACGGGGTTGCTGTCGTACCAGCCCATGAACTTCTGATAGACCGCCTTGGCGTTGTGCGCCACCGTGCCGTAGTACTGGCGGGTGTACCAGATCTTGTTCAGCGCCTCCGGCAGCTCGATCATGCTGGAAATCTCGTCGCTGGTGTAGCCCTGATTGATATAGGTCAGGGTCTGATCGTTGATGTACTTATATACCGCCGCCGTGTTGACCATGTAATCGTTCACCACGTCGTTTCCCCAATGCGGCCAATTGTGGGACTGGAAGGTAACCTCCACATCCTTCCCATAAAGGGAAATCGCCTCGGTGATATAGCCCGCCCAGGCCGCACCGTCGCGCACCTCCGCGCCGCGCAGCGTGTAGAGGTTGTGAAGCGTGCCGGTGCAGTTTTCCGCCATCCACAGCGCCTTATGCTGAGGAAGCCACGTGTTCATTTCGGCGGGCGCTTCCGTGCCGGGGGTGAGCTGGAATTCCAGCTCCACGCCGTCGATGGTCAGCCTTTCGCCGGATTCCCTGGTCTCATAGCTGGGCGTCATAAAGGAGATCGTGCCGACGGATTGCCCCATGCCGATGCCCTGCGCCAGCTTGCCGGTCACTCCGGGTTTGAGCAAAATGCCGTACTGATAGTTGCTGCGGCGACCCATGCCCTTTCCGGCGTAGACGTTCTCCTTCACGGCGTGCTCCGTAAACCCTGCGGGCGCGATGACGGGAATTTTGCCGCTGGCAAGCTGCTCCTCGATGGAAAGCGTCTCATCCGCCTTATCCTCCGCCGCCATCACACCGGCGATGCCGCCGAAATGATCGACGTGGGAGTGAGAGATGACGACAGCCTTGACCGGGAAATGGCCGAGGTTCTTTTCGATGAGCTGCATGGCGGCTTGGCTGCATTCCACGCTCATCAGCGTATCAAAGACGATCCAGCCCGTGTCGCCCTTGACGACGGTGAGGTTTGCCATGTCGTAGCCGCGCACCTGATAGATGCCGTCGGCCACCTCGAAGAGCCCGTAGACGTGGTTATTTATCGTGTTCTCCCACAGGCTGGGGTTCACGCTGTCGGGCGCTTTCTCGTAATCATCCAGAAACGCGAAGGCATCCTGACTCCAAATCATCCTTCCATCTTCGTCCTTCAGCTCCAGCGTTTCCGGCGCGTCGATCAGGCCACGCGTGGCGAACGCATATTCCTGCTTGTCACTGAAATCCAGCTCGTCATAGACCGCGGCGTTTGCCTTCGCTGTGAATGCCGTGGCGGGTTTGACCTCGCGATTCAGGTCGAGCCCGCCGGTTTCCGCCATCGCGCAGGAAAAGAGCATCGGGGCGGCAAGGAGCATCGCTATCCAACGTTTCATCGAATCATTCCTCCTGAGGATCGGTCATTCCTGAATGTGGATGACGGGGGGCTGCCACGCATCCAGCGCGTTCATATCCGGCAGATAGATGCGCATGAACAGATGGAATTCTCCGGCGGAAACGGGCAGCCAGTTGGAGGGATCCTCCGGTGCTTCCTTCGACAGGGTGATATCCAGCGTGCCGTCCTCGTTCAGCCGATAGGCGGAGCGGTCGTTGACGCAGTAGCGGTCGATGGGGTTGTCGATGAGGAAGTTTTCCTCGTTGTAGGCGGTCACCGACCAGAAGCCGCCCTCCAGCGTCGGCGGAAGCGTTTCGAAGTGGATCGTATAGGTCTTTTCGCCGGTCAGCGCCGCGCCGGCCGCGTCCGTATGCGTCTTGGGATAGATCGCCACATCGACCGTGTTCGCGCCCAGCCCGACCAGCGCCACCATGGCGCGGTAGGTATACGCCGTTCCGAAATCGCCGATGGGTCTGCCGAAGTAGATCCACTGGCCGAGATTTTGGGCATATTTCGCGCTCTCGGCGGAAAGCGTGGCGCGCATGCCCTTGAGCATCTGCGTCCAGCGCTCGGCAGCCTCCGCGCCCAGAATGGATGCGTCGAAGGTCATGCCCGGCCCCACGTGGATGGCGGCGAGCTTTTCCAGCAGCGCCGCGTCGGCCTCGGCGGGCGGGTTCGCCTGCATCAGCGCGTTAGCCGTGTTGAAGAACTCCGCAGGCGGCATGGAGAGCACCTTGTTCACGGGAACAAAGTCGTTTTCCTTGGCATACGTGCCCGCCGGCGCGGCATAGTCTCCGCCCGCCAGGTACGCCGAGAGCGGAAGGAGCCGCATCTGATCCTGAATGGCGTATACGTTGGGCAGATCCTCGTTTCCGGAGAGCACGACGCGGGCAATCGACCACACAGTTTCGGTGGGCACATCCACGCGGGTCACGTTCTCGGGCAGCTCGCCCGTCCAGCTTGGGAGCGCGATGACGTATGCGCCTGCCTGATCCAGCACGGCGGCGGTGTTCGTCCATGCGTCCAAAAGCTGCACGTTGCAGAAACGATCCGTTTCCGGCAGGATGTACACCATGGGTTCTGCGCCGATATCAAGCCACGCCTGCGAGTAGAGGGTATCCACATTCGGCGTGACGACTGTGCGGAAGGAGGCGTCCGCCAGCTTCTTGGCATGGTTGATCTGGTTGACGGGCGCGCGCCCCGTCACGCTTCCGTCCGTATTGGTTGACATGGTTTTCGTCGCGTTGGTCAGCACCAGCGGGAAGGCGTAGATGTACGCCTCGCTGACCTGCTCCCATACGGCGTCCGTCTCGGTCGGTTCGGCGATGCAGGCGGGGGGCCATCCGCAGGAAAACAGAATCAGCGCCGTCAATAGGGTTGCAAGGTTCTTTCTCATGGTGACATCTCCCTTTTTCATCTCTTACCAAAGTGCAACGGTTCCCCGAAAAATTATGCTCTTCCTTCGTCGAGAAGGCCGCTATGCTTTTCCTCCTTCCTTTCGGCCAGTCTCAGCAGTTCTCTCTTTGCGGCTTCGATCTGCGGGGTAAACAGCGCGCGCTCGGCAAAGATCATATAGTTGTTGGGGGCGAGAATCGACAGGTGAACGAACGGCTCGACCTCGGCGGGCGTACAATCCAGAACCGCCGCGATTTTTTCCGTGTAATATGGGTATCTGGACGCAAGGCGGCTCAGGGCGGATTTGACCTTCTCCCCGTATTCCCGCGACACGCACACGCTGACCAGAAAGCGCATGATCGGCGACATTTTATCCGCCAGCGCGCCCAGGCGATCCATCATGCTCTTGACATCCTGGATATCCTCAAACACGATGCCGAACGCGCCCTTTTCAATCCGCTCGATGGCTGCCTCGGCGCAGGCGAGCACGATTTCCTCCTTGGTGGAGAAATAATAATAGATGCCGCCGTTTTGCAGCTTCGCCGCCGTGCAGAGATCCTTTGTGGTGGTGATCGTCAGCCCCTTTTCAACAAAGCAATCAAGGCAGACGGCGATGATTTCCCTTCTTCTTTCGGTTTTCTTGTCTTCGTTCAAGCGATGACCTCCCTTTTCCGGCTTACCGGTGTACTGATGATAAGAGCGTACCACACTTCGCAAGATAAATCAAGCAGTTGCTTGGATTTTGCCGTATATTTCTTTTTAGGGAATCCTTCTAAAATCTGACATGTTCTTCGGCAGACTTCTCTCATGCAATCTCAGGGCATCGGGGTTTAATACTAATTCGCAGTTAAAATGCTTAACAGAGCGCATCAGATTTTTTGTTCTG
>ERZ1027070.1057-NODE-1057-length-10751-cov-5.520568_pt1 | contig 10751 bp, 8 predicted proteins | sample MGYA00519419_ERZ1027070 | MGnify/ENA primary metagenome ERZ1027070 (study PRJEB26926, sample SAMN06164837) | human gut metagenome | biome: ENVO:00009003; feature: ENVO:2100002; material: ENVO:00002003 | host: Homo sapiens | place: USA | collected 2012 ...
CGCGTAATCCGCGCCTAAATCATTATCAGCATTAGTTCATTACTTTTCCGTTATAAATCAAATTCAATACCAGATTTGTATAATTTATAAATATTCTCTTGCCGGATTCCTTTAGCTTTATCTTTGGCGCCCATAAACATTACTACTGCACGTACGTTCTGTGGTACAAGCAGTTTTTTGAATCATGTAATTAAAATCAATGCTTTATGAATGTAGAAAGAAAAAATGCGAAAGATGACTTACGGCTCTACATACCGGAAGTCATCGGGATGCTGAAGCGGGAAGGAAAGTTCCCGGCAATGCATGTTTATGCTTGCACGTTGCGTTCCTACGAGAAGTTCTGTGCAGAGGAAAGGCATCCGAAAAACACCACTGCTTCCCTGTCCATGCAGGAGATTTTCACTCCTGAGAGGCTGAAAGAGTATGAGGACTGGTTGGCTGGACAACAGTCCAGTCCGAACACGATCTCCACTTATATGCGTACATTGCAGGCGGTATACAATCGCTGGATGTCACCGGGCATAGAGGGGTACAATCCGGTGCTGTTCAAGGATGTTTATACGAAAGTGGAGTCGCGTACCAAGCGGGCACTGACGGCAGAGCAGATGGAACAGCTCAGGAATACGGACTTTAGTGTGCTGACACTGCGTCAACAGCAAGTGCTTACCTACTTCTTGCTGATGTTCATGTTGCGCGGTATGCCGTTCATTGATCTAGCACACTTGCGGAAGTCGGATTTAAGAAATAGGCGTATCACTTACCGTCGGCACAAGACGGGGAAACTGATGGTGGTGGATGTGCCGCCCGATGCGATGAGGCTGTTGCAGAAGTACAGGGACAAGACGGATTCGGAATATCTGTTCCCGTTGCTGTATGGTGGCTTGTTCATGGAGGAACATCACCACCGTTATCAAGAAACATTACGGCATTTCAACCGGGAGTTGGCGCGGTTGATGAAACAGTTATTGCCTGGTGTTTCCGTAAGTTCGTACACCGCACGCCATACATGGGCTACACTTGCTTATCATAGTGGTGTACCTGTGGGACTGATAAGCCAGTCGTTGGGGCACTCGTCCATTCGGGTGACGATGACTTATCTGAAGCCGTTTGATGCGGAGGTGATAGACAGAATAAACAGGCAAGTGATTTCCTTGGTGAAGAAAAGTAAAAAGAAGAAAGATGGCAGATTTAATATGCTGTATGGCACTTCGTTGAGGTGAAATTACTTGCATAGTAACGGCAAACTACCATTTGATGCAGACCGGAAAGGCGTTTTCAGACGGTATCATTTTATGGTAAAAAGAAGTTTTCCTGATAATAAGGTACGTAAAGAAGCATTCCACTTTCAAAGGATAAAGCGGAAACACGATTCCTTTTGCCTGCTGGGATAAAAAATCGAAAGCTGTATGTATTAGGGACTAATTTTAATATTGTTTTTGCTGTCCGATATAAGATTTATTCATATTTTGTTAGGGTTTGTTTGCTTTTCTGTCAAAAAAGACGCAACTTTGTAGCTGCTATTTGCCGTTACTATGCAAGTAATTCCAACAAACGCATTAATTATACTGTTTATGAAGACTATAGAACTTCCCATCAAAAGAGGAGACCGTGTGTGGGTGAAGGTTTATAATGAACGAAATGGCTCATTCACTTCGCGTATGGCGGAGGTTATATCTATATTGCAAATGTATGTTTCCGGGGCAGATGTACCGTATGTAGCATTGCGTTATCTGGACGATCGCAGCTATGGATGTATTCCTTATGAACAAGTCACCGAAGTATGCGACGAATCTTTTTCTGAATAACAGACCATTTGATAGAATCTGAATAATAGTACTGTAGTTTTGTTGATACTAATAGCCCTGCTTTCTTCATCCGCCAGTATCGTCTGACAAAGAAGAAAAGCAGGGCTTTCTTTTATAACCAACTCGAAAACCTTCTGACATACCAATTCTTTATCAATTGAGTCAGTACGCAATAGGAGAGCAGAATCCCCATCAACCACGGGAAGTAACTCAATGGAAGCGCCTGTAAACCAATGGATGCTCCGAAAGATGTGAACGGTATCACAATTCCTATAACCATCACCAAAGTAGTCATACCGATTACGGGCCAAGTGGCGCGGCTCTGTATGAACGGAATTTTCCGTGTACGTATCATGTGTACAATCAGAGTTTGCGAAAGCAGCCCCTCAATAAACCATCCCGATTGAAACAAGGACTGATGTTCCGGACTATTACAGCCAAACACATGCCACATCACCAGATACGTGACGATGTCAAATATGGAACTGATGGGCCCGATATAAATCATAAAACGTTTCAGGTCTGACGCATCCCATTTGCGTGGCTTTCTCAGAAACTCCGGGTCCATGCGGTCGAACGGAATCGTAGTTTGCGAGATATCATATAGTAGATTCTGGATGAGCAGATGAATCGGCATCATCGGCAGGAACGGCAGAAACGCACTTGCAAACATGACACTGAACATATTACCGAAGTTTGAACTTGCCGTCATCTTGATGTACTTATTGATATTCCCGAAAGTCTTCCGGCCTTCCAGTACTCCGTCTTCCAGTACCATCAGGTCTTTTTCCAGCAGGATGATATCGGCGCTTTCCTTGGCGATGTCCACGGCGGAATCTACCGAAATGCCAATATCCGATTGCCGTAAAGCGGCAGCATCATTGATGCCGTCTCCCAGAAATCCTACGGTATTCTCCTGTTCCTGTAAGATGGAAATAATCTGTGTTTTTTGTAGAGGCGTCAATTTGGAAAAGCAGGTAGTGGTCTTTACACGCTCTTTCAAAATAGTCTCATCCATATTCTCAATATCTGGTCCGGTCAGTGAATAACTTGTGTCGATACCTACTTGCCGCCCTATGGCTTTCACTACAATATCATTATCCCCCGATAAAATTTTAACTTCCACACCATACTCATGCAGTTGCTTAATAGCTTCTGCCGCAGATGGCTTCGGGGGATCAAGAAAAGCCAGGAAGCCAATCAGAACCATTTCTTTTTCATCACTCACGGAGAAATTACCCACCTTCTCTATATAGCTTTTCTGAGCAACGGCCAGCACTCTCATTCCTTTCCGGTTCATTTCTTCGCTGATCTTTTGGGCTTTAACCTTCAGTTCATCCGTCAGAGATTGCACTTCTCCATTGAACTCTGTGTGCGAACAGATACTGAGCATCTCTTCCACGGCGCCTTTGGTGATGATCTGGCGTTTCCCTTGTTTGTCTTCTATCACTACGGACATTCTCCGACGGATGAAATCGAACGGTATTTCGTCCACTTTGGTGTAGGTATCCTTCAGATGTTCCAGCTTCAGTTCCTTTACGTGCGAGAGGATGGCTTTGTCCATCAGATTCTTTAATCCGGTCTGGAAATAGCTGTTGAAGTAGGCGTGACGCAATATCCGTTTGCTTTCGTCATTGCTGCCATCGGCATTGATGTACTTTTCCAGAACAATCTTGTCGCACGTCAGTGTACCCGTTTTATCGGTGCAAAGAATATTCATCGCACCGAAGTTCTGGATGGCATTCAGATTCTTGACAATCGTTTTCTTCTTCGACATGGACAGAGCACCTTTAGAGAGGTTGGCGGTTACAATCATCGGAAGCATCTCGGGCGTAAGTCCTACGGCTACCGAAATGGCGAAGATGAAAGCCTCGAACCAATCCCCTTTCGTAAACCCGTTGATGAAGAATACGAACGGAACCATGACCAGCATAAAACGGATGAGCAGCAGGCTTACTTTGCTGATTCCTTTGTCGAAAGCAGTAGTGGCACGGTGTCCCGTGAGGTTGCGGGCGATAGTACCGAGGAAAGTCCTGTTGCCGGTTTCAAACACGATACCTTTGGCTGCGCCACTGATAACGGTGGAACCCATGTAGCAGATGTTATCCAGTTCCACGATGCTGCCTTTCCGGTATTGCTTTTCCTTTACTTCCGGAAACTTCTCTATCGGTTCCGACTCTCCGGTCAGGGAAGCCTGGCTGATGAACAAGTCCTTGGATTCGATGATGCGCAGGTCTGCCGGAATCATGTCTCCGGCTGCCAGGAAGACGATGTCTCCCGGAACCAGTTCCGTGATATCCAGTTCTTCCTCACCACTTCCGGCACGCTTCACGAGACAGGTATTCTTTACCATTTTCATTAGTGAATCTGTGGCTTCATTGGCTTTCCATTCCTGCCAGAAACGCAGGATGGCACTACACACCACCATGACGGCGATGATGACGACTCCCGTCCATTCCTGTTCTCCCGGCTCTGCCATGAGTACATCGATGACGAGTGATATGACTGCCAATCCGGTCAGCACTCCTATAAACGGATTGATGAAAGTTTTAATGAATACGATGAACGGATTCTTCTTTTGTTCGTGAACCACTTCGTTCTTTCCATACGTAAGTTGGCGGTCTTCAACTTCTGCTTTTGTCAACCCGAGCCTTGTCGTTTGCAGGTATGAATAAACGGATTTTGCCGGTTGTGTGGCAGTCAGGAATACTTTCTCGGAGTTGAGTGCATACTGAGGCTGTTGTAACTTTTTCTTCCACTTCATAATCTCTTTCCTTTTTTTGAAGTTACTAATTGCGTTTCTATTTCACGGCGCAAAAGTAAGAACGGCTTCGTGGAGAAGCCGTTAGAGATTTATTAGAGTGGTATTAGAAAACCATTAGAGAAATCAGATATGCGGGAGTTTAACGACGTAAGTGGTCCCTTCACCCGGATGTGAGAAGACGGATATTTCCCCTTTATGCAGGCTCAGTATCTTTTGTGCCAAAGTCATGCCGATGCCGTAGCCGGATGCCACATCTTTGTTTTCGCCACGGTAGAAGAGTTGGAACAAGTTCTCTTTGTCCTTGTCCGACATGCCCACACCGTCGTCCGAAAGGCGGATGATGGACCATTCTTCCCAGAAAGAAATCTGGATAAAAGAAGTTTGGTTCCGGGAGTACTTGCAATTGTTTTCGATGAGGTTTACGAACGCTGTTGTAAGCAGGTAACTATTACCGATCACTGTGAGCACTTTGTCGTCTTCGGCTTCCTGCTCGAATACGAGTTCCACATGGAAATCGGGGTACGCCCTCAAGACAAGTTCCCTCGCATCGAGCAACAGTTCGTCCAGACGGATTTCTTCTCTTTTGATCTGTTCCGGTTCATAATCCGCTTTGGCAAGGTTCAGTAATCCGTCGATGAGTTTAATCACTCTTTGCGAATCCTGCAACGCGTTGTGGATGGCGTTTTGGTATTGTTCGGGACTTCGTTCTTTCTGCACGGCAAGATCAAGTTCGGCAGAAAGTGCAGCCATAGGGGTACGCAGTTCGTGCGACACGTTGCTGACAAACATCTTCTGCGAATTGAATGACTTTTCCAGTCTGTCGAGCAAGGCATTGAAGGTAAGGCTCAGTTCGCCTAATTCGTCTTTCTCATTCTTGACGGGCAGGCGTTTGTTGATTCGTGAGGCGGTTATGTTCTCCGCTTCTTTTACAATGCTTCTGATGGGGGCCAATGCGCTCCGGGCAAGGAGGTAGCCTACAATAATCAGCGCGGTCAGTCCGCTGAATAGTAATAGGGCGAGTGTTTCTTTCAGGATTTCCCGTTTGGCATATCCGTAGCCGTCATAAGCGGCGGCGGTAACGATGTAATCCTTACCTTCGAAAGTATAGATGATACCTACTCCCTGGTAATCTTCGATGTAGAAGTCTATTTCTTTCTTCTGGAGGATGCGCTCTATCATTTCCGGAGTTTCTTTTATGATGTCGTTTTGCAAGGCATCGTGGTATAACATCCGGAAATCGGTGTCGTAGACGGCTACTTCTACTTCGTCGATAAACTTTTTATTGTTCAGGTAAATGGATTGCATGGTTTCGGCATCCACCTGGTTGTTCAGAAACAGATGTGCCTTGGTGATGGCTTCGCTTTTCAGATTCCGGAAAAAGGCATTGCTGCGCGAGTGCTCACTGACGTAGTAGATGGTAGTGATAAATACCAGGAACACGGCGGCTGTGATACAAGTGTACCGCAGGGTTAAGGCTGTTCTGATCTTCATAGTTTATCCGTCAGTATAAAGCCCATACCGGCTTTGGTATGGATCAGTTTGGTGTCGAAATCCTTGTCTATCTTTTTGCGGAGATAGTTGATGTATACGTCGATAAAGTTGGTTCCGGTATCAAAGTGGGTATTCCAAACCTTTTCGGCTATCTCTATACGACTGAGAACCCGCTCTGCATTCTCGGTCATGTAGAGTAACAGATTATATTCTTTGGGTGAAAGTTTGATGGGAGTGCCGTTTCGGGTTACATTTTTTCCTTGTAAGTCAATGTACAGGTCGGAATATCTGATCTCCCGGGGTTGCGGTGCGGTTGCTTCATTATTACGTTTCAGCAGTACCCTGATTCTTGCGTAGAGTTCGCGGAAATCGAAAGGTTTCACCATGTAGTCATCGGCTCCTGCATCGAATCCGTCCAGTTTATCATCCGTAGAGCCTAAGGCTGTCAGCATCAGGATAGGGATGCCTGGATTCGTTTTACGGATTTCTTTACATAGCTCAAAACCATCCATCTTGGGCAGGATAATATCAGAAATCACCAGGTCGAACGTATGGACACGGAAGAGACGCAGTCCCATGACACCATCGTAAGCTACCATGGTTTGATAACCATTCTCTTCCAGTCCATTCTTGAGCAGGCTGGCTACTCTTGGTTCGTCTTCAATAATCAATATCGTATGCATGGTCTGTATTTTTTGTAGATTCCAGTTGTTTTTGTTTGAGACCATACAAATATAGAGATTATTTGTGAGTTTCTCTTTTCTTACTCTTTTAATAAAGGCAACTGGTTCAGCATATTCCTGATTTTAATAGCGATACGTGGCATTGGTTCGGCTACGGTCAGCCCTACCAGGTCATATTCGGAGGCAATGTCGTTAATCACGCGGACTACTTCCTCGGTCTTCATACCGTCCGGTTCAACGCCGACGCCTGCTATCATGTCGGCAGGATCTATCACGTCCAAGTCAAAGTGGACGACAACCTTGGAAGCTCCGGTACTTTTCAGCCATTCCATAATGGCGGAACTGTTGTCCGCTGTTTCTTTCGGTGCCAGACCTTTTATGCCCAATTCCTTTTGCCGTTCCTGCATGCCTTTATCCCATGAACGCAGTCCTACTATTAATGCTTTGGAAGCGTCAAACTTACCGGGCAGTAAGTTCATAATCTCTTCGTCACCCATTCCCAAGCAAGCGGTGAGGGCCATGGCATGATACCCTTTGTAATCATCATAAGGCAGGTTGATGTCCGGATGAGCATCTATCCAGATTATGGCTACATCGTTCGGGTATCGGGCAGCCAGATAAGTGAACGGAACAACGCTGACCGAACATTCTCCGCCCAGGATGATAATCCGGTCCGGTTTGTTTTCGTTAAGTATATCGAGCGCAGCCTTGCTTTGTTTGACAATCACGTTACGGGAGTTGATACCTTTTTCCGTTGCTCTGTCGTTTATATCAAGAGATACCGGAACTTCCACGTTTTTCTGATTGCTGTCCGGAGCTAGCAGGTTCAGTAACTGGGCACCTAAATAATAACCTCTGGAAGAGTCTTCTGCCGGAATATCCGGCATCCAGTGATCTACAATTCCGCCTTGCCATTGCGGATAAATCAGGCGGAGAGGGGTGGTTTCTTTCTTCATATCTTTACTTTTTACGGGTGGTTTTTTTAGTCGAATGGTACCTTCCAATTTTCATCCTGATAGGCGGCGAAACACATGGCTATCTGTTCTTTATTGTTCTTTTCTTCGGCCAATGCAGGTATCTCGTCCAGAGAGAAATAGTTGCTTTCGGTAGTCTCTATATTGCTCTGAAAACTTCCGCCTGTTACTTCGCAAAGAACAAAGGCTTTGCAGACATTGTATGCATAAGGAGGCACGTTGTGCAGGTTTCTATCCTGCAAAGCAATCAGGCGTACGGCCTTTACATCCAGTCCGGCTTCTTCTTTGACTTCTTTCTCCGTATTGGTTTTGATGCTTTGGTTGACGTCTACCCAGCCACCGGGCATAGACCATACACCGGCTTTTTCCTTTACCAGGAGTATTTTCCCGTCTTTAAAGATGGCGGCACGAGTATCCAGTTTAGGTGTTTGGAAACCGGTTTCATTGCAGAATAATTCTTTTACTTTCTCTATCGGCAGATCGCTTTGATGGCTCATAATTTCTGCCGATATTTCCCGGATACGTTCAAAACGCTCGATGTCGAATGGATCGCGGGAGTAGGTCAGTCCTGCCTGAGCTATGAATTGTAATTCCTTGGCCCATTCGAGCCAGCGGGGATCAGTGTTCTTATTCATTGGATATCTGAGTTTAAAGTATCATATACAATTTTAGATATACTGGCGATGATAGCTGCATTATCTGCATCGGTTTCCTGCGACTCCATGACGAAGACAGCTATATAATATTTCTGTCCGTTGGGCAGGATAACAAAACCTGCATCATTATCAGCAATCTTTATCCCTTCCGGAGTCCGGTCGGAAGAGCCTGTCTTATGGCCTACGATTACGTTGGCAGGTAACTGGCCTTTCAGCTTATCTTTGCCGGTAGAAGTTTCCTGCATGGTTGCTTGCAGGAAGTCTTTGTATTGAGTTCCAAATAGGATTTGCTTGTCGGTTATATTCAATAGTCTGACTACTTCTTCCGGAGTACTCCAGTTCAGATAGGCATCTCCGGAGGTATGCATGAGAGTTTCTGTTGCCGCAAGATTACAATCCTTTATTCCTAACGATTTCACATACTCATTTACTTGGTCTATGCCGCCGACATATTCTATAAGGATATCACATGTATTGTTATCGCTTTTCGAAATGGTGTATTTTAGCAACTCTCCGAGAGAAATTGTAATATCCTGATCAGGAAACTCATCTCTTAACGGACTGTATGTATCAGGCTTCAGTAGAGAAGACTTCACTTCGATAAGGCTGTCTAAGCCGATGTGATCTTTATCCATCTTATCCAGAACAGCCAGTCCCACATGAAACTTGAAGACGCTTAACAGGGGAAAATGGATTTGATTATTATAAACGGCTACAATCTCATCATTGGCGAGTACGGCAACGCCTACCGTAGCTTTCTTATCTTTCAGAAGGGAATCTATTTGTTGTTCTATCTTCTGCTTCGGGGTGCGGTTGGTGGTATTGCATGCACTGAATAAGATTGCCAGCGCCATACAGCTTAAAAAGAATTTTGCTTTCATAAATGTACTTTAGTGAGTTAATATTAATTCCGGCCTTACTTCTCTTATCATAACAAGTGCAATTCTTTAGCAATCCGGCAAGCTTCAATAGAATTGTTTACCTGAAGTTTCTCCAGAATATTTTGCCGGTGCCGGTTTACGGTGTTTATACTAATGGATAATGTCTGGGCAATGTCCTTACTCATTTTTCCCTTATTTATCAATTGTAGGATTTCTTTTTCCCGGTCTGACAACAGGTCGTTGCAATTCTGCTTTTCCAGTTCGAGGGTTTGCCCGTCTGCCGAGTTAAGAATGGTGCAACTTAACGACGTATCCATTGAAAAGTTATAAAGGCATAAGGATAACCATACACTTCCGTTTGAGTGGCTCGCTATATAAAACATCCTGTGCAAGATGTGTACATACCTGCCCGAATGATCGCGCATGCGCATATTGTGTATAAGGTAGTAGTCCGGGCGTTTCTTTTCCGGGACACTTTTCAGGAAGTGGAAGAAGCGGAGCTCCTGCAAATGCTTTTCCTGTAAGTCGTCCGGATGAATGCGGCTGAATATTTCTTCTTCCCATATCGACTGAATGGTCTTGGCGGTATTTCGTTCTGCCAGTCCCAGTTTCTCGGCTACTCCGCCGTAATAAATATAACTAATATTGGCTTTCATATCACTTAACACTGCTATGGCATTTTCAGTCTGTGCATATATGGAAGCTATATGTTTGCACTCATTCAGGCGTTCCGTCTGTTTCTGTTCCTCGGTGAACGCTTGTTTCAGTAGCTCTTTCTTCAGTTTATTTACGATGTCCATACGCTATGGAGATGGAAAATGGTTATTAATCAGTATTGCCGACTTATCTGAAAGCCTTTACCTTTGCAAAGGTAATGAAAACTAATGGTTATTTATTTTAAGTGCAATAAATTATGGAGAGTGAAAAAGCAAAAGCGAAAGCCGGGAAATTGTATGATGCCAATAATGATATAGAGCTTGTGTCGGAGAGGGAAGCTTGCAAAGAAGTATGTTATGAACTGAATAGCTTGCGCCCTTCACAGAAGAAGGAACGGGAGAGCATTATCCGCCGACTGCTCGGTAAGACCGGAAAATCGTTCTTGATAGAACAACCGTTTTATTGTGATTACGGATATAATATCGAAATAGGGGAGAACTTCTATTCGAATGTGAATTGCGTTATTCTGGATGGAGCTAAAGTTACATTTGGCGATAATGTTTTTGTGGCTCCGAACTGTGGTTTCTATACTGCCGGACATGCCTTGGATGCGGAACAGAGAATCCAGGGACTTGAATATGCCTATCCTATCACTATCGGAAATAATGTGTGGATTGGTGCCCAGGTCTGTGTGTTGCCGGGAGTGACGATTGGTGACAATACGATTATTGGTGCCGGAAGTGTGGTTACAAAAAGTATTCCTGCCAATGTGCTGGCCGTCGGTAATCCTTGCCGGGTGCTACGTACGATCATCGAAGCGGACAGGGCTAAATATATGTC
>ERZ1027070.1063-NODE-1063-length-10721-cov-5.360398_pt1 | contig 10721 bp, 8 predicted proteins | sample MGYA00519419_ERZ1027070 | MGnify/ENA primary metagenome ERZ1027070 (study PRJEB26926, sample SAMN06164837) | human gut metagenome | biome: ENVO:00009003; feature: ENVO:2100002; material: ENVO:00002003 | host: Homo sapiens | place: USA | collected 2012 ...
GTGGGCTCGGAGATGTGTATAAGAGACAGTCAGGAAGGTCAGCGTCAGGTAAAACGAAACATTAATCACTACAACCTCGATATGATTTTATCAATAGGAATATTGTGTAAAAAGTCAGGTGGAAAATCGCTTCTCGGTGCCAATCTCGACAAGATGATGAAGCAGTTGCCTAAGAATGGTAAAAGTAACCATTGGTTTCCTGAATGAATTTGGTACGCATGCGTACCCGATTCTTCCACCACAGCTTGCTGTCTCTGCTGGTCAACGTCTGATGTGGCTCTGCCACCATCGGGTATTAGGCTACCTCTATGTTAAATCTTCTGGGCAAGAGCAAGCTCCTTTGATTTATAGGAGCTAAACCATTTTGCCACAACAGGAATGGGTGGCATTAGCATTGAATGGGAATTAAGTTACCCTATCTATAGTCGCAAAAATAGGTAACAAATTGAGTGAAGATACAATGAAACTGCCACCTGAAATCCATTGCAGATACAGGTGGCAGTCAAACAAAAATAGAACTGAAAGAAACTTTTCTTAGAGTGTGCTGACCAATCGAAGCTTTAATTTTTCGTTGATTTGGTCTCTGTATTCATCGAGCAACTCATCATCAATCGGTGCCGATTCTATCATGTCGACATAGATAGTGTTCGGCGCAAGGTTAGGTTTCATGATAACCTTGAATGGGATTTTGTCTTCAAAAGGCAGCACTTCATTCTCGGTCATCAAGTCATATCGCACAATCAGAATATCTGCTGCTTCACGCATCGCCTTGGTGATGTTTCGGAGATTGGCATTTGCGCCTCCTTCCAAAAGCGGATTGGCGATAAAGTGAATGGCTGGTGTATCTTCATCTGCATCCTTACGAATGGCGATGTATTGGTCAAACCGATAGCCCATAAACTTCATTACACGAATCCAACAAGCAGTCAATTCTACCTGATTCAAGTACAGCATCTTTATGTCGCTCGGATCGAAGGTCAAGATGAAGTGAAGACACCAATCGTTGGCATCGGGTCGAAGGTCGCCACAGAATGACTTGAAGTCATGGCTTGATGTTACATTCTTACTAAGGATGATTTCTGCTTCATCCAATGGGTTAATCACTTGGTTAAGTACGTTGCGTACATTCTTTTCTGAAAAAAATTGATTTTTCATTTTGTGTCTGTATTATAGCAGTCACCCCTGAACTGCTGGTTGTTATCAATATTGTTCCACTTTACTCTCAAGAATAAAGAAAGTAGGGATGAAAGTGGTGCTCCATTTGGAGCGATTATTTGGTTTCTATTTGTATGCATCGGTTCGGAAAGTGGCGTTGTCGAAGTGTATTCTCTCCACCATTTCATTCAATCGGTCGGCAATGCGGTCTCCGTATTTGGCACGAATCTCAGCCGGTGTCAAGTTCGTTGATATAAGAGTAGTCAACTGCTCGTCATAACGGATGGATAGTAAGTCTATTACAGGATTCGACACATTACCGAAGTCAAGTAACTCTGTTGGCTCACAACCTAAATCGTCAATGACTATCATTGGACTCTTTGCCAAATCTTTCCAACTTTTGAAATTCGACTTGTATAGGTAAACAATATCCTTGGCAGTAATGAGCTTGATGCCAAAAGTCGAATTGTTATAATTGTCGGGCAATCGGAATAGGTTGAACAGCTTCTGTGCTGCTTTGATAAAAGTGGTCTTGCCATTTCCGCAGGTTCCGCAAAGCATCATGCCATTTTTTGTATTGTCGTTGGCTAACCATTGCGCCATCTTACGAATACGTTCATTAAGACTATCCGATGGTTCAAATGTGCGATGACGATATTCCACTTCTTCCATGATAGCTGCCTGTAGGTATCGAATGAGTTCTTCTTCGACAATCGGAAACTTAAAACGGGGCCTCATAGTCCGTTGCTGAGCAAGCATTGACTTTAATGCTTCCACGCTTGGTATCTTGTTGTCTATTTGAGTTTCATATTTAGAATTTGTTGTTTTATTATTGATAATCTGTTTCTTGAGCCAATTGATGAAATGATTTCTACAATCCCTTTCATCCTTATGTGTGGTGCCACTCGTGCAAAGATATAAGAAGAATTGGCGGAGAAACTCATCCAAACTTTGTCCATCAGGAATTGCTCTTTTCTCATTGGTCATCAGCAATAGAATATCTCTTTTCCAATCGGCATCGGCCATGAGTATATTTTGCAGTTCATTCATATCTTTCAAAACTTTCTGTTCACGCGCATTAGAAGATATTCTTTCTGTCTTTGTTTCTTCTGTCTTATATATAATGGTCTCACAAGCGGTTCCATTAGCGGTTCCACAAGCAGTCACACAAGCGGTCTCATCGGTGATGATTTCATAACATGGAGCTCTTGAATTTTGTGCACCTTTCTTGAAATCAATCAGACCCCGTTCTTTAAGTCCTTCGCGAGCACGAGTCACGGTTTGCTTACTCAACCCAGTTGCTGATACTATTACAGCCGTTGGGCAACTGATAGGTTGCTTCCAAAAGTTCTGATTGCACTCGTTCAAAAGGTAATAGTATAAATCACGTTCTGCTTGAGTAAATCGCTCTACCTTATTGGCCGACCAAAGTCTGTTGATCAAATCTATATAGCTCATCATCACTTATTCCAATTAGATTGTGGTTTATGTCTTATGTTGCGTTGCATATCCTCAAGCATACTTTCTTTTGTCTCAACAGAAGTGGCGCGCTTGCTTGTTTCCACCCATGCCATCAGCTCCGAGCGTTTGAACTGAAGCATCTTGCCTGGTTTATAATAGGGAAGCTTGTGCGCTCTAGCCAAAGCATAGATGGTAGATTTAGCCTTGTGGATAATCTTACTCGCTTCATCTATTTCTATCAGTGGCTCGTCCGTATCCTTAGGGCGTTTCTCTTTTAATAGATTAACATCACTCTGAAGTGTATCCATCTTTCGCATCAGTTCCATGATGGCCTGAGGCATTGCCTCGAAACTTAAACTGTCAGTCATATTTTTCGTTATTTTATTGTTCATGCTGCAAACAAAACAGGTTATTTCTATCTGAGCTGGTTATTAATCTGTTAACCGATTGTAACTGCTCAATCACCATAACCTTTGGCAATATTTATATTAGAGAATCATCTAATTTCACAATTTTGATACTGAAAGCTCCTTCATCGCAGGTCATCTTGGCATAGATGCTCGACTCTTTGGTGTCCTTCATTATCGTAGGAAAAGCATTCTTCAGAAACCTTGCGGTGTTGCGGCGGTTCATAGGCTTTAGTCTTGCCCATATATTCCAACCATAATGCATGAAATCTTTCACTGTGAGACCATTCAAAGCAGATAGTGGTCGGCTGAAGGTTGTTCCATTCATCTTGCCCTCTGCAAAGTCTTCCAATATTTGGAGCAGAATAGAAATGTCTGTTTCTCTCACGTATGGTTCGAAGATAAGACTGGTGTAAACTTTCAGGTCTTCCAATAGCTCTGCCTTTATTTCTTCCTTTTCAGGAGCAAAAGAATTGGAATTATCGTATGCTTCGTTCTCTTCAACTTCTATCGGCTCTTTCAGTTCTTCAAATTCGGATTGAATAATATCGCAAACTTCTATGATCGGCGGTGCTGTTTCGTTTTGAAACACAGCCTTTACTTCAGAATCAATGGGATGATTGCTTTTAGAAGAAGATTCAGACAACATCAATTCTTGGTTCAACCATATAGCTACCTGATACAAGATGTAGCTTATAATGGAAGTGATGCCGAAAGAACAGATTCCAATGAACGAATCGCCACCTAAACCTTTCGTGATGTAGATGTAATTGCCGGCTCCAACACAGATGGCAAAGATGTTAAAACCGCCAGTTGTAATTGTTTTAAAAATGCTCATATCTTTATTAATTTTAATTCCATTATATCGCTCTTTTTTACATATCATACGAAAAAAGATTTTGAGCAATCTACTGATGAACTGTATCAGCTCCTGCCACTAAAATTCATTCTGTGTGTAAGAACGATACTGCAAAGTTATATGCAAAGCGTCTTAAAAACCAAGTGTTAACTCGTTGTTATATAGTTCTTTAATTTTCATACTCTAGAGTATGAAAATTTAAAATCAAGCTATAACTTGTTGAAAACCAATCAATGTCAGAAAGAGGTATTTGCAGATGTTATCCAAATGGTTTTTATCAATACTGATGCTTATCGCGTTTTTATACTCAACTAATCAAATCAAGAGGCAAACTTATAGAGTGTGATTTTTGATTTATATAATAGGGATTTTAAGAAAGAAATTCATAGAGCATACGAAAAAAGCGCCTTAGAATCCTCCATCCAAGGTGACTCTAAGGCGATAATAATAATGAATAAAACGTGAGTTATTTCAACGATATCTTATTGACCGTCTCTCGCTTCTTTTCACTAACAAGGTCGGCATAGATTTGTGTCGTTGATACGTTGCGGTGAGTGAGCATCTTTGATACAGTATAGATGTCTGTACCAGAAGCAATCTGCAAGGTAGCATAGGTGTGACGAAATGAATGGAAGGTTATCGGCTTCGTAATACCTGCCACAGTAACCCATTTTTTCAATGGATAATTGGTCATGCTGCGCTTCAATCCTTTGAACACTTTACCAGTTGAACGTTCAGCACACAATTCAATTGCCTCATTACTGATAGGCAGAGACGCTTCGGCTTTCGTCTTAATGGTTCGAATTCTTATGCAGTAACCTTGGTCTGGAGCAATAGCAAGGTCTTCCCATTCCAAATTGAGAATATCACTGATGCGTAAACCTGTAAGGCAAGAAAAGAGTGATGCTTGTTTCAATACAGGTTTGTCACAAGCTGTATTGGCCAATTGTTTCAGTTCGTCATGGGTGATATACTCTTTCTTTACATCCTCCTTGTCGATTCGCTCCAAGAAATCGTTAATGTTCTCTCGGATCATCTTGTCACGATAGGCAATTCGAAGCAAGGCTCTGAAAGTGGAGTAATAACCAGCTGCCGAGTTCTTTCTCATTTTAAGATGAGTGAGGCGCAATTGGTTGGCATTCAAAAGATAGGTCTTGAATTGAGTGCATAGTTCAATGGTGACATCGCCAAACTTACATTTGCCATTGACGAAGTTGTAGAAATGACGATGAACGGCATCCCACTTTTCATACTTCTTCTTACAAACCTCTTTAAAGTAGGCAAGGAAATCAGCGTTCTGTTTCTCATAATCCAGAAAGTCAAACTTCTCGTTGATTAACGAAGTGACGCGCATACAACGAATGGTTTCGGCTTTCTCCAGCATCTCACGATTGAAATTGCGTTGTACCTCGTTGGTTGGTTTGGTATAGATGTAAATACCTAAATATTCTCGACGAGTCATCTTCATTGAATCTGGCTTACGGATAGCAGGATAGAAGTCGAGGTACAAGGAGATGCGACCATTTGAAATGGTTCTTCTTAATAAGGATACTGTTGTGCAAGTGTGAGGAGTACTCATAATTCTTTATTTTAAGTTTTTATTTTTGTTTTAGCTAATTGCTGATGCAAATAAACTGAGTGATTATCAGAATCATTGGTGATTGTTATGCTAACCAATTATAACTGACGAATAACCATAACTTTGTGATTAGATTAAGGGTGGAGCAAGCAAATTGTCCAATTCTTTTCGTGAAATCATGGTGTACTTGCCTTCCTTTATCTTTGGTATATTATGCCATTTCACATAGTGATAAAGTTGGTCACGTGTCATATTATACTTGACCGTAGCTTCAGGTATCGTATAGTATTGAGGTGTTTCCAACTCCGTTTTATTTTTAGCTGCATCAACGTGAACTTTAGAATAAAAAATATCTCTCTTGACTTTCTTCTTTGGTATGTTGAACTTTGAGACAAACGAATAAACGGCATTAGTGGTCATATTGAATTTTGTTTTGATGTCTTCTACCGAATACCATTCATTGATAGATTGGTCGGGAGCTTTCTTAGAGAAGTAAGCATCAAAGTGGTTCTTGCTCCAAAGAGTCTTACCACGATGGAACACTTTGGGAATATTTTCATCCTTTGCCACTTTGAATACCCAAGATGTGCAGACTCCAAATTTCTGTTCAACTTCGGCAGTGGTATAGAATTCCGTGATAGGAGCTCGCTCTTTCTTATGACGCTTCTGGTAAGGACGTGATTCGTCAAAAAGCTTATCAATATCTTGCCTACGGATAAATGTCTTTCCCTTAAACTGGATACATGATAAACAACCATCCCATAAATACCTGTAGATAGTAACTCTGTCAAGACCGAATAGTATGCCTACTTCTTTTGGTGTTAAAAACTCTTTGGATGGAATATCTCCTAACGACTTCGCATCTTCGTTTTTAGAAATTTCATCTTGACAATTCTGAACTTTCAATTTTCTTAGTCTGTCTTTGTAAGCATGCTCGTTGCAACGTTTACAGCAGAACCTTGTGGAACACTTGTAAGCGGTAAATTCATTGCCACACCACTCACATTTCTTTTGAATTCTAATTAAATTTCTCATTTCTTTTTGCTTTTTATTTCGCTTAAACTGTATCATTGCGTTTCACAGTGTTGCAAGGTGTTGCATTCATCCACTACCTTGCTAACATATAGAGTTACCAATTTTCTCCGCGGTACGAGGGCGGCACGAGAATTGACGCAAAAAGGGTCACAAACGGTTAATACCGAGAGTGACCAGCAAAAAGAAAAGCACTCATTAAGAGTGCTTTAACTATAGAATGTGATTGTTTCTGATTGATGTTAATCGGCAATTACTTGCCGATGCAAAAATGTTGAAATATATTTTGTAGCACCATATCATTCGTCACCTCCCCCGCGATGTCGCTCAAATGGAAGATGCACTCCCTGATGTCCTGGGCCACGAAGTCCCCGGAAAGATTGTTTGCCAATCCCTGTTGTACGCGTCCGATGGCTTCTAAAGCATGCGTAAGGGCTTCGTAATGGCGGGCATTGGTCACTATCACGTCGTTCTGGGTTATCGTAGGCAGATTGGCGGCGGCTATAAGTTTCTTCTGAAGCACATCCGTATTTTGCCTTTTCTTGGCGGAAATAAAAATACATTCGGCGTCAGGAATGATGGAAGAGGCCGCAGACAGCACCTCACCAGAATGAGCCGTGCCCAACAAATCCGCTTTGTTGAATACCAATATCAAATGCTTTCTTTCCAGGCGCGGAAGTATCTGCCCCGATAGCTGATTCATTTGCGACGTTGCGTCCGTTGCATCAATCATCCAAAGCACGATCTCCGCTTGTTCCAGTTTTTGGAACGTGCGCTCTATGCCCAGACTCTCAATCGTATCATTGGTTTCGCGGATACCTGCCGTGTCAATGAAACGGAAAGTAATACCGCCGATATTGGTCGTATCTTCAATCACGTCGCGAGTAGTGCCGTGAATGTCGCTCACGATAGCCTTGTCCTCGTTCAGCAATACATTGAGGAGCGTTGATTTCCCGGCATTCGTTTCGCCGATGATGGCTACCGGTACGCCGTTTTTGATCGCATTTCCTACGCTGAACGAATGTACCAGTCGGGAAATGACCCCCTCGATATGATCCGCCAATCGGCAAAGTTCCGTTCTGTCCGCAAACTCCAACTCTTCATGGTCGCTGAAATCCAGTTCCAGCTCAATCAGTGAAGTGAAGTGTAGCAACTGGTTGCGTAGCTCCGTAAGCTCCTTGCTGAATCCGCCACGCATCTGGCTCATGGCAAGGCGGTGGGTGGCGGCAGATGAAGAAGCAATCAGGTCCGCCACGGCTTCGGCCTGGCTCAAATCCATCTTTCCATTGAGAAAGGCGCGTTGCGTGTATTCCCCCGGTCCCGCCAGGCGGCAACCGTGCTTGATGAGCAATTGCAAAACCTGTTGCAAGATATAGCTCGAACCGTGGCAGGTGATCTCCGTACTATCTTCGCCCGTGTAAGAGTGCGGGGCGCGAAACAGGCTGACAAGAACCTCGTCGATGATTTCCTCTCCATCGTGTATCTTCCCGAAAGTCAGTGTATAAGGTTTGCAATCCGCCAGCGTTTTACCGGATTTTGCCGGGGTGAAAATGCGGCTGGTGATACGAATGGCGTCTGCTCCTGAGACGCGAATGCTTCCGATTGCTCCTCCTTGAGCCGTGGCAATGGCACAGATGGTATCCTGATTCATCATAAAAATTGTTATTTGAGTTGCAAAGATAGCCTTTTGGGGTAAAAAAAAGAACGCGATTGTATATTACTTACTCTTTTTTATTACATTTGCTCAATTTTCGTAGCCTTTACATGATACACTTTGTTATTATGGCGCAAGACAAAATAAAAATGCATGATTCCGCTTCTCATACTACCGAGAAAGACGAGAACACGGAACTACTGAAAGAGAAATTATTGAAGGTCAACTCCGTTCTGGCTGCCCATCAAATTGCTCTCTGGGAGATAAATATCAATACCCTGGAGTGCACTTTCACTCAGGAATATTTCGAAAGTTTAGGCTTGGATAAAGTCGGCATCCGTTATCAGAATTTGGAAGAGTTCTGTAGCTTTGTGCATCCCGATGATAAGCATTTGGTGTCGTTGGAGGGCTTTCAAAAGAAATTGGATGGCTTTGAAGAGTCCAAAGTCTTACGCGTGCGTTGCGTAGGTGCGCATGGCGAAATAGTCTGGTTGGAGGACCACCTCTTATCTGTAGAGAAAGATAGAAGTGGAAATCCGGAAAGCCTCTTATGCTATACCGTGAATGTCACCGGGCAGTGCGAACGCGAAACGCGCATATCGCGCATGGAAGAGCGAAACCGGAAGATAATACAGGCATTGCCTGAATTCATCTTCATCTTTGATGAAAATTTCTTCCTCATCGACGTGTTAATGTCTTCTGATACCATTTTGCTCCATCCCGTTGAACAGTTACGGGGAGCGGACGGGCGCACCATCTATTCTCCCGAAGTCAGCGATCTGTTTCTACGGAACATACGTCAATGCCTCGAAGACGGGGAGTTGAAGGAGATAGAGTATCCCTTGGATGTGGATGATTGCGAAAGGCATTATTTCCAGGCACGCATCGCTCCGTTCGAAGATAATAAAGTGATGGCATTGATACACGATATCGGTGACAGGGTGCAACGCTCCAATGAACTCATCGAGGCGAAGCAACGGGCAGAAGAGGCCGACCGCATGAAATCGGTGTTCCTGGCCAATATGAGCCACGAAATCCGCACTCCTTTGAATGCTATCGTGGGATTCTCTGAAATCATAGCTTTGACGGAAGATGAAGTGGAGAAAGCCGAATACCTGAACATCATCCAGAAGAATAGCAACCTGTTGTTGCAACTCATAAATGACATTCTGGACCTTTCCCGCATCGAGTCGGGAAAATCGGAAATGAACTTCCAGTTGGTCGAAATGACCGGACTGATTGACGAAGTGGAGAAAGTGCATCGCCTGAAAATGAAAACGGGCATCCGACTGAATGTGATACGTCCCGATGAGGAAATCTGGATTATGGTGGACCGGAACAGGATTACACAAGTGCTGTTCAACTTCCTCTCCAATGCCATTAAGAATACCCATGAAGGGGCCATCACCCTGGGGTTGGAGGTCTGCGGAGAATGGTTGAAGGTGTATGTAACGGATACCGGTTGCGGCATTGCAAAGGAGAAATTGCCCTTGATTTTCAACCGTTTTGAAAAGCTGAACGATTTTGTTCAGGGCACGGGTCTGGGGCTCCCCATCTGCCAGAGCATCGTGGAGAGATTGGGAGGAAAGATTTCCGTAGAGTCCGAAGTAGGAGTGGGGAGCACTTTCGTGATGACCCTTCCTTACCGCCAGTTTGTGTTGGGAGCGGATGGTGAACCTGTTGAAATCAATGCCCACGTAGAGCGAAGATCAGACGGCAGGAAGAAAATTCTGATAGCCGAAGATACGGAGTCTAACTTTATGCAGATAAACATTTTGCTGAAGAAAGACTACACCATTTCGTGGGTTACCAATGGCGAAGAGGCCGTAAATAGTTTCTTGCGCGAGCGTCCCGACCTGATATTGATGGACATCCGCATGCCGGTGATGAACGGTATTCAGGCTACGGAAAAGATACGTACCATCGACATCGATTTGCCTATCGTTGCGGTGACGGCCAATGCTTTCCTGATAGAACAACAACAAGCATTAGCCGCCGGATGCAATGATATTATTGCCAAACCATATACTTACGAAAGATTGAAGGAAACAATCATCAAGTATATTTGAGTGGGTGTTTCTTAGATTCTGTCCAGTACGGTTTTTATCAAAGTGTCAATCGTATTCTTGTAGCCCGTATTGGCTTCTTTAATCAACCGGTTGGCTATGACCATGCATACCGTGGTCGCCTTATGTCCCATCAGGCGGCTCAAACCGGCCAGTGCGGAGCTTTCCATCTCGAAGTTCGTAATGCGATAGCCATTGTATTCAAAGTTCTCGATCTTTTCATTCTGCTTCGGGTCGGCCAGCGGAATGCGTAGTTCGCGTCCTTGCGGGCCAAAGAAACCACCGGCGGCAATCGTTACACCACGTACCATATCGTCTCCGGCAATGCGCTCTATCAGTTCGGCATTGGCGTCGATCACGTACGGAGCAGGTGCGCACATATTCCCTGACCATCCCATGTGGTTCAGGAATGCACGTTCAAATGGCAAGTCGCACACTTCATTGCGCCCTGAATAGAAGTTCAGCAGGCCATCGAAACCAATGGACTTTTGCGAGCAGATAAATGTAC
>ERZ1027070.1064-NODE-1064-length-10712-cov-7.281693_pt1 | contig 10712 bp, 6 predicted proteins | sample MGYA00519419_ERZ1027070 | MGnify/ENA primary metagenome ERZ1027070 (study PRJEB26926, sample SAMN06164837) | human gut metagenome | biome: ENVO:00009003; feature: ENVO:2100002; material: ENVO:00002003 | host: Homo sapiens | place: USA | collected 2012 ...
CCTAAGCCTTCGTCGGCAGCGTCAGATGTGTATAAGAGACAGGCAGGGACGGGCGATTTTTACATTCATACCGAACTTTTCAGCATAGCAAACAGCAAGTGTTTCGGCTGAACGCATACTTTGTGCGTATGCACTGTCGGCATCGGTCGGATCGAGATAGCCGAGGTCGTTTTCGCAAATGTTATTTTTACCGCTGAAAACCTCCCCGTAAACCATATATGAAGATACGAGCAGAACCGATTCGGCATTTGACTCTTTTGCATATTCAAGCACATTTGCAAAGTCCGAAATGATTGTATCCGCAATCTCGGGATTACTGCAATCTTCCTCTGCAACCTCACACGGACAGTTGCAGTATATTACAAAGTCGGCTCTTTCAATCTCCGGAAAGTTCTTTGACTCTCCGATTTCAACAACAAAATCTTTGCGGAGAGTAAGGCTGCCGAACTGCTTTTCGGCATCTTCACGGCTTTTTGCAAGGGCAATTACCCTTGTGTTGTTTTCGAAAAAATCATTGCCCTCAAGCAATGTGCATATAATGTAATATGCAATAAGTCCGTGACAGTCCGACACGAAAACAGTCTTGTTTTTTAACTGTTGAAAATTTATCCTGTTGTCTGCAATTTTTTTAATGTCCTCAAAAATTTCGGAGGGCAGATTGCATTTTACGGTACAGTCCATATGGGTTTACCTCTCAGATAAATCAGAAAAGCTCCGCAATTGTGGAGCTTTTGCTTTATTCCGAAACGGAATTATTTTTTCTTTTTTGATTCCTCATACACTCTGAGGGTTTCATCTGTCGGGCCGTCAAACATAACAGTTCCTTTTTTCAGGAAGATTGAACGCGCGCAGATTTCTTTAACCGAAGCGGCATTGTGACTTACATAAAGTACGGTTACACCGCTTTCGATAATCTCTTTAATTTTATTTTTACACTTCTTTTTGAAGGTTGCGTCACCGACCGAGAGCGCCTCATCAACAACAAGAACATCGGGTTCAATGTTGACATTGATAGCAAAACCAAGACGCATTTTCATACCGCTTGAGTATGTTCTTACAGGCTGGTCAATGTAATCTCCAAGCTCTGCAAAGTCGATGATTTTCTCCTCAATCTGCTTAATGTAGCTGTCTTCAAGACCGAGAACATAACCCTTCAGATAAATGTTTTCCCTGCCTGTCATTTCCATGGAAAAGCCTGCAGTGAGCTCAAGCAATGCGGCAACCTTGCCGTCAACGGTGATTTCGCCTTCGTCGGGAAATGCAACGCCCGTAATCATCTTGAGCAGAGTTGACTTGCCTGCACCGTTATCGCCGACAATACCAACCGATTCGCCACGATTGATTACCATTGAAACATTGTTAAGTGCCTTGTTCGTTTTTGCATTTCTCGGCTTAAAGAAAAGAGCCTTGAATCTTGCCTTGTCATCTTTGTAGAGTGTGTAGGTTTTGCTGACATTTTTAAAGGTAATAATCGGATCGGATACTTTTGTTTCAGCCATAATATTACCTCCTTAAAGTACATCAGGAAGTTTTTTCCTGAGTCTGTTGTAGTTGAAAATACCAAGGGCGAAAATTACAACAAATTCAATTGCAAACACAAGACATTCCGTTTTGTTTGCATAGAACGGTCTGTTGTAGAGAAAACAGTTGCGGTAGCCGTTTACGAAAAAGTTAATCGGATTGATAAGCATGAGCTTGTTGAGAAACGGCGAATCAAAGCCGTAGGAGTTGTACATAATACCCGATAACCAGAAAATACCTGACATAACGGAAACAATCAGGCTTTCAAAGTCCTTACTGAACGCAGACATCGGGGCTGTTGACCATGTGAGCGCAAGGAAGAAGATAAACATCAACGGACAGTACAGGAAAAATTGCAGATTGTACCAGCTCGGTCCGATTGTGAAAAGTACATATGCGTACATAAATGCCATAAGAATCAGGTGAACAAAAAGCCTTGAAACCTCTGTATAAGTAAGTATTGTTGAAACTGGGAACTTAACCTTTGTAATAAATTGACGGTTGATTCTCAGTTCCTTTGCACCCTGCGTTATGCTGTCCTGAATAAAGAACCACGGAATGATACCGATGAACATAAAAGTAAAGAAGTCAATGGAAAAAGGCTGTGCTCCGCCGATGTCAAGGTGAAGTGTTTTAAGCTGTTTGATACCGCAGGAAAAAGCGAACCAGTAAACAAAAATTGTAAACGCAGGCTTAACAACAGCCCAAAGAGGACCGATTACGGCGCCTTTGTAAGTTTTAATAAGTTCGTTTTTGGCAAGGAGCAAAATCTGCTTTCCGAAGCCACGATGTTCTTTTAAAATTGTAAACAATTATTATACCATCCTATCTCTTTTGTGATGCACAGGCGCCCGCCTGCAAGTGAATAAAATCGAAAAATGTATTATGCACTCTTTAACAGTATATATTATATTACTTTTTCCTAATTTGTCAATCAAAACAAGGCAATTGAAATCTATTTGTAAGATTGAGCGAATCCCCGTTAATTCTGTGTATTTTGAGTGTTCGCAGAGCGAATATGACAACCTGTCACGGAAACCTTTAAAAATAAGGAATAATACTTTTCAGATAACATAAAATTTAAAGGCTGTATAAATGGGGGATGATTAATTTTAAAAATTCACAAAAATTAAAATCCCGAACAGAGCCTTTAAAAGCTTTGCTCGGGATTAATTTTATTGCTTATCAGTCTGCCTGGATTTTTACAAACTGTTCCTGCATATAGGAATAAACCTCATCGGAAACATTTGAAAATACATAGCATTTGTCAAGATACTCGTCACTTGGGAAGATGAATTCGTTTTTCTTTACGTCTTCATCAATGTAATCGTCATATGCAACCTGATTGGGTGTTGCATAGTTGAGATATTCAAAGTTTGCGGCGGCAATTTCAGGATCCTGCATAAAGTTGATGAACTTCTCTGCATTTTCCTTGTTTTTACTGCATTTCGGAATACACATTGCGTCATAGAAAAGGTTTGAGCCGTCCTTTGGCATTGCGTAGTCAAGATCCTCGTTGTTATCAATCATTGTCATAATGTCGCCTGCGTAGTACGGAGCAATTGCCGACTGGCTGTTTTCCATTTCAGTAAATACCTGATCCATTACATATTTTTTAAGGAGAGGCTTCTGCTCTTTAAGTTTAGCGGCGGCTTTGTCAACATCTTCCTTGGTGCAGTTAGCAGGATTAATGCCCTCAAGCTGCATTGCAATCGCCATTGCGTCACGGCTGTTGTTGAACATAAGAATTTGACCTGAAAGGTCTTTGTTCCAAAGTGCGTCCCATGAATCGGGCTTTGTTTTAACCTTTGTTTTGTCATAAACCATACCTGTTACGCCCCAGCTGTAGCATACGGTATATTTACCTTCGGGATCGCAGGCAAGCTTTTTGAAACGATCCATAAGATTGTCGTAGTTAGGAATATTGTCAAAGTTAAGCTCCAACAGCATATCCTCATCAATCATTCTGCTGATCATATATTCGGACGGAATGACAACATCATAGCTTACATTACTGTTTTTCAGCATATTGTAAAGCTCTTCGTTGGTTTCATAGGTTGTGTAGTTTACCTTGATGTTGGTGCGTTTTTCAAACTCCTTGATAATGTCGAGTGAGTCATCTTCACCGTTTGAAATATACTCGCCCCAGTTGTAAACATTAACTTCTCCTGCGTCAGCTGAGTCAGCCGAAGCACCTCCGCCGCAGCCTGAAAGGCAAGCCGCACATGTTGCCGTCATTGCAGATGCAAGGACAATGCTGATGATTCTTTTCATTTCTCAATCTCCCTTTAATAAAATTTTTAAAATCAAGTTCTCTTTTTCTGCACCTTTTCTTCGTGTCTGTCACGCAGATTAATAATAACCATAACAATGAGTACAGCAAGGAAAAGCAGTGCGGAAAGAGCGTTGATTTTCGGTGAAATTCTCCTGTGAGTCATCGAGTAAATTTCAATAGAGAGGTTCTGGAATTTTGCACCCCTTGTGAAATATGTTATGATGAAATCGTCAAGAGAATATGTAAAACTCATGAGCAGACCCGAGAAAATACCCGGCATAAGCTCGTGAATAATTACCTTGTAAAATGCCTGCCATTGGTTACAGCCAAGGTCAAGGGCGGCGTCGTAAATGCTCTGATCCATTCGTTTGATTCTCGGCATAACATTAAGCACAACAAACGGAACACAAAAGCATATGTGCGAAATTAAAACCGTGAAAAATCCCATTTCAAAGTTAAAGATAACTCCGAGAGTCGTAAACAAAAGCATGAGAGAAACACCCATTACTATGTCAGGGCTGATGATCGGAATGTTTGACGCATTCTGAATAAGCATTCTTTTTTTGCCCTTGAAATTGCTGATGCCGATTGCGGCGGCAGTTCCGAGGATTGTTGCAAAAACAGATGCAAGAACGGCAATAATAACAGTGTTCCACAATGCGTTCATAATATTGTCATCACGAAAAAGCTGTACATACCATTTGAATGTAAATCCTTTCCAGACGGTAGTTTTGCCGTTGTTGAAGGAATAGAAGATAAGTACTGCAATGGGCGAATAAAGGAAAATAAGCAGGATTGCAATGTAAATTTTTGAAAGAATACCTGTTTTCTTTTTCATTATGCAATCGCCTCCTCATCACCGAACAAGTTCATGATTATCAGGAACACGAAAATAAAAATCATTAATATCAATGAAATTGCCGAACCCGTGTTTTGGTCTGTCCAAAATATTTTTTCAATGACATCACCAATCATAATGTCGTCCGGACCGCCGAGATACTGTGCAACCAGGAATGTGCTTGCACTCGGAACAAATACCATTGTCACACCCGAAATAATTCCGGGAACGCTGAGCGGTGCGACAACCTTTTTGAATACGGTAAAGTTGTTTGAACCGAGATCCTGCGCCGCCTCAATAAGACCGTTGTCGATTTTGCTCATAACGGTGTAAATCGGCAGAACCATAAACGGAAGATATTCATACACCATTCCGAGAATTACCGCACCCGTGTTGCCGATGTAGGTTGAATGAATACCCAAAAGCGAGAGCATCATATCAATCGGACCGTTGTCCTGCAAAAGCGTTACCCATGCGTAGATTCTTAGCAGAAAGTTCATCCACATAGGAATCATAAGCAACATAATGAGCGTGTTCTGTGTTGATTCTTTCATTCTCGTGAGAAGGTATGCAAGCGGATATGCAAGTACAAGACAGATTGCCGTTGAAATAAGCGCAATCCAAAGTGATTTTACAAAAATGTTTGTGTAGTAAAACGCATTTGTAAATGCCTGAAACGAAAAATTACCGTTCTTGTCGGTAAAGGCGGTAAAGCCGATCATAATAATCGGAATCATTGTGAAAACAACCATCCAGATTATGTAGGGAATAGAGGGCTTGCGTGATTTCATTTATCAGCCCTCCTTTTCCGAAAACTCTGAGATTACCTCAAACCGAGCCTTTGAAAAGTTGAATGAAAGCGGAACATAGGTTGCGACCTGCTCGTCCGTATCGCTGAGCATAAGCCACTTTCTTTCGTCCGATTCAAGAATGATTTCGTTGTGTTCACCCTTGTAAACTACGGATTCAATGTACAAATCCTTTAAATCGCCCACGCCGTCGCCTGCAAGCGAAAGAGCGTCGGGCGGCAGAGTGATTTTTAGCTTTGTACCTTCTTCATAGTATTTATCGGGAACGGTAACGGTTTCGCCCTCAAGCTCAAATTCAAAGGAATTGTCATTCTGATTTGCGTATGTAACGGTTGTCTCAATAACATTATCGTAAAACGGAAGAAGCTTGTTCATAATCTGAATGTTGAACGGGATAACCCTCATACCGATTTTGCTTCCGATTTCAGCCGATTCGGTGGAGTGGATAAGAATTTCACACTTTCCGCATCTTACGCTCATCTCATAGTGAACGCCCTTGAAGGTTGTGTTCTCAACAGTTCCGACAAGCTGACCGTCCTCGGGAGAGGTAACTTCAATATCCTCGGGACGGATGACAACATCAACAGGAGTATTCCTGCCGAATCCCTTGTCAACACATTCAAGCTCTTTGCCGAGAATTTGAATTCTGCAGTCATCAAGCATAATTCCGTTGAGAATATTTGCCTCACCGATAAAGTCTGCAACAAATGCGTTCACAGGCTCGTTGTATATATCCTCGGGAGAACCAATCTGCTCGATTACACCGTTGTTCATAACAACAACACGGTCGCTCATGGTCAGAGCCTCTTCCTGATCGTGAGTAACATATATAAATGTTTTCTGAGTTTTCTGCTGGATTTCCTTAAGCTCAAGCTGCATACTCTTACGCAGTTTAAGGTCAAGAGCACCGAGAGGCTCGTCAAGCAGAATGATTTCGGGATCGCACACAAGCGCTCTTGCAATTGCAACACGCTGCTGCTGACCGCCCGAAAGCTTTGCAACGGAACGCTTTTCATAACCCTTGAGGTCAACGGTTGCAAGCATATCGGTTACACGCTTTTTTATTTCATCTTTCGGCATCTTTTTAAGCTTGAGTCCGAAAGCCACATTATCAAAAACATTGAGGTGGGGAAACAAAGAATATTTCTGGAATACCGTGTTTACATTTCTTTTATTCGGAGGAGTTCCGTTAATTCTTTTGCCGCCGAAAATGACATCGCCGCTGTCGGGTTCAACAAAACCGCCGATGATGCGCAGGGTTGTGGTTTTACCGCAGCCTGACGGACCGAGAATAGTTACAAATTCCTTTTCATTTATATCAAGGTTGATGTGGTTAAGAATTACCTCACCGTCAAATTTGATGAAAATATCCTTGAGTGAAACTATTGTTTTCTTTGATGTCTGTTCCATTTATGCACCCCTGTTCCGTTGTGATAACAGTAAAATCTGTAAAAAATAAAGCGGATTGTGTCAGCCTGAAAAATGCAGGCGAACACAGTCCGCTCTGCCGTTTCTGCAAAGACATAACCATGATGCTCAGAATTTTTGAACAGAAAAATAAGACGGCTGTGTCGCCCCGTCCTTTTTCTTTACACAAAATCCTTATTAACCGCTTAAAAGCGATTGCACGCAATACAATTTAAATTTTCCGAAATGTCACCCGTCACATAAGCATCAGGGGACAACTGCTCTTTGATTATATTCTAAATGCACAAAAATGTCAATCAATATCGTGTAAAAAGAAAATCAAATTTGCATTACTAATATTCTTTTAAAGAAGTAAAGTTCATACAGAGTCAGAAAAGGTTAAATATAATGCTTTTTGGTGCAAAATTATTGTTAAAAAATTTTTACAACCGTGTAATCTGCACAAAAAACAGCCCTCGAATTTGTAACATAAAGTATGTACTTTTTTGGTGAAATTTGTTATAATGAAATCGAGAATTTTATGAAAGGATGTTTTCCCTATGAAGAAAGCAAAAAAGATTGCAAGTCTTGTTGTTGCGTCTGCGCTTCTGACATCTTCTTTTGCGGCAATTACCTCCGTAAATGCTGCCGAGGTTGATTCCGCACAGACTGCATCTGCCGACAGTACCCTTCGTGATAAGGTCGGCGACGGTGTTATGCTCCACGCATTCAACTGGTCTTACAATACAATCAAAGAAAACCTTCCCGCAATTGCAGCGGCAGGATACACAACAGTTCAGACTTCTCCCGTTCAGCAGCCAAAGGACTACTCAACCTCAGGCGATGTAACAGGTCAGTGGTGGAAGCTTTATCAGCCGATCAGCTTCCATATTGCAGAGGAGTCATGGCTCGGCACAAAGGACGATCTTAAATCACTTTGTGATGAGGCTGACAAATACGGCATCAAAATCATCTGCGATATCGTTTCAAACCATATTGCAAATGCCGATGAAGCTAGGCCGGAGACTGTGAGCAATCAGGTTAAAAAATATGAGCCTGAGTTCTATAAGAAAAGAAAAACCTACACCCGTACGTACAAAGGCGATGCAAACGACAGTTCGGTTCAGGCAGTTGTTCAGGGTCATGTTTCAAAGTGTCCTGACCTTGTAACAAACGATACTGCTGTTCAGGGATACATTATCAATCTCCTCAAGGAATGCATCGACTGCGGTGTTGACGGTTTCCGTTTTGATGCCGCAAAGCATATTGAAACAGAGGATGACGGCGAGTATGCGTCTGATTACTGGAAAAATATAACAACCTCGGCTTCTTCTTACTACACACAGAAAACAGGCGATGACCTCTACATCTACGGTGAAATTCTTAACAACTGCGGTGCAGACAGAAGCTACTCCTCATACACCAAGTATATCAATGTTACTGACAACAGAACGGGCGACGCAGTGCTTTACAATGTCACAAGGGGTAAGGCAAGCACAGCTACCAATGCGAAATACAAATCAGGTGTTGCAGCGTCAAATGCAGTTCTCTGGGCAGAAAGCCACGATACATACGAGGGCAGCTCGGGTTCATCGGGATTCTCAAACACTGCCGATGTTTCGGATGAAAATGTTGTAAAGGCATGGGCAATCGTTGCATCAAGAAAAGATTCAACAGCACTTTTCTTTGCCCGTCCGGGAACAGCTCTCATGGGTAACATTTCAACGGATTCAACTTACAAGAGCACAGCTGTTTCCGAAATTAACAAGTTCCACAACCTTTTTGTAGGTCAGTCTGAAAAGCTCGGTTCTTCAGGCGACATTGCTTATGTTGCAAGAGGCACAAGCGGTATCGTTCTTTCAAATTGTAAAGGTACAAACGCAAGCGTAAGTATTTCCGGCACAGGTCTTGCAGACGGCAAATATACGGATACGGTTTCAGGTGCTGAGTTTACGGTTGCAAACGGCGTTCTCACAGGTTCAATCGGCAACACGGGTGTTGCTGTTGTTTACAACGGTACAACAACCCCGAAGGCAATAAACTCTGTTGAAAGCGGTTCGTTCAGGGGCGACACAATGACCCTTACACTCAGTCTTGAAAACGCAACATCGGGTACTTACTGTCTTGATGATTCAACTCCTGTTAAGTTTACGGGTACAACATCAATCCGCATCGGTTCAGATTATAAGCCGGGCGAAACAATCAATCTCACAGTTACGGCAACCGACGGTGTAAAGACTTCTTCAATGGTTTATAAGTACGCAAAGAGTACCGCTCAGGAATCGGGAGTGTATGTATTCTTCAACCCTGCTAACAAGAAGGGCTGGTCAGCACCTTACCAGGTTTACATCTTTGATGAAACCACAAACAAGGGTACTGTTTACAAGAATGCAAACTGGCCGGGCGAAGCAATGACTCTTGATCCTGCAACAGGTTACTATTACTACGAAGTTCCGAAGTCATCAAGTATTTCAGCTGATGAGGATGATGAAAATCAGGCTGCGTCGGATTTTGACCTTTCAACTTCAGCCAACACAAGAGTAATCATCTCTGAAAAAGGCGGCGAGCAGTATCCGGGCAGAACAGGTACACCTATCAGCCTCAACGGTTCATCAAAGGCATTCTCACTTACAAAGGCAGGTACATGGGAGGATACAACTCTTACACCTACAAAGGTTGAGATTGAGGCTACTGATGTTACAAAGGGTTCTGCAGCAGAACCTACAACAAAGCCTGTTCCGTCAACTCAGCCTACAACCGCACAGCCCGCAACAGAGCCTTCGGGCAATGCTGTTTACGGTGATGTAAACGGTGACGGTGACATTACAGTCGTTGACGCTACACTCGTTCAGAAACATGTCGTTCAGCTTGAAACACTTTCGGCTGACAAGCAGATTCTTGCTGATGTTAATGAGGATAATACAATCTCTGTTGTTGACGCAACATTGATTCAGAAGTACGTTGTTCAGCTCAAAGACTGGGGCCGCACGGGTGATGTTTATCAGGCAGAACAGCCTACAACACCTGAGCCGACTACCGCTGAGCCTACAACCGTAAAGCCGACTGCACAGCCTACAACAAAGCCTGCTGACACATACACTCTTTACTTCAAGACTAAGCTTGGTTGGATGACATCTGACGGTGTTTCACTCTTTGCTTATGACCTTGACACAGGTGCAAGCTATCAGTTTGAGCAGGATACAGACGCTTACCCGAATGTTTACACAGTTGAAGTTCCTGCAACAGTTTCAAATGTCAGCGTTTATCGTTCACTTTCAGAGGTTGACGAAAAGCCTGTAGGCGGTGATGACGGTAATGTTTACAATTGCTGGAATGCAACAGTTTCAAAGACAAACAACTGCATCACACTCAGCAATGACGAAGCTGTTTCAACAGCTCCGTATGTTCCGGAGCAGAAGCCTGCATTCACACTTTCAAGAGTTTACTTTGATAACTCAAAGGCACACTATACTGATGTTTATATCTACGGTTGGGCAGAGAGCGGACTCGGCAACGCAGCAGCTCACATGAATAAGATTGCAGGTACAGATATCTGGTACTACGATTTTGACACACCGCTCAGCCCCGGTTCAAACTGTTTCCTCTTTAAGGACACAGAATCAACATGGAAAACACAGACAAGCGACTTGACAGTTGCTGACGGTAAGAACTGTTTCCGTGCAAATCCGGGTTCAAAGTCCGGCGGTGTCTGGGTAAGCTATTCAGAATAACAGAACTACAGAACAACCTTTTCTTAATATTCTGCTAACAGCAAAGCATTCCCTCCGATAAAATTCGGGGGGAATGTTACTTCTGTCTCTTATACACATCTGACGCTGCCGACGAAGGCTTAGGTGTAGAT
>ERZ1027070.1088-NODE-1088-length-10528-cov-4.497565_pt1 | contig 10528 bp, 8 predicted proteins | sample MGYA00519419_ERZ1027070 | MGnify/ENA primary metagenome ERZ1027070 (study PRJEB26926, sample SAMN06164837) | human gut metagenome | biome: ENVO:00009003; feature: ENVO:2100002; material: ENVO:00002003 | host: Homo sapiens | place: USA | collected 2012 ...
CTTTCAGGCAACTTTCCTCTGAAAGGTGCGATCACCCTTTCTCGATATTCCGCCGCTGCTTGTTCAGGATCAAGATTGACAACCGTCAGCCCCGGAATTTCTGCAATCTCTGAACCGTGTCCGTTAAGCGATTGGTTGAAGACGTCCTGCAAGTTGGAAGCAGGGTCGGTACTGATAAGAAGTATTTTCTTGCCCTTGTCTGCTAATCCCACAGCCGTAGCGCAAGCGATAGATGTTTTTCCAACCCCTCCTTTTCCTGTGAAAAAGAGATATTTTGTAAGGTCAATGTCTGATAAATTAAATGCTTTCATTGTGCTCTAATGCTTTTTTGTTTCAAATATCATTTTGTGGGCATGAAGTCTAAATTTATGCCGGTCCATTCACTCATCTGCCGGGTGGTGGGGTAGGTTTTAGATACCGCCACTTCACCATCCACCAGGGTGATGGGTAATGCTTCCGCACCGTGTTTTTGAAGATAATTGTTTACGGTCTGATTGCTAACATATATCTGGGGCTCGTCCCTCAGATTATGACGGATAACTGTTACCCCTTGTCTTTTTAATGTTTCTATAGCGACAGCAATCCGCATTAATTCAGGATTGATGTTTGTTCCGCACAAACCCGTAGGACAACACATTGCCGGGTCGAAAATTTCTATCTTTTTCATCTTTACTGTTGATTTTGATTGTTAAAACTTACTTTATAGATAATACATGACTGCATAATAAATCCCCACCGCAATAAAGAGGATGGCGACTACTTTACGAAACCATTTTTCGAATACTTGTATTCTGTTATAGAGCTTGCCTAATCCGGCAACACTATATGTCAATACCCAAGCTACGAGGATAACAGGTAATCCGGTTGCAATCGCATAAACCACTGGCAAAAGATAGCCGCCTGTTTCTGCTGCCGACATTGGCATAAGCATACCGAAATAGAATATTCCACTTGTAGGGCAGAAAGCAAGGGAAAATAAGATTCCTAAGAATAGTGCACCCCAGCTTCCTTTTGTTTTTCTCTTCAGATTATTTCCGCTAAAGTTGATTTTAGGTAAATTGAGCTTGATGATGTCGAGCATATAAACACCAATCACTATTAATAGCGGGGCAATTAGCATTTCTCCATACTTGCTTACAGCCTTTTGTACGGAAAACATACTTGCACCTTCGCGGAGAATGGGAATAAGGATAAACCCAAGAATCGTATAAGTAATTATTCGGCCTAAAGTATAAAGCAAACCATTAATAAATATCCGGTGATGGTTTTCAATATCCTTGCCGATAAATCCTATCGCCGTTATATTGGTAGCTAACGGGCATGGGCTTATAGCTGTTAATATTCCAAGTATAAAAGCTGTGATGGCAGGAATGGAAGTATTGTCTAATATTGATTGAAGAAAGTCCATTGATATCTTATTTTAGCAATTCATCAATTTTATCTTTTATGCCGTTCTTAAATTTGTCGGGATGACTTTTTGCATTGGCAAAACTAAACTCTGTCATATTATTGACCTTCTCCTGACCGCTCTTCCATCCATTTACAAACAAGGATGACCATGTCACTTCGTACTTATCTGCAATCGGCCCATTCTTCTTTTGAGAAATATCAATTATCCTATAGACGATTCTTCCCGATGCTATTTCCTTTGAATAAAGATTGTCTAAAAGTGCTTTTGTGTTAGTTTCAATAGCCCGACAGGTTATGCATCGTTGTGCTCCATGAAAATAAAGCACTTCCACACGGTCATTCTGCATAGCTTCGCTATTTGCTGTTTCTGTTTTCTCTTTGCCTCCGTTTCCGCAGGAAACTAAAATAATACCTGCAATAAATACATGGAATAACTTTTTCATGGCATGTAATTATTGGGTTAGTAATTCTTTTACTTCTTTCAATGACAACCGTTTACCTGCCGAAACGACTTTCCCGTCTATAACCAAAGCCGGAAGACTTAATATATTATATTCGATGATTTTCAATAAATCTTCCTCTTTTACCAAAGTGGCATCACTTCCTAATTCTGCAATAGCTTGTTGGGTGGTTTCGTACAAAGTTTTGCAACTGGGGCAACCTGTACCTAATACTTTAATTTCCATTATCAGATAGCTTTTAAATGAATAATATGTATAATCGTAGTTCGTAGAACAACGAACATTATTTGTAAAAAAAGGTGCTGTTTATTCACAGCACGAAGTACATTTACATTCACCGAAGAATCCGGTAAACAACTTACGGGCAAGTTCCCAGTTTTCACGGTTAATGCAATACTTGACTTTCGGCGTTTCTATTTCACCTTGAATCAGTCCGGCATCTTTTAGTTCTTTCAGGTGTTGAGAAACTGTCGCCTTGGCTATTGGCAGTTCTTCGTGAATGTCTCCGAAGTAGCAACTTTCCTGTCTGGCTAAAAAATTGAGGATAGCCATTCTTGCAGGGTGTCCCAGTGCTTTTGCAAAGCGAGCTATTTGTTCCTGCTCTGTGGTGTACTGTTTGTTTTTCACTTTATATCTCCTTTTTTGTTTGTTGTTCGCAAAACAACGAACAATATTTGAAACAACAAAATAAATACGATTATTTTTTAGATTAATTAAATGAATGTTTGTCTTGTGGGGATTTTCATAGCAGAAAAGTAGCTATGGGAAAACTGGTTTGTAGTACTTTTCTTCCTAAAATGATATGTATCTTATCTCTCCGTTTTTAAAGAATATACTTACTTACATGTACATGTCAGCACTATCTACATGTATATGTTATCCTTATTTACATGCACATGTTGATATTGCTAACATGCACATGTAAGCATCTCCATTCTTTAAAAAAGTATCGCCTTTACTTTAAAGATATTGTGATTTAAGTGCTATCCGCATGGGATTCTATCAAATTTTACTTATTTTTGCATAGAACTTCTTGTAGAAGCAACCTTTAACCAATCGAAACTCAGATGAAGAAAATAGTCACATCCTTATATCTATTATGTTGTGTATGTATGTGTCAGCTCCATGCCGCCAACAATGTTGTAGACTCCCTTTTATCCCAACTGGACCATGTAATTCAGAACCGCCCTGTATACATCGAGCAAAAAGAAAAGAAGTTGAACGACCTGAGACAAGCCTTGAGACAACGCATTTCTGACGAAAACCGCTTTACCCTGTTGGGGGAATATCTGGATGAATACCGTTCCTACAACACCGACTCTTCGCTCTACATCTCACGCGAGAGATATCAGGTAGCCCTGCGAATGAAAAACAAGGAACATCAGGACAACGCCCTCATGAACACTGCCGAGATTATGGGCACAGCAGGCATGTATAAAGAAGCAGTCGACCTGATGCACAACGTACAAATCAATCATCTACCGGATGACCTGCACCCGTATTATTACCATATTTACCGTACCGTATATGGCCTCATGGCCGATTACGCCGTTACGGAACAGGAGAAAAAACTCTATGCTGAGATAACGGATAGATACCGTGATTCCCTGTTGCTGGTCAACAAAGACAATCTTCTGGTGTACACGCTGATTCAGTCCGACCAGCACAATGTGCGAGGCGAGTTCGATAAAGCCATCCAGCTATTGACCGACTACCTGGCGGGACAGATAGACAATGTGCACGATGTGGCAATCTGTGCCTACACTTTATCAGAGTCATACCGCCTGAAAGAAGACACAGAAAAAGAGAAGGAGTATTTGATTCTTTCCTCCATTGCAGATATGAAGTCCGCAGTGCGCGAATATATTTCTTTGAGGAAACTGGCTGTGTTGCTCTATCAGGAAGGAGACATAGACCGTGCCTATTCGTATCTGAAATTGTGTATGGACGATGCTGTGTTCTGCAACGCCCGGTTGCGTATTCTGGAAATCCTGCAAATTTTCCCCCTCATCAACGACACTTACCAGCAAAAGGCCGAAAAGCAACAGGAACAAATGAAATGGGCGTTAGTCTCTATCAGCTTGCTGTCCATCTTCCTACTGATCGCCATCTTCTATGTGTATAAGCAGATGAAACGCGTAGCAGCCGCACGCCACGAAGTGATAGATGCCAACAAGCGCCTGAAAGAATTGAATGAAGAACTCCACCGCTACAATCTGCAACTGAAAGAAGCCAACCACATCATTGCCGAAAACTCCTACCTGAAAGAGGAATACATCGGCCGCTATATGGACCAGTGTTCCGTATATCTGGAAAAGATGGATAACTATCGGCGTTCACTGGGCAAGATAGCCGCTACGGGCAAGGTAGATGAGCTATACAAAAATATCAAATCTTCCAAGTTCATAGAAGAGGAACTGAAAGAGTTTTATGCCAATTTTGATAACACCTTCTTGCAACTGTTTCCCACTTTTGTAGAAGACTTCAACACCCTGCTTGCCGAAGGGGAGCAGATTTACCCCAAGGCCAACGAACGAATGAGTACCGAACTGCGTATCTTCGCCCTTATCCGTTTGGGAATTACCGACAGTGTGAAGATTGCCCAATTCCTGCGCTATTCTGTGACTACCATTTATAATTACCGTACCAAAGTTCGTAATAAAGCTGCGGGCGACCGTGACCAACTGGAACAGGAAGTAATGAAAATAGGTAAGTCGAGAGACTAAAACCACACTTTTAAGGCATATAAGTGTCTTTTTTACGCTTATATTTTTACTACTTTTTTGGAACAATGCATCTTCTTGATAGCATTGATTATTAGTGTTTTATGTCTTGTAAAACGCCTAAAACTACTACTTTTTCACTCTTTTCCCCCTTATTGCTTCCTTTTATCAGATACATTTGCATTGTTCCTTCACAGAGGGGACAAATGCATGTGAATCTATATTTTATTACTAACTTTAAACTCTTATATTATGCAAAAGTACAAAATGCCGATCAGGCTTCGAATCATGGTTTGTCTGATAGGAATGTTACTTCCGATGTGCATGTTCGCACAGCAAATCACAGTACAAGGTGTAGTGAAAGACCAGACCGGAGATACCGTTATCGGTGCCAGTGTGGTGCAGAAGAACACAACGAACGGTACGATAACGGGTATTGATGGCGATTTTTCGCTGAATGTGCCTTCGGATGCCGTTATAGTAGTTTCATTCGTGGGCTATAAGTCTTTGGAAGTTCCCGTGAAAGGACAGAAACAGATTATGGTAACACTCTCGGAAGACAGTGAAATGCTGGACGAAGTGGTGGTTATCGGTTATGGAACCATGAAGAAAAGTGACCTTACCGGTGCTGTTTCCTCTTTGGGAAGCAAGGACATCAAAGATGCTCCCGTTTCTAACCTGGGACAAGCCATTCAGGGCCGCATCTCCGGTGTGCAGGTAGTGGATGCCGGAAAGCCCGGTGACAATGTATCTATCAAGATTCGTGGTCTGGGTTCCATTAACAACTGCGATCCGCTGGTGGTGATTGACGGTGTGCCCACCGACCTGGGACTGTCTTCACTGAACATGGCGGATGTGGAACGCCTGGACGTATTGAAAGACGCATCGGCTACAGCCATTTACGGTTCGCGTGGAGCCAATGGAGTAGTGATGATTACCACCAAGCGCGGAACGGAAGGGAAAGGCAAATTGTCGGTATCGGCTAATTGTGCTTTCCAGAATGCCACGAACGTTCCTTCTTTGCTGAACGCAAGCCAGTATGCCGATTTGAGTAATGATATGATGGTGAACAGTGGTCGCAACCCGAACCCGAATTGGGCAAATCCTTCGGAACTGGGTGCAGGTACCGACTGGATGGACGAATTGCTGCGCACGGGTGTGATGCAGAACTATACGGTAAGTTATTCCGGAGGAAATGAGAAGTCTCATTATTATGTATCCGGTGGTTTTCTCGATCAGTCGGGTACGGTGCGCAGTGTAAACTATCGCCGTTTTACGTTTCAGTCCAACAGCGATGCACAGGTGCTGAAGTGGTTGAAGTTCTCCAATAATATCACTTTCAGCACTGATACGAAGGATTCGGGCAGCTATAATATCGGTGATGCACTGAAAGCTCTTCCCGTTCTTCCGGTGAAGAATGAAGACGGTTCATGGAGTGGGCCGGAAGGTAATTCGGAATGGTACGGTAGCATCCGCAACCCGATAGGACCTACGCAACTGAACAAGAGCCAGACGAAAGGTTATAACTTCCTTGCCAACCTGACGGCGGAACTGACTTTTACCAAATGGCTGAAATTCAAGAGTACTTTCGGTTACGATGCCAAATTCTGGTTCATCGATAACTTCACGCCGAAATATAACTGGAAGCCTATTCCGACGGAAGAAACTTCACGTTACAAGAGCGATAATAAATCATTCACTTACCTGTGGGATAACTATTTCCTGTTCGACCATACCTTTGCAGAAAAGCATCGTGTGGGAGTGATGGCGGGTTCGTCTGCACAGTGGAATGAGAATGATTACCTGAATGCGCAGAAGAACGTCTTCATGTTCGACAATGTGCATGAAATGGATAACGGTCAGGAGATGTACGCCATTGGCGGCAGTTCCAATGAATGGGCATTGCTCTCTTACATGGCACGTATCAACTACTCTTACGAAGACCGCTATATGCTGACGGCAACTGTCCGCCGTGATGGTTCCAGCCGTTTCGGTAAAAAGAACCGTTGGGGTACTTTCCCTTCTGTATCTGCCGCATGGCGCATTTCGCAGGAAAGCTGGTTCCCGAAGAATGACGTTGTGAACGACCTGAAAATACGTGTAGGATATGGAGTGACGGGTAGCCAGGCAAGTGTCGGCAATTATAGTTACCTGGCATCTTACAACACCAGTGTATATCCATTCGGAACAACGAGCGGCAATCAGACCGCATTGGTTTCCTCTACGCTTGCCAATCCTTACATCCATTGGGAAGAGGTGGCACAGACGAATATCGGTTTTGATGCTTCCCTGTTCAATTCACGGATCGTATTCTCGCTGGATGCTTATCTGAAAGAGACAAGGGATATGTTGGTAAAGGCATCCATCCCCATCACATCGGGATTTGAAGATACCACCACCACTTATACGAATGCCGGTAAAGTGCGCAACCAGGGCTTGGAAATGAGTCTGCATACCATCAACCTGACCGGAGAACTGGGTTGGGAAACAAATGTGACCGCCACTTATAATAAGAATAAGATTAAGGACCTGAACAGCGCGGTTCCTTACTATATCAACCAGATCAACAACTCGTATGTCACGATGCTGGCAAAAGACTATCCGATTAATGCCTTCTACGGCTATGTGACGGACGGCTTGTTCCAAAACCAGGCGGAAGTGGATGCGCATGCCGTACAGCCGGGAGCTGAACCGGGTGATATCCGTTTCAGGGATTTGAACAACGACGGTGTCATCAACGACAGTGACCGCACAGTGATTGGTAATCCCAATCCCAGTTGGTTCTTCTCAATGAACAACAACTTGTCTTATAAAGGATTCGAGCTTTCCGTATTCCTTCAGGGAGTGGCCGGCAATAAGATTTATAATGCCAACAATATCGACAATGTAGGTATGGCTGCCGCATACAACCAGACGACTGATGTGCTGAACCGTTGGCGCGGAGAGGGGACAAGCTACTCCATGCCGCGTGCCGTGTTCGGCGATCCTAACCAGAACTGTCGTGTATCCGACCGCTTTGTAGAAGACGGATCTTACTTGCGTGTGAAGAACATCACACTCTCTTATACCTTCCCGAAACAATGGTTGCAGAAGTTGCAGATAGAGAATGCACGCCTTTCCCTTTCTTGTGAGAATGTGGCTACCATTACCGGATATTCCGGTTTCGATCCGGAGGTGGATATCAACGGTATTGATTTGTCCCGTTATCCCATTTCCCGTACATTCAGTGTAGGATTAAACTTTAACTTTTAATTGATTTGGATATGAAAAAGATAACAAACTTACTATACGTGCTGGCTGTATTGATGCTGGTATCATGTAATGACTTCCTGGATAAGTCGCCCAAATATGCCGTTGATCCTGAAACAACCGTGACCGATGATGTGGCCGTGGCACTGACAAATGCTTGCTACAAGGCGCTTCAGTCTTCCAATCTCTACAACCAGCGTATGTGGTCGCTGGATATCGTTGCGGGCAACAGCCTGGTAGGTGCAGGCGGTGGTACGGACGGTCTGGAAACCATACAGGCATCCAATTTTATCACGCAGAGCGATAATGGTATGGCCCTGTATATGTGGCGTTCTCCGTGGGTAGGTATCGGGCAGTGTAACATTGTGCTGACCAGTCTTCCGCAGGCCGAAGCCGTATCGGAAAGCATAAAGAACCGTTGTATGGGTGAAGCATATTTCCTTCGTGCCCATTACTATTATATCTTAGCCCGTTTGTATGGCGGCGTTCCTTTGCGTCTGGAACCTTATAATCCGGGTGAATCTACTGCAATAGCACGCACTACGTTGGATCAGACTTATGAGCAGATCATTTCGGACTGTAAGAATGCGGTCGATTTGCTTCCGGCGAAAGCGGAATATAATGAAGAAGAAAAAGGACGTGCCTGTAAGGATGCCGCCCTTGCCATGCTGGCGGATATTTACCTGACACTGGCTCCCAACCATACGAGTTATTATGAAGACGTGGTGGAACTGTGCAATGAGATTACGAACCTGGGTTACGACCTTTCCACCTGCAAGTATGAAAATAACTTCGATGCTACTATCAATAACGGTCCCGAATCTCTGTTTGAAGTGCAGTATTCCGGAAGTACGGAATATGATTTCTGGGGAACGGACGGTCAGTCTTCCTGGCTTTCCACTTTCATGGGGCCCCGCAATTCGGACTTTGTTGCAGGCAGCTACGGCTGGAACCAGCCTACGGAGGAATTTGTGAGCCAGTATGAAGAAGGTGACAAACGGAAAGAACTGACGGTGCTTTATGCAGGTTGCCCGGACTTCGACGGGAAGACTTACAAGAGTTCTTATTCCAATACCGGATATAACGTGCGTAAATTCCTGGTGTCCAAGACTATTTCGCCGGAATACAATACGAACCCCAATAACTTTGTTGTGTACCGCTATGCGGATGTTTTGCTGAAGAAAGCGGAAGCGCTGAATGAAATGGGACAACCCAGCCAAGCTGCCGCTCCCCTGAATATAGTTCGCAAACGTGCCGGACTGCCGGAAGTTTCAGGTCTGTCGCAGGAGGCGATGCGTGAGAAGATTATTCACGAACGGCGCATGGAACTGGCTTTCGAAGGACATCGTTGGTTCGATATGATCCGCGTCAATAATGGAGAGTATGCCATCCGTTTCCTGCAATCCATCGGCAAGAACAGTGTGAACAAGAATCGCCTGTTGTTCCCCATTCCGCAGACGGAAATGGATGCGAATATACTGATGACACAGAATCCGGGTTATTAATCACTTAAATCAGAAGAAGAATATGAAAAGATATATTTCACATTTAGTATTTGCATTGCTGGGTTGCATGGCACTGTCTGCATGTGTGGACAATGACTATATGGAACTGGACAAGGGGCACAATGAACTGGCGCTTTCCACCAGCAACACGGAAGTCGTTTTGAACGAACAGGCGCATGGCGATGATGCCTTGGAACTCTTCTGGACAACGGGCACGAATTATGGTACGGGAAATAAGATTTCCTATACATTGGAACTTGCCAAGGCGGGCAGTAATTTTGCCGCTCCTTATGTGGCTTTGGAGAACGTCGTGCAGGAATATACCTGGAAGAAGAACGTGGAGGAATTGAATAACATCCTTCGTGAGCATTTCGGTGCGGAAGCTACTGAAAACATCTCTTTGGAAGCACGCTTGACAGCCAAAGTTATGGATCGGGAAGAGACGCAGGTGGCCACCACCTCTTTTAGTGTCACTGCCTACAAACCGTTGACTTCTACTCTTTACCTGATAGGTGATGCCACTCCCGGCGGTTGGAGTGCGGACGATGCAACGGAAATGACCCGGAAAGACAATGGTATCTTTACATGGACGGGAAAAATGATTGCGGGTTCCTTTAAGTTTATCACTACGCTGGGGGCTTTCTTGCCGTCGTACAACAAAGGAACTGACGGAAAGCTGGTGCTTCGTACCAGTGCCGATCAGCCGGACGAATCGTTTACGATTGAAGAAGAGTTCAACTATGTTGTTGAAGCGAACCTGTTTACCGGTGTTGTCACCTTGACTCAGACCGAGAACCTCAGACCAGCTTACGATCAGCTTTATTTCGTTGGAGGTATGAACGACTGGGGATTTGTGCCGATGAAAAAGGATGTGCTCGATCCGTTCCTGTTCCGCTATGCCCGTTTGTTTGATGCAGGCCAGGGCGGGGAATTCAAGTTCGGAACTTCGGAAGGAAGCTGGGAGAGCATGTATAAGGCAAAGAATGCCAATGCCGCTTACACCGATACGGAAATGGTATTTGTGAAAGGGTTCGATCCTGACAATAAATGGGTGCTGAAAGATGCCGAATGTGGTAAGGCCTATAAGATATGTGTCGATATCCGTGCAGGGAAAGAGCGCATGATGATGAGCCTGTCTCTTATACACATCTCCGAGCCCACGAGACAAGAGGCAATCTCG
>ERZ1027070.1096-NODE-1096-length-10481-cov-6.027336_pt1 | contig 10481 bp, 6 predicted proteins | sample MGYA00519419_ERZ1027070 | MGnify/ENA primary metagenome ERZ1027070 (study PRJEB26926, sample SAMN06164837) | human gut metagenome | biome: ENVO:00009003; feature: ENVO:2100002; material: ENVO:00002003 | host: Homo sapiens | place: USA | collected 2012 ...
AGATTGCCTCTTGTCTCGTGGGCTCGGAGATGTGTATAAGAGACAGATTATATTCCTCTATTGGAAAGATCATAATCCGCCACATATTCATTTTACTTATGGTGATTATGAATGTTCTATTAGCGTATTGGATCGGATTGTAGACGGTCAGGCTCCAGCTAAAGTTATTGCAAAAGTAAATGAGTGGATTAACTTGCACGAGGCAGAAATACTTTCTCTTTGGGAAAAGGCCCAAAAAGGGGAAAAAATAGATAAAATTGAACCATTAAAATAAACGCTTATGTTACGGGTTATAGATGTGGATTATATTAGGAATTACGAGCTTCTTGTTACTTTCAGCGACGGGAGTAAAAAGATCGTAAATTTGGAACCTTATCTTACAGGTGAGGTTTTCGGGGAGTTATTGGATAAGGAAAAATTTGTTCAATATGGTTTAACCCGTGCTACTATTGAATGGGCCAATGGTGCCGACCTTGCACCGGAGTTTTTATATGAAATTGGTATAGCTGCATATTTTTAGACCCTATGAATGATTGTTTAGCTATTCAAGATAAGAAGGAAGAAACTTTCTTATATCGGATTTTTATTTCTCACCCGGAACTAAATGCTTCTGCGGTGGCTCGACGTATGGGAATAAGTCAAAGCCTTATGTCTCAATATATAAGTGGAATAAAAAAGCCCTCACAAGAACGGGAGGCCCTAATAGTAAATACTATTAAAGATATCGGTAAAGAACTAACGATGATTGTATGACATACGAAGATATTTTATTTTTGATCGGCTTTTTCCTGGTAATATTTTTTTTCGTAGGATGTAAGCATAAACCGGCTACTTTATCCGGGTGGCTTGCTTTTGCCTTTCTTTCCTTTATCGTGACGCCTCTTATATCGGTTCCTCTAACCTGGTACATTTGCTGGATGATAGATCGGGCAACAATTAAGGATAAAGAATGTTTTGATCCTTCGGATTTTACCTTTAAGAGATAAAATACTTTCTTCTTAGTATAATAAGCCTGTAGAATGGTTCTACGGGCTTTTTTTGTGTCCTTTTCCGCCACTTTACACCAGGATAATTTTGCCTTATAAAATTTACTCTTATGGCAAAATTAAAACCTGACTATATCGAATGGGTGTTAACCCTGAACGCCTCCGATGCGCAGAAGGAAATACATAATCTTTCAGAAAAGAACAAGGAGCTCCGGGATAGCAATAAGGAGATAAAAAAGGCTATGACCGATTTAATCGCCACCGGGAAAGCTGGCGGTAAACAATGGAAAAGGCTTGATGAGCAACTGAAAGAAAATAATAAGACGATCGGCGAGAATAACAAGAAGATTGCCGAATGTGAGAAACGGCTGGATAAAACCACCATGAGTGCCAACCAGCTGGCAAGGAAGGCAAACGCCTTGCGGAAAGAGCTTCGCGATACGGTGAAATCCTTGCAGCCGGAAAAATATGCCGCCCTGGAGAAGGAACTGAAAGAAGTTGAGAAAGCATACGGGCAGGCCACGAAAAAGGCGGAAGGTTTCGGCGGTTCCCTTCTTTCCCTGAATAAGATAAAAACGGTTCTGGCCGGTGTGTTTGTCACTATCGGCGCAATGATAACCGGACAGATTGTCGGCGGGCTAAGGGATGCGATCAGTACTATTATAGAGTTCGAGAAGAAAAACAGTACTTTGGCCGCTATTCTGGGAACCACGAAAAAGAGTATCAAGGATTTAACAGATGAAGCGCGCCGGCTGGGTGCTACTACTTCTTATACGGCCGCACAGGTAACGGAACTTCAGATAGAGCTTGCCAAGCTGGGATTTTTTAAAGAGGATATTAAAGCGATGACGCCTTCCGTGCTGAAATTCGCTAAGGCTGTGGACACTGATCTTGCCTCGGCTGCTACGCTTGCCGGTGCAACATTGCGTATTTTCAACCTTGATGCGGAAGATACGGAACGGGCTGTTTCTACTATGACTATGGGATGTAACGCATCCGCTTTAAGCTTCGAGTACTTAAATACGGCAATGTCTATTGTTGGGCCGGTTGCTAATTCTTTCGGATTCACGATCGAGGAAACGACCGCCCTTTTGGGGGCTTTGGCAAACAGCGGTTTCGACGCTTCATCGGCAGCGACGGCAACACGTAATATTTTGCTTAACTTGGCTGACGGTAGCGGTAAACTTGCACTTGCCCTTGGTGGTCCTGTAGATAACTTAGAAGACCTTGTAAAGGGGCTGAAAAAGCTGAACAGTGAAGGAATAGACCTTAATAAGGCACTGGATTTAACGGATAAACGTTCGGTTGCCGCATTTAATACCTTTTTAAATGGTACTGATACCGTTTTAAATCTCCGTGATGCAGTAACAGGAGCCGAAGAGGGATTTAATGCCATGGCGGAAGAAATGGGTGATAATGTACAAGGTTCCCTCAATACATTAAGTTCAACTATCGAAGGGGTAGTTTTACGTTTCTATGAATCAAAGGGTATTCTTCGGGATTTAATAGACCTTGTTACGCTTATGGTGGAAGGTGTGGGCGGTATGATCGACATGTTTAATAAATGGGGTGTTGTCACTTATACCGTTACCGCTTATTTGGTTTCTTACTATGGAGGACTGAAAATCGCTACCATGTGGCACGCCCGTTTTAAAACGGCGACCCTTGCTTCGGTCGTTGCAGAGAAAGCGCACGCCGTACAGCTTTATATCAGCCGGGCGGCTACTCTGGCTTATGCGGCGGCCCAGGCATTGCTGCACCTGAATATTAAAAGATGTACCGCCGCCCTTCGGTTAATGAGGATCGAACTTTTGAAGAATCCATATACGGCCCTGCTCGCGTTACTCGTGGCAGCCGGTGTTGCTATCTACCAGCTTGCAAAGAAGACGGAACAGGCTTCGGCGGCGATGAAGGCCCACCAGGAAGTCGTAAAGAAAGTGAATGAAGAATATGCCAGCCAGGAAGCAAAAATAAAAACTCTTGTAGCTGCTATTAATGACGAGAACCTTTCCAACTACACCCGTAAACAAAGGCTCGCTGAATTAAAAGAACTGATACCGGATTATAATGCGGAATTGAATGAAGAAGGCAGGCTCATAAACAACAACAAGGAGGCTATAGATCAATATTTAGTTTCCTTGGAAAAACAAATCAAGTTGAAAGCTTACCAGGAGGAACTGGAAGAATTGTACAAGAAAAAAAGGAATCTTGAAAGCCAGGAATCAGAGCAAAGCGACGCTTACTGGGACACCCGCCAGCAAAATACATTGTCAGGATATAACCGGAACAGTCTTACCGCTAAAATAAGCCGTTTATTTGGTACGGAAAAAGAGGCTAACCAGTTGAAAGCCCTACAGACAACACAGAAGGATTTGGCCGGTATAGAATCAGCAATCGCCCAGATCAATAATGATATCTTAAAAACAGAGGCGACGGCCACTTCATTAACCGGAACCAATAAAGAAAATATAAATACTGAAACATCCCTCATAAAGAAACTGGAGGCCGAAAAGAAAAAGGTTCAGGAACAGTGGGCGGAAGACAGCGAAGCGAATATCGCCAAGAAAAACAAGGAAATAGAACGTATCGACACCGAAATAAAACGTTTAAACGAACTGGGGAAGGTCAAAAAGAAGGCGGAAGCCGGGGAGTATAAAAATACGGAAACGGACGCCACGTTAAAACCTCTGGAGATCGAGCACGAAAAACGTATGCTTCTAATCAAACAGAACCGGGAGAAGGAAAATAAGACGGAAGCCCAGTATATTCTCGAAGGGACGGCGGAAAACCTTCGCTATTACCGGGAACGTATCGACGCACTCCAGAAGCTGGAAGCAAAAACGCCGGCTAATAAAAAGAAATTACTCGATGAAATCCACAAGCTCGAAACAGAAGCACAGACGGCCATTTTTACGGAAACCGGCAAGCAGGAGGACGCCCGTATAAAACTGGTACAGGAGAAACGGGACGAACGGTTAAAGATTGAAACCGCCTATTACAATGTCCAGAAGGACACCATGGAAAAAGCGGTATTAAACCAAAGTATCACGCAGGAAGCCGCCGACGCCTATATGCTGGAAGTTGAAGCGGAGCACGCCGCAGAACTTCTGGAGATAAACCGTACTTACCAGAATGATATTGCCGCTTTGGAAATTACCGGTAAACAGAAACGTATAGAAACAGCGACGGAAGCGGCCGACGCCGTGCGTGAGTCTGAAATGAAGTTATTGCGTGATTGGGCGGCCATTGCTCAAAAAGTACGTGAAATAACTTCCGTTCCGGTAGGAATAACCGGTATGCAGGAAGCACACCGGAAACAGGTTCAGGATGTAGAAACGACTTATAATGCCATAATTGAGATAGCGAGGCAGGCGGGAATTTCTACCGTTGGTTTGGAGAAACAGAAACAGCAGGAAATTAGCCAGCTTGAATTTGAGTACCAGAATAGTTTATACCAGATTCAATCCCAGATCGGCGTATCATGGGCACAGGAATACCAGAATGAACTGGCCCTGTTAAAGAATCTGCACGATCAGGAATTAATAGATGAAAAGACATACCAGCGTAAAAAGCTGCAAATGCAGATGAATAACGCTAAAAAATACTTTGACTACTATTCCGGTCTTTCCTCTTCCATGGTGGAAGCCATTCAACAAGCCGAAATCGACCAGGTGGAAGCAAAATACGATGTTCTCATACAGGAAGCCGAGAACAACGGTGAAGATACTGCCGCCCTGGAAGAAGAGAAGGAAAATAAGAAACTGGAGATTCAAAAGAAGTACGCGGATGTAAACTTTGCTATCAAGTGTTCCCAGATCATAGCAGATACGGCCGTTTCGATTATGAAGGCGTACGCGGACCTCGGGCCGATTGCCGGAACCGTTGCTGCAGTAATGCTTGCGGCTACCGGTGTGGCCCAGCTTGCATCGGCCAAGGCAGAACGGGACAGGATTAAAAACATGTCCTTGAAAAACACCACCGGCAGCAAGACCGCCACGGCTGAACGTGTTGTTTCCGGTTCTTCCGGTGGTGGGTATTATGAAGGTGGTTACACCGGTCCCGGCGGACGTTATGAAGTGGCCGGCGTGGTTCATAAGGGGGAATATGTGGTACCACAGCCGGAAATGAATAATCCTAAAGTGATCGACGCCGTTAGCACTATCGAAGCGATCAGGCGGCAGCGTACCAGTGCCAACCCGTTACCACAGAATCCGGGTGAATATTATGAAGGCGGTTACGTGACTTCCCCTGCAGGTGATTCTTCCTACCGGGAGTTCCTGGAAGCGGCAAAGGAGCTTCGCGCCTCCTGTGAGGCTATCAAATTGATAAAGGCCTATATCGTTTACCAGGATTTGGAGAAGGCCAAAGAAACTATAGATAACGCCCGCGACACCTTTACACGCGGAAAATAAGTAATCATTATGCTAAAGATTAAGACGAACAAAGGTTATCTGGACTTAGGGGGTGACTTTACCGTACAGATCGACGAGAAATCCCCCGTCATGAACGACCGGGGATCACAAACCGTACCGGTCACGGTTCCCGTCACTGCCAACAATGCAGGGATAACCGGTTTTGCCCACCGGCTCGACATGGGTGTAAAACCGATGAATGAAGATCAGACATGTACGGTATTGGACGGGGTGTATAAACGTACCGGAAAGATAAATATCGTTTCCGCCGGCAGGACGGAAGGAATTACTTTAAATATCGGTTTTGACAATTCGGAAGCCTACAGCGCCTGGAAAGCAAAGAAACTGAACTCGATCACATTACCCAGCATAAGCGGCGGTACCGTTAGCGGTCTTATGTCCTCTATAAACTGGTTCTTCACGGATTCCCATGAAGATTTTGCCATATTTCAAATAGTAGTCAAAAATGATTCCAAGGACGGCACGTATTACCCGCAATACATAAACCGTATCACTTTGGATTCAAACGGTGAATATGCCTTATGCTATCAGGCAAGGACGGAAACACTACTGATAAATGATACCCCGACCGAAACGAGTTTACCGGAAGGGTACGGCGTGGCCCCCTTCTTATACGTGCACCGTGTCCTGGACTTTATATTTTCAGAATTTGGTTATACTATAACCGAAAATCCTTTTAAGACGGACAAGGAACTTTCCAGCCTGGTAATCCTGAACAATGCCGCCGACTGTTGCGTGACGGGTATCCTCAATTATGCCGATTTAATGCCGGATTGTACGATTGAGGACTTTTTAAACGCGCTGTATGTACGTTTCGGACTGGTTTATAATGTCTCTTCCGATACGAAAACGGCCACTTTAAGACTGATCCGGGATATAATGGAAGATGAACCTGCCGTTGATCTGTCCCGGAATCTGACGGCGGAACCCCTTATCAATTATGAAACGGCCCGTCAGATAAAGTTATCGGCCAAAACGTCTTTTACCGGTGCCGCGCCTTCGGTGGAACGGTACGAGGACTATATCAAGGGGAACGAAAAAATGGTTATCCGTGTAAGCCGTTTCGATCCTTCCCAGGCCTCCGTGTGGCTGAACTACGAGAAGACCACCGGCAACTGGTACAAATGGGATTCGGGCAACAAGAAGCATACGTTATCATCATCCAGTTTCTTTAACTGGGACCGGAAGACGGAAAACGTAGAGGACGAGGAGCTGGCGAGCGATGATGAATGCGTGTTTATGGATTTTGCCCCGAACGGCCTTCTTTCCCCGTATTACCTGGCCGGGTATGTGCACCGTTATACCTACCTGAAAACCTCTTCCGATGATGAAGAGGATTCGGAAAAGGAGGAGACGCCGCTTTCCTTCGCTTTCGCTTTTACAAAGGCCGTTACGGAAAGTACGGATTATTCCTTCGGTTCTATTTTACCATACGCTCCGGACGGCGGAGAAATTACGTTAAAAGACGGCAGCAAACATACGATATCGCTTTTATTCCAGTTTGAAGACGGTCTGTTTGCCAAGTTCTGGCAGAAGTATGACGCCGTATTAAGGCACTCTTTTAACCAGGTGGACACAAACACCCTTTTACCGGTTCACCAGCTTATGAAAATGGATGTCTTGACCCCGGTAGCCCTGCGGGGGCAGTACATGCTTCTGGACGGCCTTTCCTATTCGCTTCCTGCGGGTAAACTGGTACCGGTAAACATTACGTTGCGTTCCCTGCGTCTGATCGGTCCCTATAATCTGGATAATGAACAGGGCATTCCCGTGTGGGGCGGTGCTTCCTACGTGTGGGTCGTATATTCTTCCAATTTGCAGAGTGTACAGGCCGGAAGGGTGGAATATTGGGAAGATTATTACCGTTATCACTGGATGTATGCTGTGTACGGTTGCCGTGTATCGAATACGATATATGACGGGTATGTTACGCCGTCAACGGATGAGGATATATTAAAAAATCCGCCCACCGCACAGGATAACATCATAGAAAAAACTTACAAATGTAAGATAGAGGTTGAAATCGAGGTAAACGAGCGTTCCGGCGCGGCCAACTATTTTTGTTACGAAACGGAAGAAGTCGAATACCAGGTAAGGTTTGTCGCATCGAGGGTGCTTAGCTGATCCCGTCCTTTATTCTTCCTTTGATAAACCCAACTTTTGCAGCATGGAAAAGCAGAATAATATCATCCTTGCCCCGTCATCTTCACAGGTGACGGAGCTTTATAAGCTTTGGAGGGAAAACCATGCGGGGCGGCTCTCGGACTTTTACAAGTTCCTGACGTCTCCCACGGATCAGCGTGATCGTTTCCTTTCCGGACTTGAAAATAAGAGTGAGTTTAACGGAATATTCATCGTTAACACCTTTGAATTATGAGTTTGACAGCAAACATTGATCCGACGGAAAACGCCTTTACCGGAAACCCTGTTTATCTTTCGGTAGAAACTACTTCTATGGCGACTTACAATATAATGTATTTCGTGAACTTTGAATTTATGCGTTCCATATTTACCGGTAACGGTAATGGAAGTTTCAAGGTGAATATCGCGGAGGTCCTGGAAACGCTTTTTGTTGATATTCCCCCGTTAACGGACAGTTCCGAGATGTTGATAAGCCTTTCCGATAAACGGTATAACAAGGCGGTCGTCACGATCACCCTTCAAAATGAGGAGGAAGAAACGGCCACTTTGGTTGTTACTGCCTGGCGTGGCGGTATATCCAAACGGGCTTTTAAGAAATTGCATGAAGAAGGTAATAACATCTTTTCTTTGAAGTTCTTGAATGAATCCTGCAATTTCTTCTTTACCACCCGGAGCAATGACTGGCGTATAACGATGCGCGAGACGGAACTTTACCCGCTCTGTTTCATCTATCCGGAGCACGAGCTGAAAATAACGGAACTTCTTACCGGACAAAGCCTTGCAGTACCAGGCACGGCAGGGAATTTCTACGCCTTGAACCTGGAGGCCGTAAGACTTAAATTCTTTACCGATTACGGGGTACTGGCCAACCTTTTTGACGTGTATAGCGGTGAAACGTTCGCTCTCCGGATCGGGATCGAGCAAAGCCCGACGGTCCGCGAGCGTTACCGGCTCCGGTTCCTGAACAGTTACGGGGTTTACGAGGTGTTTTCCCTGGAAGGCGAGGCGAGCGTAACTCCCGGCATGGATGAAGACGAAGACGCTGTTTTCCGGCGTTACGATGAAATTACCGATGATTATTATTCGGATCGCATACGTACGGAGATACAGGAAGCCGTAACGGTTAAGACGGGATTCAAACGCCCGCAGGAAATACGCTTTCTTCTTGACCTGCTTTCCTCCGATGATGTCTACCTGGCAGGTTACGGCCGGGAAGAGATCAAGGTAATTCCTTCGGCGGAAGAGTTTTCTTACCGTGTCCGTCCGGACGCGCCGCAGAACGTGACGTTAAAGCTCACGTTTGCCGAGAAGGAGTCCAACTGGACGGGAGAAATCACGGAAAGCGGCTACCGGAAACCGCGGGTTCATTCCAAAGAGTTCAGTAAACAATTTAATTAATGTATCTATATGGCAACACAGGAGTATATCGATGATCTTATTATAGTCATTGAAACCGCGGAGGACGCGGAAAGCGTTACCAACCAAATGGTGGCGGCGGTTCTTGGCTTCTTGAACGAACACCTGAAACTGGTTTCCCAGGGTAAGGAAATCGAGGCGGAGGAAGCCGCCCGCATTGCCGCCGATGCAGCCTTGCAGAAGGCTATCGACGCCGTTTCTCTACGTATCGACCGGCTTGTCGGCAACAACGCTTCGCAGGCAATCGACAACTTTAACGAAATTCTTGCTTTTCTGGACGGGCTTAAAGACAGTGATTCGCTGGCCGCATTGCTGGCCGATATCAACGCCCGTATCGGCAGCGAAGACGGTTCACAGAGTGAAGACGGTTCCCTTTGGGGAAAGCTGAAAAGTCTGTCCCAGGATATTAGCAGTTGTTCCGAGGACATAAGCACGTTGCAGGCAGACCGTGACGAAATGAAACAGGAGTTGCAGGAAACTGCCGGGCGTCTGTCTTCCACCTTTACCAATGTAAACAACCTCTTGAACGCCGGCAGCGTTTATAGTGATCTGTCGGGGGTGTTTGCAGCATTGAAAACGGCGGGGAAGATTGACGATGTCCGGAAAAACGGCGTGATCCTTTCTTTCCTCACTGCCGACGGCTGGGTGACGAAACAATTTAAAGGCAATCCGGACACGGATTTTGAGAATGTCGAAAAGTGGGAGGATTTCGGCAGCGGCGGTTCAGGCGGCGGGAATACCTATAATGTAACCGGCAGTGTGCCGCTTACGGAAGGTTTCTATACCCTGGCTTCCGCCATTGCCGCGGTACCGGAGAAGTGGCGCGGCCGGGGGCGTGTCATCACCTTTGAAACATCGCTCGGCAAATGGGAGACGTACCAGTTTACCGGAACCGCCCTGGATGCCTGGGACCAGGAGGCGAGCTGGGAAGAGTTCGGCGGCAAAGGAACGGTAAAGAGCGTAACGGTAAACGGCGAGAAGCAGACGCCGGACGCGGCCGGTAATGTGAATGTAAACGTGGATATCCTGGAAGTGGACGAGACTTTGTCCGCCGATTCCACCAATCCGGTAGAAAACAAGGTAGTAACCGCCCGTTTTAACGAGGTGGACGCTTCCACGCTGTTTAACGTAAATGCGGAGGTAAGCGAGGATGAAACATCCGTCCGTCTGTCTTTCCAGAACAAAAGCGGCGCGGAAATTACCGCCGTGGATATCCCGGCCGGTTCCGGTGGAGGTTCCGGCGAAACGGTGGCTACTAAAATTGTCTTGAATGCGGCTGTAGATAACGCCATAATCAAGGAAGGCGGAAACGCCCGTCTTACTTATACATACGATCACCAATACACCACGGGGGATGAAAAGGGGGAATCTACCGGGCAAAAGGCGGATATCACCGTTACGATCAGGCGTGGAACAACTACCATGTATTCCCAGACGGTCAGCGATGTTTCCAAAGGCAGTTACGAACTGGACCTTTCAAGTTACTTGCTTGTTGGGAATACCT
>ERZ1027070.1135-NODE-1135-length-10218-cov-3.604349_pt1 | contig 10218 bp, 6 predicted proteins | sample MGYA00519419_ERZ1027070 | MGnify/ENA primary metagenome ERZ1027070 (study PRJEB26926, sample SAMN06164837) | human gut metagenome | biome: ENVO:00009003; feature: ENVO:2100002; material: ENVO:00002003 | host: Homo sapiens | place: USA | collected 2012 ...
ATACGATATTGCCTCTTGTCTCGTGGGCTCGGAGATGTGTATAAGAGACAGCTCCAGCAGTTATTCAATAGCCGGAAACTTTTTTTCGACGGTCATTACCCTTGGTATTTCCATGTCTTGTTCTTCTTCACGCTATGGGGTATATTGCTTTGTGTGAATTGGATGGTCAAGAAGATGCCGCTGATTACCGGTGGGGGCATTCCCCAGACACGGGCGGTTATCAATGGCAGGATCACTTATAAGAACCCGTTGACACAATTAATCGCCAAGTTCACGGGAGGGATATTAGCAATCAGCGCCGGCCTGTCCCTTGGTCGTGAGGGGCCGTGCGTACAGATCGGATCTTACGTGGGGAATATCATTTCCAAATGGGGACACGTATTGGCTGGAGAGCGCAAGCAACTTTTGGCCGCCGGCGCAGGTGCCGGATTGGCCGCCGCTTTCGCCGCTCCCCTCGCTTCCTCACTTTTGGTGATCGAGTCCATCGAACGGTTCGACGCTCCCAAGACCGCCATTACCACCTTGCTGGCAGGGGTCGTGGCGGGAGGCGTAGCGAGCTTGATTTTTCCCTTCAACCCCTACTCGCAGATTAGCGCTATTGCCCCGCAGGCTACTTTTATAGATCAACTGAAGTTGTTCTTATTTCTGGCCGTGGTTATTTCCGTCTTCGGGAAAATTTACTCGATGTTTACCCTTTGGTGCAAGGATTTCTTTACCAGACTGAAGCATCCTCCTTATATGAAGATGTTGTACCTGCTTATCATAGCGTATACGATCTCATTGACGGAGATCGACTTGACAGGAGGAGGCGAGCAATTCCTTATCATGCAAGCGATGCATGGATATCACCCCGTTTTATGGATAGCGGCGATGATGCTCATCCACTTGATATTCACGTCTCTCTCTTTCTCCTCCGGACTGCCGGGAGGGAATTTCATCCCTACACTAGTTACCGGGGGATTGTTCGGGCAGATCATCGCCTTATTATTGGTGAAGTATGGTTTCATTGAGACGGAGAGCATCAGCTATATCATGTTAATCAGCATGGTAGGTTTCTTGGTGGCGGTAGTCCGGACACCACTGACGGGTATCGTCTTGATTACGGAGATAACCGGGCATCTGGATGTATTCTACCCCTCTATCATTGTCGGCGGGCTTACGTATTACTTCACGGAAATGCTACAGATAAAGCCCTTTAACGTGGTTCTCTATGACGAGATGATCTCGACTCCAGCCTTCCGTGCCGAAGGGCGTTCCAGCCTGTTCGTCGAGATCATGACAGGTGCCTATTTCGACGGGAAGGAGGTAGATCACCTCACCCTCCCCCAACGTTGTATCATCAAGACTATTCACCGGGATCGCAAGGACTTGGCTCCTGCTGGACAGACCCTTATCCCCGGCGATCAGGTAGAGATCGAGATCGATTCGCAGGATATCGAGAAGCTGTATGAGCCGCTGGTTAGCATGGCGAACATCTATTAATCGCTGATCTGCCAATCGCCTCGAAAAGAAATGCCACACCAAGAATCCCCCGGTGTGGCACATTTACAAAACGCTACATTATCAGAAGTTATATTGAGCGGAAACATTAAGTCGATTGGCGTGGCGGGTCATATCGTTGAAATCGGTACGCCAACCTCTCAAGTACTCGGCGCCGACTTGCAGATTGGCGTTCACGTTCCAGAAAATGTTGGCTACCAAGTATTGACCGTAGCGGTATTGATCCGACGGAGTAACCGGGTAATCATTCTCGCTGTATAAACGAGTCTGGCTATAGGTACTGGAGACGAATACCTTCGGCGTGATATTATACTGCAAGCCAGCATACCAACCCATCATCGGAAGCACTTGCATCTTGCCTTTGGCCTCGGGGTCCGGAACCAGATCCACGTCCAGATTACTGATATCATTCAAGAACTGGCTGATACCCCGGCCGTAAGTAGCCTGACCGTAGAAGTTCAGCTTGCTCGTCACATTGAACGTAGAGGCGGCAAACACGCCCCAGCCGGCCTTAGACTCGGCCCGTTGCGCCACCAAGTTCTCGTACGTCATATTACGTACGATACCAGCTACACGGATATGGCTGCTCTTATTCCAAGCGTATTGGATATAGGCAGGGAAGTTCGGCATACGTTGGTTACTGATATTCACGCTTTGGTTCGTGATGCCATCCACCACTGGCATCTCGATACCTACACCCGCTTTCCATCCCTTACCGAAAGCACGCTCATAGCGTAACAGGGTGGCACGGCTGAAAACCTGTCCGGCAGGCCCCGCATAATCGATCGAGGGCGGAAGAGCGGCCAGATCCATGAAGGTACTATAATCGTAACCCATCGTGAAACCAAGGAAAGACACATAGGCGTTCTGGAGCTCGAAGACCTTGCTGCCTCCCCGGAAGTTACCCGCCGTATACACGACGAAATCCCCGAGGTGTTTGGTACGACCCACTAATTTCAAGAATATCGTACTGGTAGTAGCGTCCATCTGGAACTGGTTACGGACGTAGTTCTGCCCACCATTCGGGATCATGGACGGATAAAAATCGACATCATCCGAGATCCCGCCGAAATCATACTCCGCCGTAGCCTTCACGTAACCGCCGATACCCAAGGCGAAACGTCCCTTACGATCGGTCAATACGAAGCGGGGGGCTTTCGGGTCGTGGAAACGAGGGCTCTGCGTCTCATTCATTATCCTCACGATTTCATCACCTGCCTTGTCTTGGCTGACAAGGACTATCGAATTTGGCGCATCATCCTCGATGACCACCTTTTGAGCCTTAGCGGGAGCCGATAAGAATCCCATACCTAGCAGTAATACTGCTCCTTGTACAAATAGTCTCATAAATGTGTTTTGTTTAGATTAATTACCTACCTTGAACAAGGCTATAAAGAAAAGGTTCTGATTTTAACAACCCTACGAGCACTTTTTCCACCCTATTGCCCGTTCAAAAAATATTCATATATTTGCGGAATATATTACTTGGGATGAGAAGATTTTTATTGTTCATACTCGCTGTTCTTTACCTCGGGGTTTCCTCCGGGTTTGCGCTGAATTACCATTATTGTATGGGTAAGTTGGCGGAGGTGAGTTTGCAGTATCTTGACACTTGCCCCAGTTGCGGTGAGGCGGGCACGTCCCATAAGTGCTGCTCTACCGAGACGGAATATGTTAAGTTATCCGTCGATCAGGATGTGGCGAATACGCTCGTGCAATTGTCCGCTCCTGTCGCTGTAGTTTTGTTGTTCGATCTACTCGACTCCTATAAGATCGCCGGGCGAGACGAGACAACACGTTCCAATCCCTTTATTAATCCACCCAAGGAGAATAGCGCTATCCCGTTATTCGTCCATCATTGTACTTTTTTGATTTAGCGTATAGGCTTCCTTTTTAAAAGGCGATTTACGTCTGTTTACGCACGAGTACCGGCGTAATCTATTGCGAGTACTGGAGTAATCCACCGCAAGTACTGGAGTAATCCATTGCAAATACTGGAGTAATCCATTGCGAGTACTGGCGTAAAGCATCACGAGTACTCATGTGATCGCTTGCCTTCAAAGACGAACAAATAAGCGTTCTCATATGTTTTCAAATCATAAAAGCTCATTCAAATGTTAAATAGAATCATTCGTTACTTCCTTGAGAACAGGGTGGTAACCTTACTTTTACTAGTGCTGATTATCGTATGGGGCATTTCCACGTCCCCCTTCAATTGGCACGGAGGGATCATTCCCCGGAATCCGATTCCGGTAGACGCCATCCCCGATATCGGCGATAACCAGCAGATTGTGGCCACGGAATGGATGGGCCGCTCGCCGAAGGATATACAAGACCAGATCACCTATCCGCTGACCACCTCTCTTTTAGGTATCCCGGGAGTGAAGACGATCCGTAGTTCCTCCATGTTCGGGATGTCCTTCATATACATTATCTTCGATGACGATATAGAGTTCTACTGGAGCCGTTCCCGTATATTGGAGAAGCTGAACTCCCTGCCTCCGGGAACCTTGCCGGAAGGCGTACAGCCTACCTTGGGACCGGACGCTACCGCCCTCGGGCAGATCTATTGGTATACGCTGGAAGGACGGGACCCCAAGACCGGTAAACCTACCGGAGGCTGGAACGCCGAGGAGTTGCGTACGATACAGGATTTCTACGTCAAGTACACCTTATCCTCCGCCGAGGGGGTATCCGAGGTTGCCTCGGCGGGCGGCTTCGTGAAGGAGTACCAGATCGAGTTGAACCCGGATGCCATGTATGCCTTCAACGTCTCCGTGATGGATATCATGAGCGCCATCAAGAAGAACAACCTCGATATCGGCGCCAAGACGATGGAGATCAACAAGGTGGAGTACCTGATCCGGGGCTTGGGGTATATCAAGAATGTAAAAGATATAGAGAATGCCGTCATCACCGTTCGGGAAGGCGTACCGGTTCGCATATCGGACGTGGCGTTCGTGAATATCGGTCCCGGAACCCGACGGGGAGGGCTGGACAAGGAGGGTGTGGAGGCCGTGGGCGGAGTGGTAGTAGCCCGCTATGGCTCCAACCCCTTGGAGGTTATCAATAACGTAAAGGCGAAGATCAAGGAGATGGAGCCGGGATTGCCCCAAAAGGTACTGGCGGACGGGACGGTCTCCAAGGTAACCGTCGTGCCGTTCTACGACCGTACGGGGCTTATCAAGGAGACGATCGGGACGTTGGAGACCGCCCTTTCCCACGAGATATTGATCTGCGTGATCGTCATCATCGTGCTGGTACTCAATCTGAGGGCCTCTATCGTTATCGCCAGCATGCTACCGATAGCGGTGCTCGCCACGTTCATCATCATGCGTTATACGGGGGTAGCGGCTAATATCGTGGCTTTATCGGGTATAGCGATCGCCATTGGCGTGATGGTGGATGTAGGGGTCGTCTTCGTGGAAAGTATCATCCGTTACCGGGAGATGCCCGAGAACAGGCATATACAGGGGGGAAAGGCGTTTGTCAACCTTATTTATAAGGCGGTAAGCGAGGTGTCCGGGGCGATCAGCACGGCGATGATCACGACGATCGTCAGCTTCCTCCCCGTCTTTCACCATGGAGGCGCAGGAAGGGAAGATGTTCTCGCCTTTGGCCTATACCAAGACGTATGCTTTGGCTTCCGCCTTCGTGCTGGGATTGATCTTGCTTCCTTCCCTATCGTATTGGTTGTTCTCGATAAAGATCCATTCAAGGCTGATACGGAAAATACTGAATTACCTGTTGATCGTGGCCGGAATCGCCTTACTTATTATTTATGGAAGTATTCCGGCTATCGGGCTAACGGCAGTCGGGGTGAATAATCTATTGTCCGGTTATTGGAAGAAGCCTCAAATGAGCACTTATATCAATATCGGTATCACCCTCTTTGTCACGATCTATTACCTATCCGAGGAATGGTTGCCGATGGGGCCGCAAAAAGGGATGCTCCCCAATATATTGTTCGTGGCGGGTTGCGTAGCCATCATCCTAAGCATCCTGTGGCTGCTCGTTATTTATTATGAGAGGATATTGCGCTGGTGCTTGGATAACCGCTGGAAATTCATGTTGATTCCGGGAGCTACCATCGTATTCGGTTTCTGGATATGGAGAGGCATCGGACAGGAGTTTATGCCTAGCCTGAACGAAGGTTCTTTCCTACTGATGCCGACTAGCATGCCGCATTCCGGTATCGAGCAAAACCTTGATTATATAGAGGCGCTCGACAAACGGCTGGCCTCTATCCCCGAGGTGGAGACCGCCATCGGTAAATGGGGCCGTGTAAACTCCGCCCTCGATCCAGCGCCGGTACAGATGTTCGAGAATACGATCAACTACCGTCCGGAATATATCCTGAATGAGGACGGGAAAAGGGAACGTTTCAAGGTAAACCGGCAAGGGGAGTATCTCCTAAAAGATGGAGGCGTATATAACCCCAAAGACGGTTTCCGGCTGATTCCCTCAGACAGCCTGATCCCAGACGCTAAAGGCGATTACTTCCGCCAATGGCGACCGGAGATCAAGAACACGAACGATATCTGGCAACAGATCGTGAACGTCACCCATCTTCCGGGATTGACTTCCGCCCCGAAGCTGCAGCCTATCGAGGCCCGTCTCGTCATGTTATCCACCGGTATGCGTGCCCCGATGGGTATCAAGGTGTATGGCCCGGATCTGGAGACGATCGAGAAAGCCGGAAAGGCGATCGAGAAGGCATTGAAAGAGGTACCCTCCGTTATTCCCTCTTCCGTATTTTACGACCGTGCGGTAGGCGCCCCTTATCTGGAGATCGAGCTGAACCGTGAGAATATGGCCCGTTACGGCGTAAACGTGGAGGACTTGCAAGAGATATTAAGTGCCGCTGTCGGTGGCATGGTACTGACCCGCACCGTGGAAGGCAGGGAACGTTTCCCGGTGCGCCTACGCTACGCTCGTGAGCTTCGAGATAATCCGGAGGCGCTAGGTATGATCCTCGTACCGACCGCCACTGGGGCGCAAGTCCCGCTTAAAGAGCTAGCCGATATCAACTATACCCGTGGAGCGCAGATGATCCAAAGCGAGAACACTTTCTTGGTAGGCTACGTCATCTTCGACAAACTGGCGGGGAAGGCGGAAGTGGATGTCGTGAAAGAGGCTTCCCGCATCCTTGAGCAACAGATAAAGGAGGGCGAGTTGAACCTTGATCCCGGCGTATCCTATAAGTTCGCCGGCAATTACGAGCAGCAGGAGCGTGCCACCAGCCGGCTGATGATCGTCGTTCCCCTCGCCTTGTTGATCGTCCTGCTGGTTCTATACTTTCAATTCAAGACGGTCACTGCCTCACTGATCCATTTCTCCGGGGTGTTCGTGGCCTTCGCCGGAGGTTTTATCTTGCTATGGCTTTACGGACAGGATTGGTTCATGAACTTCTCCATCGCCGGAGAGAATATGCGGGATCTTTTCCAGATGCACACGATCAATCTGAGCGTGGCAGTCTGGGTCAGTTTTATCGCCTTGTTCGGTGTGGCTACGGATGATGGGGTATTGATGGGAACCTACATCCATCATGTATTCCTCGAGCGAGCCCCCCGCACCAAGCACGATATCCGGGAAGCGGTAGTAGCCGCCGGACTGAAACGGGTACGCCCAGCGGCCATGACTACAGCCACTACCCTGATAGCTTTACTCCCCGTACTTACCTCTACCGGTAAGGGGGCGGATATCATGGTACCGATGGCTATCCCTACGTTCGGGGGTATGCTGATCCAGAGCATGACCATGTTTGTCGTTCCCGTCCTGCAATGCTGGTGGCGGGAGAACGCTATAAAGAAAGAACAAAAGAATAAAATTCAAGAGGAGGTAACGACTTATGAGATATAAAAGAATCAGATCAATCATCATGGCAGGTGTACTGGGGATGCTAAACGTCCTTTTCGCTTACTCCCAGCCGGCCGATAGTTTAGGCTATTATCTGGAACTGGCGGCACGTAACAATCCGCAGATCAACGCCGACTTCTCCCTGTATAAGGCATCTTTGGAGAAAGTCCCGCAAGCCGGAGCCTATCCGGACCCGGAACTGGAGATCGGTTTCTTCCTGAAACCGATGGAGATCTTGTCAGGAAAGCAAATAGCGGATTTCACCTTGATGCAAATGTTCCCTTGGTTCGGTACCCGGAAGGCGGCCCGCAACGAGGCGACCGAGATGGCCCGGATGGCTTACGAACAATTCCGTAACAGTCGCAACAACCTGTATTACGAGGTGAAGAGTCAATGGTACCAGCTTTGCAATATCAGCGAGCAATATAAAAATACGCAGGCGAACCTTCGTCTGCTAGACCAGTTGGAACAGTTGGCATTGAACCGCTTCTCCGCTCCGTCGGCGAAGGCGGGCGGTTCCTCCGTCCTACCCTCCCCCGTATCTTCTGCTCCATCGACTCCTCCCGCCGTATCCGGTGGAGGTATGTCGGGTATGGGAGGCAGTAGCATGGGAAGCCCTACGGTACAAAGCACGGGAGCATCCGGTAGTACGATGTCCAGAATGTCCGGCGATAGCCCTATGGGTGGAGGCTCTATGGGAAGTGGCAACTCCATGGGCGGAATGTCGGACGTACTGCGAATCCAGATGGAGAAGGTAGAACTGGAGAATACGCTAGCCTCCTTGTTATCGCAACGGAAAACGGCCGAGGCTGCTTTTAATACGTTGCTCAATCAGTCGCTAGCTACCCCGATTTCCGTCCCCGACTCGTTGGAACGGCTTCCTCTCTCATGGAGTGAGTCGATGGCTCTCGACAGCGTCATCTCCAACAACCCCATGCTTACCATGCTGGAGGCGGAAGGAAACGCTTACCGGGCCAAGGCGGAGATGGACAAGAAAATGAGTTACCCCATGCTAGGTATCGGCCTCCAGTATTCCTTGATCGGGAAGAAACCGGAGGATATGTCTATGGGCTCTATGTCCGGTATGAACGGAAAGGATATGTTCATGCCCATGCTAAAGATCAGCCTTCCTATCTTCCGTAAGAAATATAACGCACAGCAACGGGAAAGCAAGCATTATTGGAAATCCAGCGAGTTGAAGTACGAGAACACGATGAACCAACTGCAAGCCGAGTATATCCGTATTACCCAGCAATTGGAAGATGCCGCACGGAAAATCGATTTGTACCAGAAACAATACGATCTATCGTTGGCCACCTACCAACTGATCGTCCGGGAATTCTCGACAGGAAGAACGACCTTGACCGACGTGATCCAAGTGGAGCGACAAATGTTGGACTATCACTTAAAGAAAAGCGAAGCGATAGCGGAATATAATACCCAAATCGCCGGAATCGAGAAATTAATATCCACCTCTGTAAACGAATAAGAAAATGAAAAATATAAATGAAACCGTAAAATCCAAGTACCTGATATATATCCTGTTCCTAGCGGGCGGCCTCTTGTTGGGCTGGCTCCTGTTCCATAACTCCGATACCGACAGCCATGCGTCACAAGCGAGCGAGACCAGCACGGAAGTTCACGACCCTACGCATGGCCACGACCTCCAACAGAACGAGGCCGGCGAGTGGACTTGTTCCATGCATCCCCAAATTCGCCAAGACAAGCCGGGTAAATGCCCTATCTGCGCCATGGATTTGATCCCCGTACGTAAGAGCTCCTTCTCGGACGAGGCCATCGATCCCAACGCCATTCAGCTTTCGGAAGAAGCAGTAGCCTTAGCGGACGTACAAACCTCCAAGATATCCCGCCAGAATCCGGTCAAGCAAGTCCGTTTATACGGCAAGATCGTACCGGACGAGCGTAGCCTGCAATCTCAAACAGCCCATGTAAGCGGACGCATCGAGAGCTTGAACGTTGATTTCACAGGTGAGACGGTGCGTGCCGGACAAACCCTCGCTACCCTCTACTCCCCCGAGCTTTTCACCGCCCAGCAAGAATTGTTGGAAGCGATCCGCATGGGACAACCTCAATTGATACAGGCCGCCCGTGAAAAACTATATTTATGGAAGATGACAGACGCCCAGATCGCCGCTATCGAGAAATCCGGCTCTATCTCCCCGGTTGTAGAGATCAAGTCGAACACGAGCGGTATCGTCCTGTCCAAGCGGGTAAGCCAAGGCGATTATGTATCCCAAGGAGCTATCCTTTTCGACGTGGCGAACCTTACGAAGGTATGGGCCTTGTTCGACGCTTTCGAGGTGGATCTCCCTTTCCTTAGTAAAGGTGATCCGGTGGAATTTACCCTGCAAGCGCTACCCGGCAAGAAGTTCTCGGGTAAGATCTCTTTCATCGACCCGATCTTGAACACGACGACCCGTACCGCCAAGGTCCGTGTAGAGGTACCGAACGCCTCTTTGGAGCTCAAGCCCGAGATGTACGCCACGGCAAACGTAAGCGCCCCGCTCCGCAACTATAAGAACGAGATCATCGTACCGCAAACCGCTGTGCTCTGGACGGGTAAACGTGCTATCGTGTACGTAAAGCAACCGGATACGAATACCCCCGCTTTCTTGATGCGCGAGGTGGAGCTAGGCCCTTCCCTTGGAAACTCTTATGTTATCTTGAATGGCTTGCGAGAAGGTGAGGAAATCGTAACCAACGGAGTCTTCGCCATAGATGCCAGCGCACAGCTTGAGGGAAAAACTTCCATGATGAATAACGGCGACGAGCCCGCCAAGCCTATGACTGGGCATGAGGGACATATGATGCTGTCTCTTATACACATCTGACGCTGCC
>ERZ1027070.1157-NODE-1157-length-10090-cov-5.264674_pt1 | contig 10090 bp, 8 predicted proteins | sample MGYA00519419_ERZ1027070 | MGnify/ENA primary metagenome ERZ1027070 (study PRJEB26926, sample SAMN06164837) | human gut metagenome | biome: ENVO:00009003; feature: ENVO:2100002; material: ENVO:00002003 | host: Homo sapiens | place: USA | collected 2012 ...
ATCTACACCTAAGCCTTCGTCGGCAGCGTCAGATGTGTATAAGAGACAGATGCAGTACAAGGCTTCGTTCTTGCTTTCCGCACTGGCGCAGCTATTTATACCGCTCACGTGCTTTTGGGGCGTGCAGTTCATGTTCATGCGGTTTAACCAGGTGGACGGCTTCACATACACCGAGGTTTCGCTCTGCTACGCCATCGTGCTGTTATCATTCTCGCTCGCGGAGCTGTTCTTCCGTGGATTTGATACGTTTAACCGCATGATCGGGAACGGCGAATTCGACCGCGTTCTGGTGCGCCCGCGCAACGAGGTTTTCCTCGTCCTGTGCAGCCGCATGGATTTAGAGCGCTTCGGCAAGGGCATTATGGCGATTTTCCTGCTGATCTGGGCGCTTCAAAACTGCCCAATTGATTGGTGCGCCGCGCGCGTTATGACGCTCATTTTCATGATTTTAGGCGGCGTCGTGCTTTTTGCAGGCGTGTATTTGATCTTCGCCGGGCTATGCTTTTTCACATTAGAGGGACTCGAGTTCATCAATATTTTAACAGACGGTATGCGCGAGCACGGGCGCTACCCGCTTTCCATCTACGGCAAAGGCGTACTGACGTTCTGCACCTACATCGTGCCCTACGCGCTCGTGCAGTATTACCCGCTGATGTACCTCATCGGCCGCCACAACGACGCCCGCGCGATGCTTCTGCCCGTTATCGCCTGCGTATTTATTATCCCGTGCTATCTCTTCTGGAAATTCGGCGTGCGCCATTACCGCTCCACCGGGTCGTAACAATATTATGAAATGAGGTTTTCCCATGCCCTTTGATTTTAAGAAAGAATACAAAGAATTCTACATGCCGAAAAACAAGCCGGAGATCGTCACTGTGCCGCCTGCAAACTACATTGCAGTGCGCGGCACCGGCGACCCAAACGAGCCGGACGGCGCGTATCAGCAGGCCATCAGCGTTTTGTACGCGATCGCCTACACGCTTAAAATGAGCTACAAGACCGACCACCGCATCGAGGGCTTTTTCGAGTATGTCGTGCCGCCGCTTGAGGGCTTTTGGTGGCAGGAGAATACGGACAGCATCGATTATGCCGATAAATCTGCTTTCCACTGGGTCTCCGTCATCCGCCTGCCGGATTTCATCACGCCGGATGATTTCGCCTGGGCCGTGCAGACCGCCGAAAAGAAGAAAAAGCTTGATTGCAGCAAAGCGGAGTTTTTGACGATCGACGAGGGCCTTTGCGTGCAGATCATGCACCACGGCGCGTTTGACGATGAGCCCGCATCTGTGGCGCTGATGGACACATTTCTCGCCGAAAACGGCTATATAAACGACTTTACCGCCGCGCGCCTGCACCACGAGATCTACCTCAGCGATGCCCGTAAGGTCGCGCCGGAAAAGTGGAAAACGGTCATTCGCCATCCCATCAAAAAAAGCGTAAAGGAGCACACCCCATGAAAAAACTCATCACCCTGCGCGGCAACAGCGGCAGCGGCAAAACGACCATCGCAAGAGCTTTACAGGAAAAGTTCGGCAAAAACACCATGCTACTGTCCCAAGATGTCATCCGCCGCGACATCTTAAAGACGAACGACGGCGCGGGCACTCGCGCAAACGACGTGCTCATCATGCTGCTTGAGTACGGCCACGCGCACAACGAGCTCGTCATTTTAGAAGGCATTTTGAACAGCCGATGGTACACCCCGCTTTTCGATGCCGCAAAAGCGCTCTACGGCGAAAACATCTGCGCGTACTATTTTGACCTCCCGTTTGAGGAGACGCTCCGCCGCCACCAAACGAAGGACAAGCGCACGGAGTTCGGCGAAAAGGAAATGCGCAGCTGGTGGAACGAAAAGGACTACGCCCCCGCATTAAACGAGCAGACCCTCACGCTCGACATGATGCAGGACGAGATCATCGACCGCATCTGCGCCGATTTAGAGCGCCTCGATACATAAACCATACATATAATTTCGGAAAGAGCGAGGTTCTCCCCGCTCTTTTTTGTATATTGTGTTATATTCTGCCCGAATTTCTATCGATGCAAAAATAATTTTATAGCATTTTGTTCGTATCTATGATAAAATAGACACAGTGATAATTTTCTTTCCCTTTACAAACCGACATCACGGATTTAACAGGGCGGCGCTACAATGTAAGACCGAAAGCACGCACCTGATTTTAAAAAGAAAGTAAGGTCTTCACATGAAATCAATTTTTCACGCACTCAACCGGCTCAAGGTCTTCCGCGGACTGACGGAACAGGAATTCGCATGGGTGCTCTACGACGTGGGCAACTCCGCGTTCACCATGCTCTCCTGCTCGCTCATCCCTATCTGGTTTAAGAGCCTCGCCATCGGCACTGCGCCGGGACAGATCAACTCGCATCAGGCAACGGCGTATTATTCCATCGCCGTGGCGGTCGTCACCGTTATCGTGGCGATTTTAGGGCCGATCTTCGGCGTGCTCGCCGACCACAAAGATAAGAAAAAGGTGCTGTTCACCACCGCGGCAACGCTCGGCATTTTCGGTTGCATTTTAAACGGCTTCATCACCGGCTGGCTGCTGTTCCTCATCCTTTTTGTGTTCACGAAGATTTGTTACAGCGCGTCGCTGACCATCTATGATTCCATGCTGAACGACATCACCAGCGAAGAACGCATGGACGAGGTTTCGTCCTACGGCTTTGCATGGGGATACATCGGCTCGTGCATCCCGTTCCTCATCGCGCTCATCGCCTATGTGCTTGGGCCCGATATGGTCGGCGTGCTGCCGGATATGCTCTCTAAAGGCATCGGCTTCACGGTGACCGCCGTGTGGTGGCTGCTCGTCACCATTCCGCTCATTCGCGGCTTTAAGCAGCGCAACTATGTGGAAACCGAGGGGCATGATATCCGCAAGGCGTTCGCGGAAATCTTCCACACCCTCAAAAACATCGCGACGCACGACAAAAAGGTGCTGTTCTTCCTCATCGCATTCTTCCTGTACATAGACGGCGTGGGCACCATCATCGATAACGCCATCAATATCGGTACAGACCTGAACCTCAACACGGTCGGTCAGGTCGTCTTCCTGCTCGCAACGCAGGTCGTTGCGTTCGGCGGCTCGCTCGTCTTCGCAAAGCTCTCGAAAAAATACAACACCGTCACGCTCATTCTCGTTTGTATTGCGGGCTATTTCGGCATCGCGCTGTACGCGCTCATGCTCAGCAGTCTCCTGCACTTCGCGATTCTGGCGTTCTTCATCGGCTGCTTCCAGGGCTCCATCCAGTCGCTCTCGCGCTCGTATTACTCCAAGATCATCCCGGCGGAAAACTCCGGCGAATACTTCGGTATCTACGATATTTTCTCAAAAGGCGCGTCCTTCCTAGGCTCTGCGGTCATCGCAGCCGTAAAGCTTGCAGGCGGCACCATCAACGTGGCGGTGGCATGTCTCGCAGTGTTCTTTGCGCTCGGCTTCCTCTTCCTGCGCATTGCAGATAAGCAAAAAGCCATTCGGTAAGGAAGCACCGGGCTTTACACCGTTCGCTCTTCACACCCGTGAAATATCGCTGTAAATTTTAATAGGACATGCAAAAAGGAACGGCGTACAAACCGTTCCTTTTTCCTTTATTCTTCATAAACCGGCTCAAAATCATCCATTCCGTGCCCGCACAACGGACATGCGTAGTCCTCCGGCAGCGCGCTGCCCTCATACACATACCCGCAAATTTTGCACCGCCAGCCGACGATCTTCTTCTCTCGCTCGACCTTCTCCGACTTCGGCTTCAGCTTATTCTGGTAATCCGCATAGGTCAGCGGAGCGCGGTCGCTGCACACCTCGGCTTCCGTCACCTCTGCAATGAACAGCGTATGCGTGCCGAGGTCAACACTGTGCGTCACCTTGCCGCTGAACCGCGCGCAGGTGCTCCAGTTCAGATACGGTACGCCGCTTTCGTCTGTCGGCATCGGCAGGCTGTCCAGCTTATCGACGTCGCGACCGCTCTGCATACCGAAGTGCTTAATGGTCTCAAACGAGCAGCTGTCATCCAACGCGCTCAACGTAAACCGCCCGCTTTCCTTAATAAGCGCGCAGGTGTAATTCGTATTCAGCACAGAAACCGCCACGCGCACAGGGCTCCCCGCGACCTGCACGCCGGTATTCACAATGCAGGCGTTCGCCTTTTCCTCCGCTTTTGCCGCCAACAAAAACATGCCGTATGTCAAATTATAAAACGCTTTGTTATTCATTTTGCTCCTCCTGTCAAAATAATAATAATTATCATTTTTATAATAACGGATAGAAAGCAAAAAGTCAAGCGTTATTTTCGGTGTATGCAAAAAGGAACGGCGTACAAACCGTTCCTTTTTTAGCTTTATATTCTATTTCTAAAGGCTGGCGAAAACTTTTAGCCGCGCTTCCCGGCAGAACGGTGTTACTTCACGCTTTCCGAATCGCTCACATACGGTGCAGCATGTTCTCTTTCGAGCCTGCGGAACATTCTCACAAGCACGACAACGGCGATGGTACCGAGGATCAGCTCTGCGACGAACTGCGCATACGCGAGGCCGTACAGCGGGAACAGCCAGTTCAGCACAAACAACGCGGGAATCTCCAGCACGATCTTGCGCACAACAGCGAATATGAACGATTTCATACCCATACCGCACGACTGGAACACGCCTAGCGCGAGGAAATCGATGCATAAGAATGGCAGCGCAAAGCAGAAGCCACGCAGGAACGCCGCGCCGTACGCGACGATGCTCTCGTTCTTCATGAACATGGAGATAATCGGCTCCGCCGCAACCACGAACGTCAGCATCACGGCCAGAATAAAGCCAAGCGAAATTTTCGCCGTAAATGTAAACGTCTTTTTCATGCGCTTGATATTGCCGCTCGCGTAGTTATAACTGATCAGCGGCATAATGCCCTGCGAAAAGCCCATTGCAATCTGGAACGGCACCATGTTGACGCGCTGCGCGATACCCATGGCCGCCACCGGGTCAGAGCCATACGCGGACGTAAAGTTGTTGAGAATGGTCATGCCGGTCACATTCAAAAGGTTCTGGATGGAAGCCGGGATGCCCACGCCGCACACGCCCTTGACAATCTGTTTCGATGGGCGGAACATGGAGGGCTTGATGCACACGTACGTCTTGCCGCGCTTCACGAACAGCAGCACGAAGAAGTAGAGACACGCCACGGTGTTGGAAAGGCAGGTCGCGCAGCCCGCGCCCGCCGCGCCGAGGTTCAGGCCCCACGGCAGAATGAAAATCGGGTCCAGCACAATGTTCAGCAGACAACCGCACATGGTGCCGATGCTCGCATGCAGCGAAGAGCCCTCCGCGCGCACAAGGTACGCCAGCACGACATTCAAAATGGACGGCGCGGAACCGAGCAGCACAGTCCAGAACAAATAATCCGCCGTTGCCTGCATCGTTTCGGCATTCGCGCCGAGCATCACCAAGATTGGCGACTGCAATACGCCGTACAGCAAAGAAAACAGCAGGCTGCAAATCAAAGACGCGTAAAATCCGAACGCCGAGCTGCGGTACACGGTATCGTAGTCTTTACGTCCGAGTGCGCGGCTCATCATGCTGGAGCTGCCGATGCCGAACAGGTTGTTGACGGCATTAAACGCCAGCAGAAGCGGTGCCGCCAGCGTAACAGCGGCGTTCTGCACCGGGTCGTTCATCATGCCGACAAAGAACGTATCGGCAAGGCTGTAAATGACCATCACAAGCGAGCTGATGACCGACGGCACCGAAAGCGTTATGACCGCCTTCGGGATCGGCATCGATTCAAACAGTTCTGTTTTGGAATTATCCATTTCTCCCTATCCTTTCCGTTTTTATCACGCAAGGCTGTCCAAAAGCAGCTTGCAGCAGCCGTACATGCCGGCGTCGTTGCCGAGCACGGCCAAGTTGAACCGAACGTCGGTGCTCGGGTAAAATACGTATTTCAAGAAGCCTTTCTTCGCACCTTCTACGAGCATCTCGCCCGCTTTCGAGACACCGCCGCCGATGACGACGACCTCGGGGTCTGCCACCGTGCACACGGCAGAGATGGCGTAGCCGAACGCATCGTACACATTCTCTAAGATTGCGTTTGCAGCGCTGTCTCCGTTTTTAGCGGCATCGAACACGTCTTTCGTTGTAAGCTTCTTGACACTCCGCAAAGCGCTTTCTTCCTCATGTTCGGCAAGGTATTTTCGTGCCAGTCTCGCAATGCCCGAGGCCGAAACGTACTGCTGCACGCAGCCGCGGCGGCCGCACGCGCACGTCTCCGTCTCCGCGGGGTTGATCGTCATGTGGCCGAACTCACCCGCCGCGCCGTTTGCGCCTGCCACCATGCGTCCATCCGAAATGACCGCGCCGCCGACGCCCGTGCCGAGCGTGATGAATACCACGTTCTCGCTGCCACGGCCGCCACCTTTCCAGGTTTCACCCATCGCCGCAGCATTCGCGTCGTTCACGACCACAACCGGAAGCCCTACGGTCTCTTCCAGCGCCGTGCGCACATCAAATACGCCCCAGCCGAGGTTCACGCAGCGGTGCACCACACCGTCCGCCGTCACCGGCCCGGGGATGCCCGCGCCCACGCCCAAAATACCGTCTGCGGGAATGTTGTGCTTTTCTCTGCACTTTTGAATTTCCGCCGCAATATCACGCAGCACCGCCGTGCCGTCGCCCTCAATCACGGTCGGAATCTCCCACTTTTCAAGCAAAGTGCCGTCTTCCTCAAATAAACCAAGCTTCACCGTCGTGCCGCCGATGTCAGCGCCGATGACATACTTTTTGTTTTCCATTTTTATAACTCCTCTCCGCGCGCGGTTTCCCACGCATTTAACACGCGTCTGTATAAATTTCCTTTCGGTCTAAACCGTAAATTACTTAGTAATTTAGTATACCATATTTCGCCGCCGATTGCAAAGGAAACTATGGAAAACTCCGTCTTTTTGCAGCCGCCTTGCAAACAGGGGAAATTTGTGGTATTCTTTAACGCGTAACCCAAACGGCCGCCTGCCGATGTACCGCCATTACGCGGCCGCTGTGACCAAATAGCCCGGGAATCCCCCGGCGGCGCAGCGTTCTTCCGAAAACGGACAGAGGCAGACGGCAACATAGTCAATATAGATTCTTTCTCGCGTATTCTGCGCAGCGCACGTTTGCGTAAAACCCAGGAGCGCCGGAGAACCTTTCGCGCTCCGTAAAAAGAAAGGATTGAACAAAAATGGAGGGAACTTCTTCCAAAAAAGAAAGCAAAGTCAAGGTGTATCTGCACCGCTACTTTATCGATGCCATGAGCGCCATGGCACAGGGACTTTTTGCTTCCCTGCTCATCGGCACCATCATTTCCACGCTCGGCACACAGCTTAATATTCCGCTGCTCGATGAGATTGGCGGGTATGCAAAGTCCGCAGCCGGTCCCGCTATGGCGGTCGCCATCGGCTACGCGCTGCAGGCGCCCCCGCTCGTACTGTTCTCGCTCGTCGCAGTCGGCGGCGCGGCAAACACGCTCGGCGGCGCAGGCGGTCCTCTCGCGGTGCTCGTGCTCGCCATCATCGCAGCAGAGCTCGGTAAGCTCGTCAGCAAAAAGACGAAGGTAGACATCATCGTCACGCCGCTCGTCACCATTTTCTCGGGCTGCGGCCTCGCGTACTTATTCGCGCCGTACATCGGCACGGCGGCTTCCAGCGTGGGCAACCTTATCATGTGGGCAACCACCCAGCAGCCGTTCCTCATGGGTATTCTCGTTTCCGTCATCGTCGGCGTTGCATTGACGCTGCCAATCTCCAGCGCGGCCATCTGCGCGGCGCTCGGTTTAACGGCCCTTGCGGGCGGCGCGGCCGTTGCAGGCTGCTGTGCGCAGATGATCGGCTTTGCGGTCATCAGCTTCCGCGATAACGGCTGGGGCGGCTTCTTTGCGCAGGGCATCGGCACTTCCATGCTGCAGGTGCCGAACATCATCAAGAATCCGCGCATCTGGCTTGCGCCTACGCTTGCTTCCGCTGTGACGGGCCCCATCGCGACATGTATTTTCGGCATGCAGATGAACGGCGCACCGATCTCCAGCGGCATGGGTACCTGCGGCCTTGTGGGGCAGATCGGCGTTTATACCGGCTGGCTGAACGACATTACTGCCGGTGCCAAAACAGCCGTCACCGCTATGGACTGGCTGGGCCTTGTGCTCATCTGCTTCGTGCTCCCGGCTGTGCTTTCTTTTGCCTTTGACCTCATCTTCCGCAAGATCGGCTGGGTCAAGGACGGCGACATGAAGATCGACGCATAAAAATCTCTGTTTTCCGGCAAACGCCTAAGGCTGAAACGCTTTAGGCGTTTTTCATTGTGCTATGTGCGGTACTGCACGACGTTTTTCTTGTACGGAATTACCCTTGTTTTTCCGTCCTTTCGCCCGTATAATCAAATAGAAAAGTCTATTCTCGATTTGGGAGGTACAGAATGCAGTTTCAATATCTTGGCACCGCCGCCGCAGAGGGCTGGCCTGCCGTATTCTGCCGCTGCAAATATTGCTTAGAGGCGCAGCGCCTCGGCGGCAAAAACATCCGCACACGCTCGCAGGCTATCGTCAACGACGATCTTCTGCTCGACCTGCCGCCGGATACCTACATGCACAAGCTCATGAATCATCTCGATCTCAGCCGTGTGAAGTATCTGTTCGTCACGCACTTTCACATGGATCATTTCTACCCGCAGGAGCTCACCGTGCGCGGCTCCGTTTACAGCCTTGAGATGATCAGCCCCGAGCTTGAAATCTACTGCGCACAGGAAACCTACGATTATTTCCGCCGCTGTGCCGATTGGGAAATTGACGAAAAAAGCGACAGCGCCATGCACTGGCACATCTTAAAGCCGTTTGAGACCGTGGAAGCCGGTCCCTACCGCGTAACGCCGCTGCCCGCAAACCACATGAACCCCTCGCACCAACCGTTCGTGTACCACATTGTCGATACACGCGAGGATAAATCTGTCTTCTATATGCACGACAGCGGCTACTATTCTCCGGAGGTGTGGGATTACCTCAAGGCGCAGAAAAAGCCCGCCGATCTTTTCAGCTTCGACACTACGCTCGGCTATGAAGACTGCGGCTTTAAAAGCACGCACATGGGCGCGCCGGAGGTCATCCGCCTCAAGGAGGAGCTCGAAGCGCTCGGTATTGTTGACAAACACACGCACTGCGTGATGAACCACTTCTCGCACAACGGTCATCTTCTGTATGACGAGCTCGTGGAGCTTGCCGCGCCGCACGACATCGAGATATCCTACGACGGCATGAAACTGACACTTTAAACTCTACTTACATGCAAAAAGCGGAGACGCCCCGGTTTTTAAGGGCATCTCCGCTTCTTTCTTTATGACAATAACAGGAACAAGTAATATAAAAACTCACTGATTGTACTTTTGTGGCAACAACTATTGTCCTTTTTAAAAATCCGTTCCGTCAATTTCGCTTCTCGTTATATCAAATTTGCATATAATTATATAATTCTGTATATTCAGGCGCTTTCCGGTCGAATTTCTTGTAAAAAAGAAAAACGGCAGAGCAACCCCTGCCGTCTTCATAGCGCATGTTGTTTTCCGTTTACTTGCAGCGGCGTACAGCTTCTTCAATCTTCGGGAGAAGCTCTTCCTTATCCGCGTCCTTCGTGTACTTAAAGATAGCGGCAACAATCTCCGGAATATCGGAAGCCTTGTAGTGCTCAGTCGTAGCAATCTGCAAACCGGCATATTCGTTGCGGGTCAGCAAAGGCGCAAAGCGGCGGGCATTCTTTCTGCCGGGTCCATCGTTGATGAAAGCTGCAATGAACTGGTAACCGATCAGATTGTTGATGATGACGTGGAAGGAGTTCTTCGCAAACGGCGGATTCTCCGGGTCACGCAGCGCAATCTCCATGATCTCTGCGCGGTTCAACGGACGGCCGGCTTCCCAAAGGAGCTGCATCATCGCAAATTCGGAATTCGTTAAACGGATATATGGTTTTTTTCTTTTCATGCTATATCCTCCTGACAATTTTCATATCCCATATTGTTTCAACTAATCCCTGTCTCTTATACACATCTCCGAGCCCACGAGACAAGAGGCAATCTCGT
>ERZ1027070.1163-NODE-1163-length-10042-cov-3.433163_pt1 | contig 10042 bp, 10 predicted proteins | sample MGYA00519419_ERZ1027070 | MGnify/ENA primary metagenome ERZ1027070 (study PRJEB26926, sample SAMN06164837) | human gut metagenome | biome: ENVO:00009003; feature: ENVO:2100002; material: ENVO:00002003 | host: Homo sapiens | place: USA | collected 2012 ...
CCTCTTGTCTCGTGGGCTCGGAGATGTGTATAAGAGACAGGTCCGGCACGACAACCACCTGACCCTTGAGACCGACCTCGAGGGCAGCGAGCTGTTTGAAGTGTCCCTGGGCGAGTTCAGCCCCACCCGGCCCGCTGACGAAGCCGCTGATACCACCGTGGGTACCGCCGGCACCAGCATTGCCGGAATGCTCTGCGAGGGCCGCTTTGCCCTCTATCTGGCTGGGGAGCCGTACAAATCCGGCTTGAAGGCCCAGGGCTGCGGCAAGCTGAAAAAGGCCGTGTTCACCATGGAGCTGGACCCGGACGAAGAAGACGAGACCGAAGCCGGGTAATTCCTGAAAGCACGAACTCCACGCAGCGTAGGTTGCGTGGAGTTTTTTGTTGGGTTATACTTTGGTCTAACAACAGCCCCACCGCAATGACTGGGGGTTACTTCAGGAGGACAACACATGAACACATACGTCACCGGCAGCACCATCCGGCAGCTGCGGGAAGCCAAGGGTCTGACCCAGGCAGAGCTTGCCGGAACGCTTTCTGTCAGCGCCAAGACCATTTCCAAGTGGGAGACCGCCAAGGGTCTGCCCGATATCTCCCTGCTGGAGCCGCTGGCTGCGGCTCTGGGGGTCAGCGTGCTGGAGCTGATGCAGGGAGAACCCATCATCAACCGGAACCGGGCAGCCAACCTGCTGCGGAGCAAGCTCTACGTCTGCCCTTTCTGCGGCAATGTGCTCCACGCCACCGGACAGGCTGTGGTGAGCTGTTGCGGCATCGCCCTGCCTGCGCTGGACATCGCCGAAGCCGAGGATGCCGACGAGCATCATCAGCTGACCGTGGAGCGGGTGGAGGACGAGCTCTTCGTCACCCTGCACCACCCCATGGAGAAAAATCATTACATCTCGTTTCTTGCCTACCTCACCGGGGATAAGCTGCAGCTGGTCAAGCTCTACCCCGAGGGAGATGCCTCTGCCCGCTTCTCCCTGCGGGGCGCAGGTGTGCTTTACTTCTACTGCAACTGCCACGGCCTGATGAAGGCTCCGGATTTCCGCACCGCCACCCGGCGCACCTCACCCCAGAAGATCCACCTGCGGGAGCCGGATGAGGGCGACCGGGAACAGGTCATGGCCTACCGGGAAGAATTTTTGGCCATCAACTCCCGGATGGACGGAACCTCGGCTCTGGACAAATACGATGATTTCGATGCCTGGCTGGCTGATCTGCACAGACTGAAAGACCCGGCCACAACCCCCGCCGGTCTCGTGCCCGCCACGGAGTATCTGGCTCTGGATGAGCATGAGCATCTGGTGGGCATGACCAACCTGCGCCACCGGCTCAACGATTACCTGCTGACCTACGGCGGGCACATCGGGTACAGCGTCCGCCCCTCGGAGCGGCAGAACGGCTACGCCACCCAGATGCTTCGCCTGACGCTGGAAAAGGCAAAAGAACGAGGCATCGAAAAGGTACGCATCTGCTGCGACCATTACAACGTTGCCTCAGCAAAGACCATCCGCGCCAACGGCGGCGTGCTGGAGGACGAGCAGTTCGATTCCTCCGATGGAACGCTGACACAGCGGTATTGGATCCAGAACCGTTGATACGAAAAACGCCCCGGCATCTGCCGGAGCGTTTTTTCTGTATTCTTCTTGTTTAACCGAGGTGGAACATATCGATCAGCACCACAGCGGCCAGGCCATAGTAGACCACCACCGCCACCAGATCATTGATGGTGGTGATGAGCGGGCCGGAAGCCACGGCGGGGTCGATGTGGATCTTATGGAACAGCATGGGGATGACCGTGCCCACCAGGCTGGAGATCACCATGGCCACGACCAGAGATACGCCCACACAGCCCGAGAGCAGGAAGGCTTCACCCCAGGCGTAGGCCTTGAAGAAGTGGATGTAGCAGCCCAGGAAGCCCAGCGCCAGCACGGCCAGCAATGCACCATTGGTCAGGCCCACCCGCATTTCCTTCCAGAGCAGCTGGAGTTTTTTGGCAGTGGTCAGGTTCTCGTCCACCAGCACACGGATGGTCACAGCCAGCGACTGGGTGCCCACATTGCCGGCCATATCCAGCACCATGGACTGGAAGCAGATGACGATGGGCAGCACCGCCACCACCGATTCAAACGCACCCACCACCGAGGACACCAGCATCCCGAGGAACAGCAGGGCGATCAGCCAGGGCAGGCGCTTTTTCACACTCTGGAACACACCCTCGTTCAGATCCTCCTCACTGGTCAAGCCGCCGAGTTTTGCGTAATCATCGCCCATCTCGTCGTCCACCAGCTCGACCACATCCGCCGAGGTGATGATGCCCAGCAGCTTCCCGCTGTCGTTCAGGACAGGGAGCGAGCGCTCGGCGTAGTCCACGATGCGGTCGATGCAGTCGCTGATCTTCTCGTGGTCGGTGACGTAGGGGTAGGAGCGTGCGATCAGCTTTTCCAGGTGCTCCTCCGCACGGGCCACGATGAGGTCTTTCAGGTCGATGGCACCATAAAAGTGCTCGTTCTCATCCACCACATACAGGGTGGAGATGTTATCGTTCTCGCCTGCCTGCTTCACCAGCTCACTCATGGCCTGCCGGATGGTCATATCCCTGCGGATGCAGATGTAGTTGGTGGTCATGCAGCTGCCGATCTCGTCCTCGTGATAGGAGAGCAGCAGCTTCACATCATCGGCGGCATCCTTGTCCAGCTGGTGGACGATCTTTGCCTTATCGTCCTCTTCCAGGTCATCCAGAGCATCCACGGCATCGTCCGAGTCCATGTGGGAGATGACCCGGGCGGCCCGCTCAGGGTCCAGCTCCTTCAGGTAAGGCTCTGCGTCGTCCAGATAGGCGAAGATCTCTGCCACCGTATCCACGCCCAGTACGGTGTACACCTTCTGGCGCTCCTCCGGTGTCAGGGCCGTCAGGGCATCGGCCAGGTCGTTTTCATGGTAATCGGACAGCTTTTCAGCCAGCTCTGCCTGGGGCAGACCGCTGTGGATGATGTCCAGAATCTCCTGCACATAATTTTTCTTCTGCATGGTTTGGTCCCTCCATTTCCCGTTTCCGGGCATAAAAAATACACCGCATCGGTCTGGTTACAACTCCTGCGGTGTACAAAGGGCATGCAGTTCAGGATGCGGCTAACACGTTTGCACGGCCCGCATCGCAGGAGAAGCGTTGTTTGGGGTGATCCGTATGGTCACTGGACATGGAAACAAACTCCTCCTTGGTGTAAGATTTTTCTTTCGGCCTCGTTATCATACTACGCCGAGCTGGATTTTTCAACCCCTTTTACAGTTTTTTTACCGGATTATTGCTATATTGCACAAAGAAGAGCTTACTTCTTATACTTTCCATACCACTGCACTGACAGCCTCCAGGAAAGTGCATACAGCACCAGCACCGCTGCCAGCACACCGACGATGGCAATGGCCGCGCCCGGTTCCGGCACGGCATCCATCAGGACCATCCCGCCGCCCAGGGCAGCGCCCATTCCGGCAAACATCAGCATGTAGAGCATCCGCGCCTTTTCTGCGCCAAAACGGTAGTACAGCGGCAGCATGATCCCGTTTATCAGCAGGATGGAAGCTGCGCCCGCCCCCAGCAAAAGGCCGATCGGCATCGCAGGAAGCGGTTTTCCCATCCAGAACCGGATGCCGCAGAAAATTCCGTTCAGCGCCGCAGAGACCGCCGTGCAAAGCAGACCCACAAGATATTTTTCTGCTACCTGAAGTTCCTTGCTCAGCGGCAGGGCAAAGCTGTACTCCGTCCACCCGCTGGCGTGGTCGTAGGAAAGCAGGTAGGCGGGCATCATCCCCAGAAAAACAGCTGAATAATTCACCGCAAAGCTCGAATCCCCGGAAGTGCTCAGGATCCAGATCGCCAGCACAGCCAGCACCGTGAGGTACATCATCCACATATTTGTTTTGACTTGATACCAGTCTTTCAGCAGCAGCCCTTTCATCGCACATTCTCCCCTTTCACCATCAAAACGAACAGTTCTTCGATGCTCACCGGTGTCAGGGTGCTGCCCGCCGGGACAAGTTTCCTCTTCACCAGTGCCTCGGCCCCGTAGGCTGTCACCCGACGGCTGACGATGGCGTTTTTATCCAGCTCCTCCAATTGCCCGGCAGTGCCGTGCCAGAGGGCGTATTCTTCCCGCAGGGTGTCCTTATCTTCGCAGAGCAGGAGCTTCCCCTTGTGCAGAAAGGCAATGGTATCGCAGAGCTTTTCCAAATCGCTGACGATGTGGGACGAGATCAAAATTGCATGGTTCTCATCCCGCACAAAGTCCAGCAGCAGATCGATGAGCTCATCCCGCACCACCGGATCCAGGCCGCTGGTGGCTTCGTCCAACAGCAGCAGCTTGGGGTGATGAGAAAGTGCCACGGCAAGGCACTGCTTCATCTTCATGCCGGTGGAGTAGTCGCCGTACTTCTTGTTCTCCGGCAGGTCAAAGCGGCGGCACCAGTCGGCGTAGGCGGCGGCATCCCAGTTGGGATAGATGCCTGCCATCACTTTACCCACCTGCGGCGCGGTCAGGCAGGTGGGGATGCCCTCGCCGCCCAGCACCACGCCGATATCGGCTTTGGCAAGCGGGTTGATCCCCTCCTGCCCGAACAGCTTCACGGTGCCAGCGTCTCCGTCGATCATGTCCAGGATCAGCTTAATGGTGGTGCTCTTGCCCGCGCCGTTCTCACCGATCAGCCCGCAGACTGTGCCGCCGGGCAGTTCCAGATCAATGGGCCCCAGCGTAAAATCCGGGTAGTGCTTTTCAAGGCCGTGCAGTTCTAATGCGTTCATGGTTCATTCCTCCCACAGCAATTCTAACATTTCGGTCAGTTCCTGTTTGGTCAGCCCGCAGGGTGCCGCCAGCCGGACGGCTTCCGTCAGGTGTGCTTCGATTTTTTTCAGGTTTTCTTCCCGGAGCAGCTCGGTGTTTTTCGCTGCCACGAAAAAGCCCTTGGCGGGCACGGCGTACAAAAAGCCCTCCTGTTCCAGCTCATCGTAGGCCCGCTTTGTAGTAATAACACTGATACGCAGATCCCGCGCCAGCCCCCGGATGGACGGCATAGCTTCCTCCGGCTGCAGTTCCCCGCTCAAAATCTGGTTCTTGATCTGGGTGTAGAGCTGCTCGTAGATGGGTGCACCGCTCTTGTTATCGATGAAGAGATTCATGTCTGCCGCCTCCGTTGCGTCTGTATATTTGCAGTATATACAGTAGATACATAGTTGTCAATAGCAGATACAAAAAAGCAGCTCTCCCGCTGGACGGGAAAGCTGCTTTTTTCATCTGATCAGGCTCTGACTGTGGAGCGGCTTAGTAGGCCACGCCCCAGTAGACCATCTTGCTGGCGGGCTTGCCGCAGCAGGGGCAGACATCGCTGAGGTGCTCCTGCTCAAAGGGCATGCAGCGGCTGGACAGGCCAGCCTCTTCCTTCATCTTCATCTCGCAGGCCAGGTCGCCGCACCACATGGTCTTGATGTAGCCGGTGTTTGCCTTGGCCAGCTCCTTCACCTCGTCCATGGTGGTGGCAGCCCAGGTGCGCTTCTCGCGGTTGGCGAGGGCACGCTCGTACAGGTCCTTGCGCAGGGCCTCCAGCTGGGCCGGGATCGCGGTCTCCAGCTCGTCCAGGCTCACGAAGATCTTTTCACGGGTGTCGCGGCGAACCAGCACGCACTGGTTCTTTTCCAGATCCTTGGGGCCGATCTCCAGGCGCAGGGGAACGCCCTTCATCTCCCACTGGGAGAACTTCCAGCCGGGGGCGTTGTCGCTGTCGTCCAGCTTGACGCGGGCATACTTGCTGATCTTCTCAGCCAGCTCGGCGGCCTTCTCGGAAACGCCGGGCTTGTGGGCGGCGATGGGCACGACCACGACCTGGATGGGGGCCACTGCCGGGGGCAGGATCAGGCCGTCGTCATCGCCGTGGGTCATAATGATGGCACCCACCAGACGGGTGGAAACGCCCCAGCTGGTCTGGAACGGGTGATGCAGCTGGTTGTCGCGGCCGGTAAAGGTCACGTCGTAAGCCTTGCTGAACTTATCGCCGAAGTAATGGCTGGTGCCGCTCTGCAGGGCCTTGCCGTCCTTCATCATGGCTTCGATGGTATAGGTAGCCTCGGCACCGGCAAACTTTTCCTTGTCGGTCTTGCGGCCCTTCACCACGGGGATGGCCAGATCCTGCTCGCAGACATCTGCGTAGCAGTTCAGCTGCTGCTGGGTCTCAGCCTCAGCCTCGGCGGCAGTCTCGTGGATGGTGTGGCCTTCCTGCCACCAGAACTCACGGCTGCGCAGGAAGGGACGGGTGGTCTTTTCCCAGCGCACCACGCTGCACCACTGGTTGTACTTCATGGGCAGCTCACGGTAGCTGTGCAGCACGCGGGACCAGTGGTCGCAGAACATGGTCTCACTGGTGGGACGCACGGCCAGACGCTCTTCCAGCTTGTCGGAACCGCCCATCGTGACCCACGCCACCTCCGGCGCGAAGCCATTGACCAGCTCGCCTTCCTTCTGCAGCAGGCTCTCGGGGATCAGCACGGGCATGGCCACGTTCTCGTGGCCGGTTGCCTTGAACCGGGCATCCATGTCCTTCTGGATCAGCTCCCAGATGGCCTGACCATAGGGGCGCAGGATGATGAAGCCCTTGACACTGGAGTACTCCACCAGCTCTGCCTTAACGCAGATGTCGGTGTACCACTGTGCAAAGTTTTCTTCCTGGCTGGTGATCGCCTGCACAAGCTTCTTGTTGTCTTTTGCCATTTTGTTATATCCTCCTAAGCCGTGCGCCAAACGCCTGTGTTCCAGCCGTTCCGCACGAGCTCATATTAAAAGCCCCGCTGCAGTGCCGCCGTGTGCAGCGCTGCGGGTGCGGGGCCTTTTTGCAAAACTGTTATCAGCCCTTGTGGCTGTCCACAAATTCCACCACGTCGCCCACGGTGCGCAGATTCTCGATGGCATCGTCCGGCACCTCAATGCCAAACTCATCCTCCAGCGTCATCACCATATCCACGATATCCAGACTGTCGGCCTCAAAATCGCTCATGATGTCACTGTCCATCGTGATCTTTGCCGGATCAACATCCAGCTGCTCCGCCAGCAATGCACGGATTTTTTCAAAAGTATCCATTCCTGTGGTCTCCTTTTTGCAGTTGTTTTGCCTGTCCTGTACACCGGTGCCGTGCGTGCGGCTGCCGTGACGGATGCACCCGCAGATGCTGCGCGGCCCCGGACTGTACAAAACTCTCTCTTTTTTTATATCCCATGCCATGCGTATTGTCAAGCCCTGTTTTCCATTCTGACAGATTCCTTTGCGAAAAATTGCCGGAAAGGTGCATTTTCGCTTGACAGGAGCGCCCCGGTTTCTTATCATTATAGAGTAGCGAGTTTATAGGGACTGACCACAAGTCCCATGAAGGAGTTTTGAGCATGAAGCTTTCATTTACCAAAATGCAGGGCTGCGCCAACGATTATATCTATCTGGACTGCCGCAAAAGCGGTGTGCCGGAGAACATTGCAGCCCTTTCCGAAAAATTGTCCCGGCGGCATTTTTCCATTGGTGCGGACGGCATCATCTGCATCTGCGCCCCTCTGACCCCCGGGGCCGATGGCCGGATGCGCATTTTCAACGCGGACGGCAGCGAGGCCCAGATGTGCGGCAACGGCGTGCGCTGTGTGGCCGAGTGGCTCTACACCCACGGGGTGGAAAAGCCTGTCCTGACCATCGACACCAACAGCGGTGTCAAGCGCATCAGCCGACAGGGCGCACAGCTGTGGCAGGTGGAGATGGGCGCTTACAGCACCCTGCCGGCCGACCTGCCTGCCATCCACATGGGCGAAGGCCCGCTGGTGGATCAGCCGCTCACCGTAGAGGGAAAAGTGTGGAAGGTGACCTGCATCAGCGTGGGCAACCCCCACTGCGTGACCGTGGTGGAGGATGTGGACAGCCTGAAGCTGGAAGCCATCGGCCCGGCGTTCGAGCATCACGCCAACTTCCCGGAGCGCATCAACACCGAGTTCGTGCAGGTGGTGGATGCCGCCCACCTGAAGATGCGGGTGTGGGAGCGCGGCAGCGGCGAGACCTGGGCCTGCGGCACCGGCACCTGCGCCACCGTGGCGGCTCTGACTGAGCTGGGCATCTGCCCCGCCGGGCAGGATATCCATGTGCAGCTGCGCGGCGGTGAGCTTGTCATCCGGGTGCTACCCGGCAGGCAGCTGCTGATGACCGGCAGCGCTGTCACGGTGTACGAGGGAGTTGCGGAAGTTTAACATAACCTCTCAGGCGCTTTGCGCCAGCTCCCCTGGCAGGGGAGCCAAGTTCACACGGGCGTTGGCTTGCCTCTCCTAATAGGAGAGGTGGCATCGCGTCAGCGATGACGGAGAGGGCAAGGCCGCTTTCCTTACTCTTTGTTCAGCTCATCCAGCGCGCTCTGCATGGTGCCGCACAGGTCGTTCTCCACGCAGATCTTGGCCTGCCGGATGGCGTTCTTGATGCCCTTGGCCTTGGAGGAGCCGTGGGCCTTGATGACAGGCTGCTTTGCGCCCAGGAAGGGTGCGCCGCCGTACTCCTCGCTGTCCATCTGGTGCTTGAGGCTTCCCACGCCGCTCTTGAGCAGCAGGTAGGCGATCTTGCCGCCGAGGTTTGCCAGGAACATCTCCTTGAGCATCCCCAGCAGCATCTTGGCCACGCCCTCGGTCAGCTTGAGGATGACATTGCCGGTAAAGCCGTCGCAGACCACCACATCCACATCACCGTTGGGTACGTCACGGGGCTCGATGTTGCCCACGAACCGGATGCCCGGTGTTGCCTTGAGCAGCTGGTGGGCTTCCCGGAGCATCGGGGTGCCCTTGCTCTCCTCGGCACCGTTGTTTGCCAGCGCCACGGTGGGGGCGGTGCGGCCCTCCACCTTGTTGACATAGCAGCTGCCCATCACGGCAAAGGCTGCCAGCATCTCGGGGCGGCACTCCACGTTCGCGCCGCAGTCCAGCAGCAGATAGGCCTTGTTTTTGGCCGGCACCATGGTGGCCAGGGCCGGGCGCTTTACGCCCTTGAGGGTGCGCACGATGAGGCTTGCGCCCACATGGAGCGCGCCGGTGCTTCCGGCAGAGACAAAGGCATCACCCTTTCCCTCCTTCAGCAGGTTCAGGCCCACCACGATGGAGGAATCCTTCTTGCTGCGGATGGCCCTTGCAGGCTCATCGCACATCTCAATGGTCTCGGTGCAGTTGACCAGCTCGATGCCGTCCAGCGGGATATTGTGCTCGGCAGCCGTCTTGCGCACCAGCTCCTCGCTGCCCACGCCGATGACCTGCACACCGTACTCTTTCACAGCCTGTGCGGTGCCTTCCAGCACAGCCAGCGGGGCGTTGTCACCGCCCATCATATCAACGATAATTTTCATAGGGTTTCTCCCTTCTTAAAGAGCAGTTTCGTTCAGCCACTGTTGGAAGCTAGCCACGGCACGCTCGGCCACGGCCATGTAACGCAGGCGCTTGTCACGGGGGCGGCTCTCGGCCGGCAGCGGGGGCAGGATGCCCATATTCGCGCCCATGGGCTGGAAATGTTTGTTCTCAGTGGTCAGATACTGGATCAGCGCGCCGCACATGGTATCCACCGGCGGCGGGGGCAGCTGCCTGCCCTCCAGCCGGGCGTAGATGCTCCGGGCTGCCAGCAGACCGCAGGCGGCGCTCTCCATATAGCCCTCAAAGCCGGTGATCTGGCCCGCAAAGAACACGTTGGGGTGCTCCTTCAGGAACAGGCCCGCGTCCAGCACACGGGGCGCATCCAGGAAGGTGTTGCGGTGCATGACACCGTACCGCACAAACTCGGCATTTTCCAGCCCGGGGATCATGCTGAACACCCGCTTCTGCTCGCCCCACTTGAGGTTGGTCTGGAAGCCCACGATATTATAGAGGGTGCGTTCCTTATTCTCGGCGCGGAGCTGGACATTGGCCCAGGGGCGGTGGCCGGTGTTGGGGTCCACCAGACCCACCGGGCGCAGGGGGCCGAAGCGCATGGTATCAGCTGTCTCTTATACACATCTCCGAGCCCAC
>ERZ1027070.1164-NODE-1164-length-10022-cov-4.802950_pt1 | contig 10022 bp, 14 predicted proteins | sample MGYA00519419_ERZ1027070 | MGnify/ENA primary metagenome ERZ1027070 (study PRJEB26926, sample SAMN06164837) | human gut metagenome | biome: ENVO:00009003; feature: ENVO:2100002; material: ENVO:00002003 | host: Homo sapiens | place: USA | collected 2012 ...
AGACGGAGTTCTGCCAGATTTGTAAACGAATTTGCGCATAATACTTGACGGTACCGCCAAAGATTCAGCGATTTTATATGGGCAAAACGACTTACTCTTGTAAAACAAAAATTGCGGAGCACTGATGCCTCTATTAAGGAAGTTGTTCAATCTGTAGGTTATTGGAACGTTGCGAGTTTCGCACGCCGTTTTAGAAAGGAAGAAGGATTGACTATTAACCAGTGGCGCGAACTAGAAAACAGAAAAAGTGGCGCATAGAGACACCTGACTTTTCTTTAACTTTTTCGTACTCGGCCTTTAAATCATCCATTTGACTACCTATGCCAACAACTCTGACCCACGCTTTGCTGCGCGTCATCGCTGTAAATAGACGATTTCGTATTTTGGCATTGTCCGAATTCAGCATATTTATATCGTCCGCCTGGAAGCAGTCATGAGCATTGATAACATACACCATAGCAGCTTCATTTCCTTTTGCACGATAAATACCGGTAATATCAAGCACAGGCTTATCCTGATGTTCGGCGAAAAACTCGCGGAGCCTGTCAGCTTCATCGGGGAGAACAAAGCAAAAGCCCTGTCCATCCACTCTGCAATAGAAAGCGATTTTCACGTCTGCCACCTCAATCGAAAATGTCTTGGATTTTGTATGCGATCTCGATGCGCTTGTCGGGGTACACCAGCACCCGGTCGATCAGCAGCTCGGCCAGCTCGGTGGTCAGCGTGTCCGCATCGAGAATTGCCTTGGACGCTTCCTTGCGGCTGTCCTGCCGTGCCTGCTCGTCCTGTTTTTGCTTCGCCTGTGCCAATGCTGCGGCATAGGCGTTTTTCGTTTTCAAAAGCAGCTCGTCACACGCAGCCTTTTCTGCCTTGTAGGTGTTCAGGTCGATTTCACCCGTGAGCCCCTAAGCCTTATGCCGCGCATTTTCCCCGCGAACCGGCAAAGCGCTGCTTCCGGGCGATGGCGGCCAATCAGGGGTTTTTCGACACTCTGTGCAAATGCGCTGCATTTGCTTGGAGGAATGAGTAAAAAACCGTTCAATGCTGGTGCCCCGGAAAGCCATTGACAGGGTATGGTTTTTTCGGTATGCTTGAAAAAGGAACCATTCCTTAGAAAAATACATGGAGGAAAGAGCACAATGGACAACAAGCGTCCCGAAGCCATGGTGCGCATCAACACCCCGGAGCTGGCAAGGCAATTCATTGACGAGCAGGTAGCGGCAATCCGTGCCCAGGTAGGCGGCAAAAAGGTGCTTCTGGCCCTGAGCGGCGGCGTGGACAGTTCCGTGGTGGCGGCGCTTCTGATTCGCTCCATCGGCAAACAACTGGTGTGCATACATGTGAACCACGGCCTGATGCGCAAAGAAGAAAGCGAGCAGGTTATCGACGTATTCCGTCACCAAATGGACGCCAACTTGATTTATGTAGACGCCACCGACCGCTTTTTGGACAAGCTGGCAGGCGTTTCCGATCCCGAGACCAAGCGCAAGGTCATCGGCGCAGAATTCATTCGCGTATTTGAAGAAGAAGCCCGCAAGCAGGAGGGCATTGCTTTCCTGGCGCAGGGCACCATCTATCCCGACATTCTGGAGAGCGGCCCGGTAAAGGCGCACCATAACGTGGGCGGCTTGCCGGAGGATCTGCAATTTGAGCTGGTAGAGCCCCTGAAATTCCTCTTTAAGGATGAGGTGCGTGTGGTGGGCTGCGAGCTGGGGCTGCCTGCCGCCATGGTATTCCGTCAGCCCTTCCCCGGCCCCAGACTGGGCGTTCGTTGCCTGGGAGCCATTACCCGCGACCGGCTGCACGCCCTGCGGGAGGCCGACGCCATTTTACGCGACGAGTTTGATAAGGCCGGACTGACCCGGCAGGTATGGCAGTTTTTCACCGTTATTCCCGATTTCCGCTCCACAGGTGTAAAGAACGGCCGCCGTGTGGACGATTGGCCTGTCACTATTCGTGCGGTCAATACCGTAGACGCCATGACCGCCACTGTACCTGAGCTGCCCTGGAGTGTGCTGCAAACCATCACTGGCCGGATTCTGAGCGAAGTACCCGGCGTGTGCCGTGTGCTGTACGACATGAGCCCCAAGCCTGTGGCGACCATTGAGTGGGAATGACCGCCGAAAAGGCGAAAACCCTTGCGGCACAGCGTTTTGGCCCAGCCCAAATCGACTCTGATAACCAAATGATAACCGTCTCCAAAGCCGTCCTTACAGAAAACTGCGCTGGCGGCTTTGGGGTGAAGGCGAGAAAAACGCCTCCCGGTGATCATCCTCTGTGAAAACAACCTATTTCAAAGCCCTTCGCTGTGGAGGAAATCTTCCACAAGCGGAGGGCTTTCTTCATGTCCATTCTTTCAGGCTTTCGGCTTTGGCTTCCGGCCGCGTTTGCGCGTGGCGGGTACTTCGGGCGGGACTGCGGCATGGATGCGCGTGTCGTCGTAATCGGGGTAGTGGTACCGCCAGCGGTCGTATGCCTCTTTGGTGATCTCACCGGCAGCCAGCCTGGCAGATTGCTCCTGTCAGGCACGAAGACGCTGCTCCAGATCGGCTGCATGGATGCCGCCATCAAAAATCTCAGCACGCAGACAGATCAGACCATCCGCGTTGGTGATGCGAAGAAGTTTTCGGTCTTCCAATGCAAAAAGCGTGTGCATCAAGCCGTCCATGGTATCAATGTCCGGCACGGCGATGGCCTTGGGAGAGACGTCTAGCGCTTCCGCCATCTGCCCGGTCAGCTCTGCCTTTGGTGTGCGATCCTCGGATTCATACTGGGCAAGTCTCACATCGGCCGAGCTCTCCGGAAAGCCCAGCAGAAGGCCCAAATACTTTTGCGTCATCCCCCGTAAAGTGCGGAAGAAACGGATACGTTCGCCAGTCGCCATCAAATCACCTCTTGAACAGGATAATTTATCATAGCAAATTCGCTTAAGGTCGTCAAGACGGAAATTTAGCAAAAAAGTTTGGAATACTCCTTATAAACCCATTGACACAAGCGATAATGTTTAATATAATGATATTGAAGTTAAGCGTTATTGCTTAATTCGAAAAAGGAGGAACCCATGAAGAACCAATTTATGAGAGTAGAAGAAGTAGCTCAGGAGCTCGAAGTGTCCAGATCCTATGCCTACAGGCTGATCAAGCAACTGAATGCGGAGCTCCATGAGAAGGGATATATGACCATCGCCGGGCGAGTGAACCGGCTGTATTTTCAGGAACGACTGTACGGTACATCAAATCAGAAGGAGTGTGAGTCACATGTCAACACACAAGGATGAGAAAAACGGTACCTGGTATGTGATGGTTCGGTATCACGACTGGAAGGGCACGAAGCGGCAGAAATGCAAGCGCGGCTTTGCCACCAGGCGAGAAGCACAGGAGTGGGAGCGTAACTTTCGGTTGCAGACCGAGGGAGATCCAGACATGACCTTTGAAGCCTTCCTGAAGCTGTACGAGAATGACATGCGACCTCGACTGAAGGAAAACACCTGGCTGAGTAAGGAACACATGATCCGGACGAAGCTCTTCCCCACCTTTGGCAAGAAGATGCTCAGCGAAATCGAAACCCGGGACATCATCGCCTGGCAAAATGAGCTGCTGGCCTACCGGGATGAGAAGAACCAGCCTTACTCGCCAACTTATCTCAAGAGTATCCATAACCAGCTGGTGGCGATCCTGAACCACGCAGTCCGGCACTACAAGCTGAAGAGCAATCCGGCATCCAAGGTGGGGTACATCGGGAGCAAGGAAGCGGAGGAAATGCAGTTCTGGACGAAGGAGGAATACCAGCGGTTCGCGGAGGCCGTCATGGATAAACCGATGTCCTACTACGCTTTTGAGATGCTCTACTGGTGCGGAATCCGCGAGGGCGAGCTGCTGGCGCTGACGCCCGGAGACTTCAACTTCAAAGCTGGAACCGTATCCATCAACAAATCTTACCAGCGGCTCCACGGAGAGGACGTGATCACTACACCGAAGACAAAGAAGAGCATTCGCACGATCAAGATGCCCAAATTCCTCTGTGAGGAAATGCAGGAATACATCCAATCCCTCTATGGGGTGAAGAAGAAGGATCGCATCTTTCCGGTCACAAAGAATTATCTCTATCACGAAATGGATCGGGGCTGCCGTGCGTCCGGGGTCAAACGAATTCGCGTGCATGATATCCGTCACAGCCATGTATCGCTGCTGATCGACATGGGCTTCAGTGCCGTGGCAATTGCCGACCGCGTGGGACATGAAAGCATCGACATCACCTACCGTTACGCCCACCTCTTCCCCTCGAAGCAAGCTGAGATGGCCAACAAACTGGACGATGAAAGGATGGTAAATCTGAATGTCGGCTAAAAACTGTGACAATCACAACCGCTGGCGGAACATCACCGTCGGCTTCCGGGTTTCCCCGGAGGAAAACGAGCAGCTGAACAGAGCGGTGGCTATGTCCGGGCTCCCGAAGCAGGAGTACTGCTATCGGAAATGCATGGACAACAGCATCACTGTCACCCCGAATCCGCGAATCTTCAAAGCGCTGAAAACCGCACTGGACGATGTACGGACAGAGCTGAAACGCATCAGCGCCGGAACCCAGCCCAGCGATGAGCTGATGAACGACATCACACTGATTGCAAAAATGCTGAACGACATGAAAGGAGAATGAACATGACCAGTATCTTTGAACAACTTGGCGGCACCTATACCCAAGGAAGCGACGGCATGCTTTACCCCAACCTCTCTCTGGGTGACAGGGAACAACGCCTTATCGACAGGTGGGGACGGATGCACAGAGCCTACCTGGAAACAGAGCATCCCTGCCTGTATGACAGGCTGATCCTGAATGGTACCCTGGACAGGCATCTGGCAGATGCAGAGGAACGTGCTCAAGCTATGCTGGAGCAGTTGACCCAGCGGATGGCGATGCAGGAAGGCATCACAGAAAGCCTGAAAGCTGCCGATCAGATAGAATGGATCCGCAGGATGAACAGCATCCGCAGCAGAGCGGAAGAAATCGTAAGGGATCAGATCATCAACACCCTGTACTTGGTGAGCAGTACCTCACGGTAGTCGGTGCGGCCCAGCATACCGTTTGGCCCCAGTGTTTCCTGATTGTGAGCATAGACCAAATCCCAGCCCAGCTCATCATGCAGCAGATCTCCCGCCGCGCCCTGAACAAGGATGTTTTCGGAATAGTCGTAGCTCATGGTGTCATTCCTTTCAATAAGTACGCATTTGCTTACGGCAGAAAAACTGGTCACAGATTATTCAATGGCATGAAGAATGGCGAGCTTTAACTCTTCATCACGGTCATAAGTACCGTCAAGGATAGCGATCATAATACGCAGAAGCAATTCTTTCCCGATTTTTCCTGCTGCAACATAGTAGCTGATATTCTCCATCTCAGTAAAGAAGCTCTTTGCTGCAGCCATATAGCCATTGAAAAGAAGAAACTGGGCACACAATGTGATGGCTAATCGCTTGTTGCCATCTGCAAAACAATGGAATTCACATGTGCAGTAGAACAGATGGGTCAGCTTTTCTTCAAAAGTCGGATAGTAGTCATCATTCTGAATGTTTTGAAGGACACTCTCCAAACGCCCCAGGTCGAAATGCTCGTATGTGCCGCCACCGCTGTATTGGATTGTCTTTTTATGAATGACTATGGCTTGATCAAGGGTCAGATAGATGATCCCTTCCATGTTCATTCACGCTCCTTAAGCCGTCTGAGAACTTCCTGGTTTTCTGCCATCAGGCGCTCCAGCTCGTCACCTGCGGCCCCAAGGAATCTTTGATATTCATCTTTATCCAAAGGCTGAATATATTCGGACAGCTGATAATGGAATGCGTCCCTTAATGCCAAATCACGACTGGCCATTTTTACACGGCCTCTTTGAATCAGTGGTTTCCATAATGCCATTTCTTCAAAGGAGCGAAAGAGCGCTTCTGCCTCATCGATTGTCAGCGGACGGCCAGTCTTCTCGCACTCCTGCCTGAGCGCCTCTGCCAGTCCGCTTTCATAAGCGGCAACAATATCAAGAATTTCGCTGTAAAAGGTATCCCTGACTTTATCTGTTGCTTTCAGATCAAGTATTTTTTTGTATTCTTTGGCTTTTTCCTTGAATATGCTGACATAAATCAAATCTGTAAAGTGGGCATACTTGTATCGATCAGTAACCACGCATTCCTTTAGAGCATCCGTAAACTGGCGACGATAGTTATCCTCTTGCAGGGAAGAAAACAAAAAATCTTTGTCGCGCTGGTTAATGTATTTTGTCCCGCCGCCAGTTTTGCGGTTAATCAAGTCAATCACTATATCCAGCATCAGCTGCCGCAGATTCTTTGCACGTTCACTTTCGGACAATAGCATCCCGATGTTGAGGAAAGACCTGAAATCAAAAACAGTAAGATTCCTGATTTTGTGACCGACATTAATGTCGGTCGCAAATTCGGCGTTGTAGGCATCGATAAATTCCGCAAGATGCTTTCCTCGCAACGTCTGCATACCATTGGCAAGCAATTCATCGCTATTGGAATTGATATATCGTTCTATTGTGCGAATGTCAACCTGGAAATACGAGGAGACCATGTCTTTTGTCAAGAAATATCCATCATTCCAATGTACCGCTCGTATCTCCAGTGTATCCCAGACTTCATTCACAGCAATTTCGTTATTCAGTATGTTTTGACGATCCAACTGTGAATTGGTCAAATCCTTTGTCACAACATCATACCTCCATTTCTCTGCGCATCAGCTTTGGCAAAGCAAATCCCCCGCCGCGCCCTAAACAAGGATGTTTTCGGAATAGTCGCAGCTCAAAAACCGCCTCTGTGTCAACACTCTATTGTGAGCTGTTGTATTTCTTCCTCAATCAACTTTTGAAAATACAGATGATGATTCTCACCGAAATCAGGTTTAACTCTGCTTTTCATTATATCTTCAATACAATCCAAAAGATAGTTATAATCCTTTTTAGGGAATACGCGATAGAGTAACCCGTTAAGTCCGTTAGGAGCGTTCTTTTGAACAAATATACGTTTCAGCAGAATATCATTTGTTGCAAACAGGAATTCTTCATCGTACTCTTCTGTATTCGCATACAATGTGCTCCAGTTAGTCAGATATGCAATATCCCATGCTTGGTTTTCGCAACCAGCAATGATCCTATGAATGTCATTGGAATTGGCATGTTTGGGAGCCTTAATGTTAGCTTGCTCAGTAAACAGCATAGTTACATACACCAGTAAATACTCGCTGATCAATAAATGCTTACACATCCATTTATAGAATTCCAACACCTTATCTACTGGTTTCGTAGTATGATTTCTATACAACCGAACAGCATGGAGAAGAGAAGCAACAGCCATATCATAATGATCTCCACTATCAGAATAATCCACAGTAATATTTTGTGCCTGCTTCTGTGAATATGTAATGGGAGGAATCTCTGTAATTTGGCCCTCAGCAACCCTTAACCACATTTGACCAGGATAGGCATCAATTATTTCTTGAAATTTCTGTATTTCAATCAATCCCTCCTCCTGAGACTTCAATTGGGACGCACGCTCCTTCACTGCTAAGCCAGCGCTAATTCCAATGTCATTCAACTCTGCCCATGTCATTATCAATCCGACAAGTTGTACCTCTTCCTTGCTTTTTAAGCATCCCCTCTCACAGAATTTCAACAGACTACTGAAAATGTTCCTATCGAAGACCAAAATGAATGGTTTCTTTCTTTTGGAAGCAAAGAACTTCTGGTAGTCAATTCTTCCGGTTGGAGCAATTTCAGGATGGAAAACGATTTGTTGTTTCTGGATGGTGTCCCAGATAAAGTTCATATCTTCATCATCGACGATTAAAAAACTATCCATCGCTTATACCTCAATTTCTCTGCGCATCAGCTTTGGCAAAGCAGATCGCCCGCCGCGCCCTGCACAAGGATGTTTTCGGAATAGTCGTAACTCAAATAATCTCGCCTTCCTTGCCCTGATTACCTTTGATTGCATCTTCAAAGATATAGAATTTCCCTGTATACTCAGGGAATTCTTGACGGAACCTCTCCTGATAACTCCTATTGGGCAGATAGATGGTATGAATATCGCTCAAGGAAAAATTCACATTCTTCAAACAACGCCATTCTCTTTCCATGTAATAGTTGTCCGGATGATCATCGGGCAGGGAAACATCGTATAACTTTACATAAGCAAATTGACTTGATATTCCCTTAAGTATACTAAAAACTATTGGATGAAACGAATTTGTAGAGAGGGCACTAACAACATCCCTATCTAGCAGCGAAAGCATCATATTAGTATCTGAATTTTCTGAGTTGAACAAATGGTTTCCCAAAAACAAATTGATCTCTAAAGATATAATCGTAGACATAGATTTGCTGAGGATATATGGGAAATATTTATTTGGTTCTTTGGGGGACACCGTTATATTCTCTCTGATATTGCTGTCTCCAATTTCTATAATTGGATAATTGATAGGCACATACATTACAGGATGTGCACCTTTTTGTGCGATAAATGTCTTTTTAAATCCCAAACCGAAACGACTGTACTTTTTCGCGTGGATTGCCAATGCATCATTTGGGATATCGCAAAAGCAAACACAATCACAACGCCCAAATACCTCTCCAAGCCTGTCGCATTCATATCCCGTGAAGAATGACGTTTCGAGATTGTTAGGGGCGTTTACATTTGCTATTAGTCTGCAACTCCTAATTATGGTGATCAACAATTCAAATCGTTCATCATCATTTTCCTTTGAACGACCAACAAAATGACATAATAGATTTGATGTATAGTTGCTCATATTATACCTCAGTCTCTCCGCTCATCAGCTTGGGCAAAAGACGGTCGCGGGTATCAGTTAAGATGCGAATTTGTTCTTTACAATTCTTTGTTTTTATCATCAACATCTGAATAGACTCATCGAACGATTTCAGAATTTCATCTGCCGGAACAATTATTTTCATATCTCTAAACGTGGACTTACTAATCTCCAAATAGGTCGATCCGCCCGCTTTTGCACGAATCTCATCAACACGTCTCATAGTGTTATGTAACATATAGAAACGCATATTCTCTTGATGTGGAATACAACTGATAAACCCTTGATTCGTGCAAACAGGAAACTCGCACATTCCAAAGTATCCAACACGTGCACGACTGGTCATGAGAATAGCCCACGCTGGCACCATCTTTGCTGAGCTATGAGCTAATCCTTCCTTTGTAATTTTCTTTTCAGTTTCAAGGAGAATAAGACAACCGTTGCGTGTTATATCTGTTGGCGTAACCCATGGGATATTACAGCCTTCATAATAACTCTTTTCTTTTGTAGAAGGAGTACCGCCGCAGATAGCGCAGCATATATTACCAATGGTTTCAACTCTCCACCCCTCCGGCACTTCATCCACAATCTTCACGTCTTCATGCCCCGGGAACCGCAACTCCACGAACCACTCCCTGTACAGCCGCTGCGCCGCTTCTTCCAGCAGCTTGATTTGGCGGCGGTTGTTCTCAATCAGGTCATCGTAGGCGGAGAGGATATCAACTACACGCTGCATATACGCTTCGTCAGTGATAGGAATAGGCAGGCTCCTCAATTGTGCCAAAGAAAGAAACTGTTGGCTGGGTCTATCCCGAATTTTGTGTAAACGTTCTCCGCGGGTGCAAACAGCAGAAACTGGTATGAGGCGGCAGCGGTCTGACCGATGCCGCCTTTTCTCTACCATAACGCCGACGGAACCAGATGTCAAGGGCGGCGAAGCCGGGCTGCTTGCAGCCTTTACCCTTGACATCCGGATACGGCGGTGTTATTCGGGCATGCGCTCGGCGAAGTAAATCGACAGCTGTGCGTGGATCACGCTCCAGTCCCGCTGCCGTCCTGTCCATTTCTTCGTGATGTCCACCATCGCCAGGTACAGCATCTTGAAAAGGCTGTCGTCCGTCGGAAAGACCGATCTGCTCTTGGTTACCTTCCGCAGCTGCCGATTAAACCCTTCAATCGAATTGGTTGTGTAG
>ERZ1027070.1171-NODE-1171-length-10001-cov-6.570782_pt1 | contig 10001 bp, 9 predicted proteins | sample MGYA00519419_ERZ1027070 | MGnify/ENA primary metagenome ERZ1027070 (study PRJEB26926, sample SAMN06164837) | human gut metagenome | biome: ENVO:00009003; feature: ENVO:2100002; material: ENVO:00002003 | host: Homo sapiens | place: USA | collected 2012 ...
TCTACACCTAAGCCTTCGTCGGCAGCGTCAGATGTGTATAAGAGACAGAAATATACCTGTCCGACATTCTCCTTAACGGTAGTCCTTATTTAAAAAAAATCAAAGAGAATACAATAAACATACCTTGGAACTACAATTCTCTTTCCATCCACCTTCGAATAAAGAACAGAGACATATTCCAAAAATACCTGCTCCGATACATAATTGAAAGTAGAAGCAAACAATTGATTGAAACTTACGATCCAACTTTAAATTTATCCTCTCTATCCGCAGGCAACTACACAATACGGGTTTCTTGCAATACTAAAGACGGGAATCATACCACACCCCAAAAATTGATAAACATAATCGTTACTCCTCCTTGGTATAAGACCAGCTGGTTCATCGGCATAGCCGCCATCTTGTTTATTATTACCACAGCCGGTATAGGCTACATTTATTTCCGACGGAAAGAGAAATATATGAAAGGCAATATGAACCACTTCCTACAAGCTATATTGAACGACATCTTAAAAAACAAAGAAGAAAAAATACCAGTCGAAGAAAACATTCCTGCAACGGAATTATCATCTAATAGGCTAGTAAAAGAAAAAAACGAAAAAAGGATAGAAACAGAACAGTCTCAAAAGAAAAACAGTAAAGAAGATGAGGAATTCATCGCCAAACTCAATATACTTATTAATGAAAATATGGCTGGAGAGGAACTTTCCATTAAGTTTCTCACAGATAAAATGGCTATGAGCAGAGCATCCTTATATAATAAGGTAAAACTTCTAACCGGGTTGGGCGTTAATGACTATATCAATAAACTACGCATAGAAAAATCTGTTTACTTGCTTACAAATACCAACATGAATATCAACGAAATATCTTACGAGGTAGGCTTTTCCTATCCGAGGTATTTCAGTACCTCCTTTAAACAAGTAAAAGGAATGACACCTACCCGATTTAAAGAAGAAAATAAAAGAAACTAATATCAATGACGCAAATGTACGAATTTATTTTAATTTTATTCGTACCACTTACGTCATTCATATTTCAAAAAAAGATCCAAAATTTGAAGTTCTCTCTTATCATAAAACATTTCCTTAACAAGCCTTGAAGCTCATATCCAATCCTTTTACAGAATGGGTCAACGCACCAAAAGAAATGAAATCCACTCCTGCCTGCGCATAGGGTAACATAGTATCGTAAGTAATACCACCAGAAGACTCGGTTTCGCAACGTCCTCCTACTATCTCTACAGCTTTACGAGTATCTTCAGGTGTAAAGTTATCAAACATAATACGATCCACACCTTCTGCCAACGCCTGATTCAATTCGTCAAAATTACGCACTTCCAATTCAATCTTCAAGCTCTTACCCTTTGCCTTACAATATTCTTTAGCACGGGACACCGCATTGTGTATGCCGCCTGCAAAATCCACATGGTTGTCTTTCAGCAGAATCATATCAAACAAACCGATACGGTGATTGCATCCTCCTCCTATCTTTACAGCCATCTTCTCCATGATACGCATACCCGGAGTTGTCTTACGGGTATCCAGTACACGAGTTTTCGTACCTTCCAGTTTCTTCACATATTTATTGGTCATAGTAGCAATGCCACTCATGCGTTGCATGATATTCAGCATCAAGCGTTCTGTCTGAAGAAGTGACTGAACTTTACCTTCCACCATCATAGCCACATCACCCGGTTTCACGTGAGTTCCATCTTGAATGAACACCTCCACCTTCATTGTGGGATCAAAACGGCGAAATACTTCTTTAGCCACTTCAATGCCAGCTAAGATACCTTCTTCCTTAATCAACAACTTTGATTTTCCCATTGCATCTGCGGGAATACATGACAAGGTAGTATGGTCCCCATCACCTATATCTTCAGCAAAAGACAGGTCTATCAGTCTGTCTATTAAGTCTTTTACTACTAATTCGTCCATAATGTTATCGTTTTTTTATGAATTGATAGGCAAAGGTAGAGATTTTCCGTATTTTTGCAAAGTAAACCAGAAAAGAACGTATGAAATTTACATTATTAGTAGTAGGACGCACTGTCGAAAAACATTATATCACCGCTATCAATGATTATGTGGAACGTACCAAGCACTTCATTTCTTTCGATATGGAAGTCATCCCCGAGCTCAAGAATACCAAAAACCTGAGTATGGAGCAACAAAAAGAGAAGGAAGGAGAATTAATTCTGAAAGCTTTGTTGCCGGGCGATGTAGTGGTTTTATTGGATGAACATGGAAAAGAATTCCGTTCCGTAGAATTTGCCAACTGGATAGAACGCAAAATGCACACTGTAAACAAACGGTTAGTATTCATCATTGGGGGGCCATACGGATTTGCACCCAAAATATATGATGTAACCCAAGAAAAGATCTCATTATCCAAGATGACCTTCTCACATCAAATGATACGCCTTATTTTCGTAGAACAGCTATACCGGGCGATGACTATATTGAACAACGGTCCTTATCATCATGAATAGAAATATATAGCGGTTAGTGATTAACACCTGCGGCATAATAGCGCAGTCCATTCATCACTAACCACCAATCTCTCCCTATTTTCCAATTTCAAAGTCCACACACACTGGCAAATGGTCGCTATAACCACCATGATATTTCTTTCCCCAATAGGTACGTGATGGAATATTACCACCATATTTTTCATCCTCTTCCAGCAGGAACGGATATTTTAAAATCTGTGCCTTATCATATGAAGTGCGCATACTATCATGCCCTTGTAACAAAAAACCGGAAACAATCAGCTGATCAAGTATTCCCCACTCACCTCGATAACGATAGGTTCCCTCCTTACGCCCGTCCATCAGATTATATAATTTCTTGGCCTGCACTCCACTTTTCGGAGCCACAGCCCCCAATACTTTTGCAATAGAATTATTAGTGGGATAATCATTAAAATCACCCATAATCATTACATTAGGATGCTGACGGATATTCATAACAGAATCTGCCGCTATCTTCAATATCTGCGCCGTAAAAAGGCGGTAGGGTTCACTCTTCTCCTCACCGCCTGCACGAGAAGGCATGTGACACACAAACACATCCAATGTATCTCCGGAAGCTACCTGCCCTGTCACATGAAGTATATCACGTGTAGGCCGACGCTCTATTTCCTTATAAGGAACAGAAATACAGTTTTTCCCTACTAATTTAAAGGTACCACGTTGATAAAGCAACGCCACGTCAATACCACGCTCATCAGGAGAATCAGTCATGACATAGCGATAACCCGCCTCGCGTAATGGCGAGTTTTCTGTCAGATCTTTCAAGCAATGATCATTTTCCACTTCACAAAGTCCCACCAAATCGGGGACATTTTCCTCACCCGTGGCAATAATAACTTTAGCTATCCTAGCCAATTTATCATGATAGCGCGCTTGCGTCCATCCTTTCGGAGCATCCGGCAAAAATTCATAATCATTTTTCAACGTGTCGTGCTGACAATCGAACAAATTCTCTACATTATAGAACATTACCCGGAACGGTTCCTGTGCATACGTCACCCCTACCAGGTAGCACAAACAAAGGAATAGAATTGTTTTCTTCATATAAATTATTTTGTCGGTATATTAACCAATACATCCAGCAAATGACGCCAGAATTTATCTACAGTAGGTATCAACATACGTTCATCAGGTGAATGAACACCACGCAAAGTAGGTCCAAAGGAAACCATATCCAGTGACGGATATTTCTCAAGGAACAACCCACACTCCAATCCGGCATGAATTGCCTTTACTTTAGGTTCCACACCAAAAAGTTTTTTATAGCTATCTATCGCAATTTTCAAAACAGGAGAATCCGTATTCGGTTTCCATCCTGGATATCCGTCACCAGTTATTACTTCAGCACCTCCCAAAAGAAAAGCAGAACGGATCATCTCGGACATATTCTTGCGTGATGAAAGAATGGAGCTGCGCTGGCTAGTCACTATTTTAATCTTGTTTCCCTCTACCTGTTTGATGGAAGCAAGATTAGACGAAGTTTCTACTAATCCTGGAATATCCTGACTCATGGCATACACCCCATTGTGCACAGCGTAAACAGCTCTCAGAAGATGTCCGGCAGTAGTCATATCTATCGCTTCCTTACAAGGGGATTCAGAAGAGAGTTCGGTTCTCAAGTTCGGTTCCGTCGCAGCATATTCATTCTCCAGTTCTGCAGTATAGATATTCAAATCTACACGAACCGATTCCTTATCCTTCATAGGTACCGCACATAATGCCTGTGCCTCACGAGGTATGGCATTATGCAGGTTTCCACCATCAATCTCACATAAATATAAAATATATTTAGAAGCCAACTGAGTCAGAAAACGATTCAGCAGCTTATTAGCATTCGCTCTACCTTTATTAATATCATCACCGGAGTGTCCACCTGTCAATCCCTTGACCGTTACACGGAAATAGAAATAATCCTGTGGAGCAGAAACAGGCTGATAAGTAAATTCCGCTGTAGTATTTGCACCACCGGCACAGCCGATGAATAATTCTCCTTCATCTTCCGAGTCCAAATTAATCAGAATATCACCAGTCATAAACCCTGGTTTCAATGCAAAAGCACCCGTCAATCCAGTTTCTTCATCCACTGTGAAAAGACACTCTAACGGACCATGCTCTATATCAGTAGCAGCCAATATAGCTAATTCTGTCGCCACACCGATACCATTATCTGCCCCCAATGTAGTACCTTTGGCTTTCAACCATTCACCGTCCACTACTGTGTCAATGGGATCAATTAGAAAATCATGCTCCACATCACTGTTTTTTTCACAAACCATATCTATATGAGACTGCAAAATCACAGTTTTCAAATTCTCCTTACCCGGAGTGGCAGGTTTTTTAATTAATACATTGCCAACTTCGTCTGTCTTAGTTTCTAAACCATGTTTTCTACCGAAGGCTTTCAAATAAGCAATTATTTTCTCCTCTCTTTTCGAGGGACGGGGTACCTGACATATCTCTTCAAAATAATAAAAGACAGATGCCGGCTTTAAATCCTTTTTATTCATAATCATGTTGTTTAGGCAAATTCAGTTTTCAAATTTGCAAAAAATAGTTAAATAATTCTCTTAAATAGGACACTTCCTCTTTTTTAATGAGAAAAGAGAAAGCTAAATCATTGCAAAATTCTATATTTGTTCCGCAAATTTAGTCCGCAGATACGAAATGCTTCAATAAATTTGGCATTTCCCTTGCCTTACACTAACTTTGCACCACAAAAATAATAGAAATGCTTGATACTATCCTTATAACTGTGTTAATAGTTGCTATCTGTATAGCATTATTGTCTATCGGAATCTTTCTAAAAGGAAAGTTTCCAAACACACATGTAAGCGGTAATAAGGCACTCCGTAAAAAAGGAGTAGGATGTGTACAATCACAAGATCGTGAAGCACGCAAGCCTAATAAAAATGCCATAGCCGAAATTGAAAAGCAAAACAAAACGGATAATAATTAATAAACAATACGTGAAAAAGATTATGAAAAGAACAAATTTCATCCTGAATGGATTTCTAGCACTAGCCATCGTGTTAGTGTTTGCACAATGTAGCGACAACAACAACGCTGCAATTTCTTCCACTGCTCCGGCTGTCGGCGTTGCTGGTTCTTCAAACATGAAAATAGCTTATGTGGAAATCGATTCACTGTTGACTAAGTACAATTTCTGGAATGACTTAAATGAAGTGATGATACAGAAAGAAGAAAATATCCGCACTACTTTAAATGAAAAAGCAAAGAAGCTGGATGCTGATGCTAAAGAATTCCAACGCAAACTGGAAAATAATGGCTTCGCTACACGTGAACGTGCTGAACAAGAACAGATGAGACTGATGAAGCAACAACAAGAACTGCAGGCACTGCAACAGAAACTAAGCGACGAACTAGCTTCTGAAAATCAAAAGAACAGCTTGCAGTTACGTGATTCTATCAATTCATTCTTGAAAATTTATAATCAAAACAAAGGATATGATCTAATTATCAGCAATACAGGATTTGACAATTTGCTATACGCTAATCCGGCATACAACATCACACAAGAAATCATTGATGGACTGAATGCACGTTATACTCCCTCTTCTGTAAAAAAATAATAGTTCATCAACCTTATAATACAAGGAAGCGGTGTCAAAACAAAAATGACTGCTCCTAAAAGTTACAGATAGTAATTATAACACTTAAAAGGGTCGTATCAAGCTCTGTATGGAGTAATGATACGACCCTTTTGGGGATCTTTTAGGATGCTCAAATTTCAAATTATAAGTTCATCTTTTTAATAATTGAGTTTTGACACACCCTCTTTGTCGTAATCGTACGTATGAATGGCAATACACCTATTCACATACTCGTATAAATACATTGTTGGCAATGGGAATACGCATAGGTCTCACTACTTCATGTCGTCATATCATTAGAACTTATGCCTGATAATTAGACATATCCCAACCATTTATACCCAGCGAAAAGAAGATATTTGTTTTCTCTTTTCGCAAGTACAGCCTTTTAAATATGGCATTGCGCACCTGTTCCGCACCGAAGCTGTCAATGCGGAAAGCAAGTGCGACTATCATCGGAAAGCTGAACACATCGGCATGATACCCGTTCTCCTGCCGAACATACTTCTGTACCTCGTATTCTTTTAATGCTCCACTGTTATAGATGTTTCTGATGGCAGAACGAAGTGTCGGAGCAATTACTCCGAACAGTTCCACCAATTCCGGCTCGCTCATCCAAATGTTTGAGACATTCTCCGGCATGATGATATTGCCGGATTCATTCACTGTTATGCTGTTTCTTCTCATACTCATGACATCGTTATTCCGTTAAACGTCTTACTCAGTTTGTCGCCGAACATGGTCAGGTCGTTGTCGAGCTTCTGCGTGGTTATCTTTGCGTAGAGTTGGGTCGTGACTATATTCGTATGTCCCAACACACGGCTTACGCTTTCAATGGGCATCCCCTTGCTCAAAGCTAATGTTGCGAAGCCATGACGACTGCAATGAAATGATATTGACTTGGTTATGCCACATTCCCTTATCATCCGTTTCAACGGTTTGCAGATAGACCAATAGTTCAAGCCGGGGAATATACGATTGTCTTTCTGCATCGGTCGGTAGCGTTCGACTATCTGCAAGGGTATATCCAGCAGCTTCACTTGGAAGGCGACTTTTGTCTTGTGGCGTTTGGACAATATCCACTTCTCGCCGTTCACCTCCACGATGTTGTCATTCGTCAGTTCCTGAATGTCCACGAATGACAAGGCGGTGAAACTGGCAAAGATGAAAATGTCACGGATGTATGCGAGCTTGCTGTCTGCAAACTCATGTGTCATGACCGCTTTCAGTTCATCCTCCGTCAGATATTCCCGTTCTTTCACATTGGGGCTGATATGAAACTGGATGAAAGGATTGCGCGGTATCAACCCGTTATAATGCGCTTTCATGACCACGCCTTTCAGCCACATACAGTTTGCCCATATCGAACCGTTCCGCAATCCGGCTTCAGTCGAGAGGTATGCGGCGAACTCCTTGATGAAATCGGGAGTAAGTTCCAACATGGACATATCGCTGCGTCTGTAAAACGACTTGATAAAGGCGGCTACATGGTTTCTTGCCCGTACACGTGCCCGATAGGTAGCCATTACCCTGTCTTTGCCTACCCGTTTCTTGAACACTTCGTTCTCACGGTCGAATGCTTTTAGCAGCGTCTCATACTCGCTGCCGATTCCCTGATAGGCGTTGCGCACCATCTCAGCCGTAACAAATGCCTCGCGGTCTGAAATGCGCTGGTAATGTTTGATGATTTGCGCCTTGATGTTGTCAAGGGCAAGGTTGATGTCTCGTGCTTCGCGGCTCTTGCCTTTCGCCTTGTTTCCTTTCACGTCCCAAAGCGTTTTCGGGATGTTCTGCTTACAACTGAACTGCGCCACAGTCCCGTTGATTGTCACTCGTCCCATGATGGGGACAATACCGTTTTTCTCCTTGCTGCCGTTCACGTAGAACAGAACCTTGAATGTGCTTCTTGCCATACTCGTTTTTTGTTTGCAAAGTTATTACTCAACGAGTTAGACCTTGATATGCCAACCTGTGCCACAAGCTGCCAAATACAACACGGTGTGTTAAAAATCACCATTCGGCGGGTAATGATTTGGAGACCGTTCTTCTTCATAAATCCGCTTTCCTTTACGTTACCTCGATTTTTCGCCTGTCCTCATTTGTCTTCGCAAACGCCTTATTGACAGGCATTACGAAGACATTTGTCCCTTTTTATTCGTCTTTTCCAGAGATTTTTCATATCTTTGGCAACCGAATAAACGGATGAGACATGAAGAACTGGAAAGTACTTATAACAATATGTGTGTTAGGATGCACTCGTATATGTGCACAAGAGACAGGGGCGAACGACACCGTCTCCCGCCATCCGCTCACACACGGGGTCGGTATCGACTTCCGTCCCGTCTACCTCATCCCCACCAATGAGTTCTTTGCCGGCGAGAACGCTGCATGGCAACCCTTGCGTAAGTCCGTGTCGGCACACCTGAAATACTCTTTCCGGTTTCATCCCGATTCGCGCTACGGGAAATTATACCCGCACACGTACCAGGGAATCGGTGTCTCATACCACTCTTTCTTTGACAAGGCCGAGATCGGGACTCCGGTTGCAGTATATGCATTCCAGGGAGCACGCATAACCCGGCTCTCCTCCCGCCTGTCACTGGATTACGAATGGAACTTCGGGGCCTCTTTCGGATGGAAAAAGTACCATCCAGGAACCAACGCCTATAATTATGTTGTGGGGTCAAAGATCAATGCCTATATCAATTTGGGATTCTTGCTGAACTGGCAACTGGCGGCAGGATGGCAACTGACGACAGGCATCGACCTGAGCCACTTCTCCAACGGAAACACCCAGTACCCCAACGCAGGCGTCAATACCGTTGGAGGCAGGATAGGTCTGGTGCACACCTTCAGAGCAAATGCCGGGACGGTGATGACAGGCAGGCGGACCACACAACGCATCAAACCTCACATCAGCTACGACATCGTCTTATACGGCGCCTCGAAACGAAAAGGGGTTATCAAGCCCGATGAAGCCTACCTGGCCCCCGGCTCGTTCGGCGTATTAGGATTCAATTTCAATCCTATGTATAACTTCCACCAATATTTCCGTGCCGGAGCATCGCTCGACGTACAATACGACGAAAGTGCCAACATCAAGGAATACGAAGCCGACTACAACGACCAGGCCGAGCACAGGTTTTACCGTCCGCCATTCAAAGAACAATTGGCAGTCGGGCTATCCGTACGGGGCGAACTGGTCATGCCGATCTTCACGATCAATGTAGGCATAGGCTACAATGTTTAATACGCAAGGGATGTACCAAATCCTGGCACTGAAAACATCTGTCACACGCAACCTGTTCCTGCACGTGGGATACCAGTTGAGCAAATTCAAAGACCCCAACAACCTGATGTTAGGGATAGGTTACCGGTTCCACAATAAACGATAAGAATATACTATCTCCAAACATTTTCCGTAAATTTGCGCGATAATTAAAAGACAATGATTGATAAGACTGTTTTTGAGAACAAGATAGCCGCATACTATACCTTAGGATGCAAGCTGAATTTCGCCGAAACTTCGACCATAGGGAAAGTCCTTGCCGAACAGGGCGTACGCAAAGCACGTCCGGGTGAAAAGGCCGATATTTGCGTTGTCAACACCTGCTCCGTGACAGAACTTGCCGACAAGAAATGCCGCCAGGCGATCCGCCGGATCGGCAAACAGCACCCAGGGGCGTTCATCGTCGTGACCGGTTGCTACGCCCAGTTAAAGCCGGAAGAGGTTTCCCATATCGAAGGAGTCGACCTTGTCTTGGGAGCCGAGCAGAAGCTGGATTTGTTAATGTATCTGGACGATCTGAAAAAGAGAGAAGAGGGACTGTCTCTTATACACATCTCCGAGCCCA
>ERZ1027070.1173-NODE-1173-length-9996-cov-5.616135_pt1 | contig 9996 bp, 10 predicted proteins | sample MGYA00519419_ERZ1027070 | MGnify/ENA primary metagenome ERZ1027070 (study PRJEB26926, sample SAMN06164837) | human gut metagenome | biome: ENVO:00009003; feature: ENVO:2100002; material: ENVO:00002003 | host: Homo sapiens | place: USA | collected 2012 ...
CTACACCTAAGCCTTCGTCGGCAGCGTCAGATGTGTATAAGAGACAGATGTATAAGTTGTTCCGTGTATCTGGTCTACGCCATAAATACAAGGAATACCCATGACTTTCATCGATTTGTCCTGTATCTTCCGGATGATTTCTTCCCACTTCTCTTTGGATTGGGCAACACCCTGGGGTACATTCAGGATAGAACCGACTTTGTACTTGCCGATAACGGTATCCAGCAAAGCATCGTCTATCTGAAATTCTTGGGTCGAATTATCACGTTTGGTAATGACGTCAATGGTAAGCTCGGTCATCTGCCCAATCTTCTCTTCAAGGGTCATCTTCTTGAGCAAGGCTTCTACCTTCTTTTCTATTTTCCCGTCTCTTGGGATGGCAGGAGCCACTGTAGTTTGCGCCGTAGCGGTCAACATCAGCCCGGAGAGGGCTGCGGATAAGATTAATTTTCTATTCATGGTATTGTTTTTGGGTTTTCGGAGGCAAAGATATGTCAAAAGTTACCACAGACCACACAGATTCACACAGATTATTTATATATATTGTATTCAATCCGTGTCAATCTGCGTAATCTGTGGTGATAAGTTTCTTACCTGAACAACATCGGAACGAACTCCGTCAGATAAATACGCCAGTTCTTCCAGATATGTCCTCCGTCCGATTCGTAATAGGTATATTTATATCCCTTTTCATCCAGCAGTTTACGGTATTCCTCATTGGCTTTGTAGAGGAAATCCGTCTTACCGATGGCAATCCAGTAAAGGGCGGGATTCTTGTCAAACTGCACTTTCAGTTTTCCTTCCATATTCTCGTATATCGATGAAGACACCTCTTTATTAGGCATAATGGCAGCAGAAAACAGTCCGATATAATTAAACATATCAGGATATTGCTTGGAAATATGCAAAGAATGGAAACCACCCATAGACAAACCGGCAATGGCACGACCGGATTTACTCTTTATCGTACGGTAGTTTTTATCGATGAACTTCACGATCTCGGGAAACGCCTGTTCATAAGATCCCTCCATTGTCTTGGGTAACTGCATTGTCGGGGGAACCATTCCACGGGATGACTCTCCAGGAGCAGCCTCCTGTGAAGCATTGCCGTTCGGCATTACTACAATCATAGGCTTTGCTTTCCCTTGTGCAATCAGGTTGTCCAGTATCTGTGCAGTACGGCCCAGGGAAATCCATGCCTCTTCATCACCACCCATTCCATGAAGGAGGTAAAGCACGGGGTAGCGCTTGCCGCTGGTTTCATAACCGGCAGGGGTATAGACCGTCATACGACGTTCCAGACCAAGCGCCGGACTATCATACCATATCCGGGAGACGGTTCCGTGAGGCACCAGATTGACTTTATAAAAATCGGCACGATCACCGCCTATGATAAATACGTTGGTTAAGGTGGACACATCACGGATCAGGTAGACATTGGCGGGATCGTTCATCCGCAAGCCATCTACTATGAAAGAGTAGCTGTAAAGCTCCGGTTTCAGAGGTTCGGGAGTAGTATATTCCCATACACCCTCCTGCCCTTCCTTCAGATCCACAATTCCGGGAGCCTCGAACTTAGCATTCTTCTGTACAGGCAGGAAATCTCCTGTAAGCTGTACTCTCACCGCTTTTGGTGCTTTGAAGCGGAAGGTTACGGTATTGTTGTCATGAATCTCGGGAGATACCACGGGAGCAGTTCCCCAAAGGGCTTGTTGTGCAAACATCGCCACACCAACCAGCAAGGCAACGGTTAAAGCTGTTAATCTTTTCATAAGTATGTATATATCAATGTTCACGAATATAGTTTATAATCAGGAAACAGGCAGGTTCGAGTACTGTGCCATGATTGAAGCCTTGCAACTCATGCAGAGTCACCTTCTTATTACCGATATTCTTCGCTACGGAAGCGAATAAAGCGTTCTCTTCCCATCGATCTGCCATTTCCAGATTGCGGTCTCCGGTTATCAGTACGACAGGAGGGGTATCTTTACGCACACGGTTCACCGGGGCATATTCATCTATAATAGGAATACCGTTCGGTAACCCGCGTTCTTTACGAATCGTGAAATGAGTCACTGTTTGTCCGCTGACGGGAAGATAAGCCGCCACTTTATCGGCATCCGCACCATAAGCTTCCATGTACTTCTTATCCATAGCCAATATCAGTGCAAGGTAGCCGCCTGCGGAATGTCCGGAAACAAATATCTTGTCTTTACTGCCGCCATATTCCTCTATATGGTTGAATGTCCATGCCACGGCAGCCGCAGCATCTTCAATATAAGCGGGATTCTTGGCCTTGGGACTTAGACGGTAGTTCACCGCCACCACTGCAAAGCCTCTGTTCATCAGTTCCTGGGGGATGTGTTTTCCACCGCCTTCCAGACCACCGCCATGAAACCATACGATAGTGGGAAAATCTTTTTTGTCCACCGGATAGTAGACATCCAGTTTGCAACGTTCCTTCCGGTAAGCGTTAGTCTCGGACTTGGCAATATACGGCAGGTCTTTTACGGTTTTATATACTTCCTGCGCATGCAGGGTTAACATACAGAATAATAGCAACAGAAGTGTCACTTTCCTTTTCATGGCATATTTGTTTAAAGGTTTGTAGCTGCAATATTAGGCAAATAATTTTAAAGAGCGGCTTCTTAATTGTTGAAAAGATTGTCTGTACGTTCAATTTTAATCATTACATTTGCGCAAGCATTCAATTTCTTACAATTATGGCACACCACTTGAATACCAACAAACAGTTTATGGTAGGCAACGGCATCCTGGCTTTTGCAGTTATTTTCGTTGTCGTCATCTTCATTTACATGAGCCTGCGCCTGCAGAAGCAGAAAGATGAAGACCGGAACTTTATCGAAACGTACACCATCACCCTGGAAAAAGGATTTATAGGAGATTCCCTGTCACTAATGATTAATGACAGCGTGCTGGTGAATAAGAAAATAACCGAAGAACCATTCAGTATGGATGTGAAACGTTTTGCCGAACAGAGCGCATTGTTGATTGTGGATAAAGCAACGGATCAACTATCCCTGTTTGAACTGAGTGAAAAAGGTGGTAACTACCGGTTTGAAAAAGAGAATGGGGAAGTAAAACAGTTGGCGCAAAAATAATTCACCACAGAGTAGCACAGAGTCTCACAGAGTTTTATTTCAATAGATTAAACTCTGTGAGACTCTGTGGTGAGAACTTATTTCACCTGAAAATAGAACTTATGCTTCAGTGATTTTCCCGGCATCTTAAATGTCAGTTCCACAAAGTTCTCTTCATCTTCCAGACAGTCTTCGCTATTATAAGTTATCAGAATGTCTTCGCCACATGGCACAGCTTTCAGTTGGGAAGCGCAGTTAGAAGTAAGTTTCGGCATAGCAGCCGTAGTTATCTTCTTTCCTTTTATAAATAAGGAGACTATATAAGCATCCTTGCCGTCCGACTTTCCTTCGGCAGTGATAAAGGTTGGCAACTTCCGATAGTTCTGAACGACACCTTCCGCCCATTCGCGGCGTGTCTTATCGAAGAAGTATTCTACGGCGGGACGCATTTTTGTGATGCACTGGTCTATTTCTTCCACAGAAGAGATATCAGAAATATGCTCTTCCATCTTCTTTATCAAGTCCTCCATCGCACGGTCCTGCTCTTCAAACTGACGGACCAACGCTTTATGTTCGCTTTCAGGGAAGGGGTAGCGTATCGCATAAGCGTACGTTATCTTACCGGACTTCTTATCACGGCGTTTCTCCCAGTACGAACCATCAACTTTAGAAAGTGAGATTCCCTTGATAAAAGGCAAAGAAGCTGCACGGGTAGAACCTTCGGCCATATACTGATCGACAAACTCCGTGATACGGTCACCGTTACCGGAAGTCTGTTTCACTGTATGCGAATCCGAGAACTCGACATTCTGTGCCACAGCCTGAATAATCTGGCGCTTCACACTTTCCAGGCATTGCTGACGCGCCTCTTCCATCGAACCAGTCTCAGCAGAAGCCACGATATAGCCGGACTCCGCAGACTCATACCAGACGGGAGCTTTCTTATCGCTCTTCTCAACGACTTTATATGCCTGGGCAAACAATGAAACTGTTCCCATGCAGAAAAGCAAGGCAACCGTAATTCCTATTCTTTTCATCTTCATAAGCGGTTTTCCTTTCTTTATTTCCAATCAACGGGCAGATTATGGATAATCACTTTACAGTTATCCACCGTCATTTCTACATACGAAAGTGTAGCACAAGGAGTACTGACACCTTTGATTTCGAACACCTTACCTATTCTGACACCTTTCGGCATCTTGTTTCCATAAGTCCAGGAAGTACAGCCATTCGTCTCTATCTGAGAGAAATTAGTAAAGGTCGCACCATCCGGATCAATCGCCGAAGTCATACGAATAGTCGCACTGTTATTCGTCACACCTGTATTGGTGAAGCGGGCATAGACACGAATACTTTCAGCCGTTTCATTGCCTTCACAAGACACCAGTTCGAAAGAAAGGTCATTGCAGGAAACCGAAATCTTACATTCGGGCAAAGGAGACTTCTCAGGCTGCACGACAACCGGTTCAGGAGACGTCACAGGCTCTGCGACAGGAGTAGGTTGCACTTCCGGAGCAGGTTCCGGGGAAGCCGGTTCTTCGGGAGCCGGTTCAGGAGTAACAGGTGATTCTTGCGGCTCCCGCTTCCCTATCTTTTGCAATATACCCAACACTTCATCGTAGCAAGGTACCGTTTCGGGAACTATAGACAAATAATCCGCAGCTTCATTCAAGAGCCCGGCATCTATCAGCACCTCCGCTTTTTTAATGATGACAGGACAATTCTGCTGGTAGAAATCAGCAATACGCTTACGCGTAGTGCGGATGAAACGTACAAAAGCCGGATCGGTAACCTTGATGCCGGAGATAAGCGAAGCAATCGCATCGTCCTTACTCCCGGTAGCGTCTCCCTGTACCTCGATAACGGCCGTTCCATATACACTGTCGTCATACTTATTGCGGGCAGTCAATGAAAATTCACCTGTAACCAGCGTCACGTCCCGCAGTAATCCTTCCGTCTTCTTCGTCTCTCCGAGAACAAGTTCAGGCTGAATGACGAACGCATTGTAAAGTGAAGCAGTTCCGGCATTATTGCGGGCAATAATTTGCTCCACTTTCAGTTTCAGTGCATCCATGTTCTTCTGGCTTAATCCCTTCTGCGTGGGCGTACCCGCCACAAAATGAATGTTATCCTGCGCCGCCGCACCCAGCGAAACGAGCAGCAGTAAAGCCCATAGAAATCTATTCTTCTTCATAAAATGCAGATTTATTTAATGGTTACAGTCAACCCTTGCCCCATTGTAACTACAGAGGCAACATATTCTCCCCCTAATTTCTCATCGAGGAAGTTCTTCAGTTCGGTACTGAAGCGGGAAATGGTATAAGCGCGTCCCTGCGCTTCATCCCAAATTGGCACTTGTACGGACATATCGATCACCTTGTCGTTGCTGCGGCTCATATCGTAAACACCATTCAAGGCGTGAACCTGCAACCAGTCTTCCAATACGGTCTTGAAACTTGCGCTTCCATCGGGCAACGGCTGGTCAAAATCCCAGTCGGTGATAGATTTCGCCAGTACCATTTGGATAGCCATCTCACGACCATTCTTCACAATGTCATTGAAAGAAGCCTGCAACTTGGTAAAGAACTCATCTTTTACCTTTTTGAGAGCATAGTCCGTCAGCTTAATGGTATCTGTAGTGACGTACTTACCACTTTGGAAAGTGGCGCTTGCCAGATTGCCTGCCGTCTGAAATTCAGTTGCCGTCAGCTCCAGCGACACTTCGCTTTGACGTCTAGTATCAGTGGTTGTCATCACTTTGGCAGTCACAATGATATCCGCACCCATATTCTGAATCATCTTAGTTACGGCATCAGACTGAGTACCGGCTGTCAGCACGTCATTCCGTTTCGCCCGTTTCAGTTGGGCAAGGAAATCTTTCGTCTTATATCCGCGTGAACTGAACTCACTGGTCATTTTGCTCACGGCATAACTCAACATCTGATTGTGATCCAGGATAGCACGTATATCTTCATCTTCCCTGGTATAAGGAACCACCGTCACCGTAGGCAAACTTACCTGGCTGTTGGGAGTGCCCACTGCCATACCAAGATTAGTCTGCACCTTATTCCGGTTCAGATCTTTCTGCAAAGCATCGAACAGAATAGTCATTTCCACCGTGCAGCGGTATTGCTTACCTTGTTTTTCCGGTCCCTCCGTAACTGTATAGTCCTTAACAAACACGGAATAACGGTTTTCATCGAAAAAGCGGCGGTCATAGTCAGGTTTTGCAGTAGAAACCATCGGATTTCCCTTATTGACTCCATCCACCCCCGTATAAAATAAGGTATAGAAGGCAGACTTCAATGCCATATTTGCCGCCTCTTTCTTCTTCTCACTGATACCCAGGGCACGGACAGTCAATGTGTTTCCCTGCTGTTGCAGAAAGACCACTTCACTGGAATAATTCTGTCCGCAAAGAGTGGCGGACAGAAATATTCCCAAAAGAAACATAAAACAATGCTTCATAATAACTGTATGGTTTTATTAGTTGAAAATCCCGCCCATCAATGTCTGTTCGCGGGAAACGATTTTTATCGGTTGCTCATCACGGATGGCTTTCATGATTTCTTCACCACCCTTCTGCACCTTACACAAAGAGATATCATCTCCTTCAACCGCCTTCACGGTCAAACGGCCGATTTCCTTCTTGGCTTCGCGTCCGGCAACTTCACGTATGGCATAAACAGTAAATTTCTGGGCTTCTTTCACACCATTCATGGAGCCGAGGTTAATGTACACTTCCTCTGCCTTGCCCTTCTTCTCGCTATTTACTTCAAGGATAGTTCCTTCCATTTTGAAGTATTCATCCACAAAGTCGCGCATGCTGTATACCGCACTTTTGATAGTGTTGGCAATGGCTTCTTCCTTATTGCCACCGGTTCCTCCGGTCAGTCCGCTGTGCTGGAACGTCTTTGTACCGATCAATGTACCGTTCTTCGGATTGATAACTTTCAGTGTATAAGATACTGAGCCATCATAATATCCTTTTCCATCTCTTGTCTTATAAGCAGCAGTCATAGAAGATACCTGACCTGTAATGATGAACTGTGCCCCCAATTCTTCCATCACTGAGAGGCGGTCCATTTCATTATCGTCACCCGAAGAGATATTAGCAGATGAGCGACGTTGCGATTCAATACGCAAGGCATCCTGTGCATCCACATCAATCAGAATCACACGTTCCATCTTCTGTATACCCTCAATCACCGTATTACGCAAGCCCTCTACCCACGAGAACGGTGCATCGCTGGATCGTTTGAAATAGTCAATGAATACCGTAGGTTTTCCCTTCGGCTCATCAAAGTTCTGGCAATAACCGGCAAGTGAATATACCACACAAAACACTAAGAGTACAATCTTTCTCATAAACTTCTTGAATTATATAATTTAAACTTCTGAACTTGCATCTTACTTTAATTTTTCAAAAATAAACATTTGTTATCAAACCGCAAGAGCGTTTACGTTTATTAACTCAAAAAAGAAATACAATCACGGAAAACAGTGACAACCCCTATACCGTGTACCGATTGTATCAGAATCATGTCCGCATCGTACCCGAACCGTATCTGCACCGTACTTGCTCCGTACATTCTCCACTCAGAGGTACCTCTGACCGAAGGAAGTACGGAGTTGGTACGGAGCAAGTACAGCTCAGATACAGTTTAAGGGTAATCCAAGTCGTGATAAGTGAGTCGGTAAGTTATGGTAAGTCGTGGTAAGTGAGTTGGTAAGTCGTGGTAAGTGTACAGTAGCAATATGTGGCACGACTTCAAGTGGTTAAAACTCCGTGCGATATTGCCTCAATTCTTTCCGCAAAGCTTGGGCTTTTCCTTCCGTCAATTCATCGAGAAGTGCCCAGAAACGCTCTCCATGATTCATCTCACGAGTATGAGACAATTCGTGCAGAAGTACATAGTCTATCAGATGTTTCGGCAACAAAACCAGATAGTAAGACAGGTTGATTGTGCGCCGTGCCGAACAACTCCCCCAGCGTCCACTGCTGGAATTGATTTTTACACTTTGGTAAGGCAGATTGTGTTTCTGTGAAAGCATATACAGACGGGGTGGAAGAATGATCTTTGCATTACGACGCAGAGCCTCCTCGATAACTTTACGTAACCATGCTTGTAATTCCGCATCAGTAAAATCAGCTCCCGGCGGACAGATAATCTGCATCTCTCCCAACTCGGAGCGTGAAAGGAAACGTTCGCGCTGTCCGCTTACAAGACTTAATTTGAAGAACTCCGTATCAATCCGAAAATTTAAGTCTATCAGAGAACGAGTATATTTTTTCCGGGCCACCCGCAAACGGGGACGCAGTTCTTCTATCGCATTCTTTATCTCTTTAAGTGTAGTTCCAGGCGGAATGGTTACATAGATAGCGTCTTCCCGCGTACGAAAAGTCAAACGCCGCGCACGGGTATTCACTTTAATAAGAAAGCGTCCAAGTTCATTATCTTCCAATACATTTTCCAAAACGACAAAACCTCCCAATGAATAAACAGACAAATAAACGAAATATCGTTCGAATATACAAATGACTAGATACCCAAAAACGGACAAGTGTCCGAAAATGAACACCTGTCCTAAAAGAATGCACACTAATTATCAGCACTTTATTAAATTGGCATGAATATTGAGTTATAAGATGCAACCGGACGTTGCCAAAAAAGTTTCTGAAAAAAGAGAAAAAAGTATGCAACCTTTTTTAAGCAACTTACGTCTAATAGATAAACAGGAATAATATAAATGAATAATTATAAAACTAAAAAGTTATGAAAAAGTTAGTAAGCCTCCTTACATGCATCTGTTTAATCCTTAGTACAACAGCGTGCTCACAAAGCAAGAACTACAGTTCAGGTAACTGGGGTAGTAAAAAAGTGATAGCCAGCAACAAATACGTAACAAAGGACATCAAGGTAGATAACTTCAAGAAAATCAGTGTAGCCGGTAGCCCCGATGTTACGTTTACTCAAAAGTCGGGACGCCCCGAAGTAGAAGTCTACACCTCGGACAATATTGTTGATTTGCTGGATATTAAAGTAAAGGACAACACCTTATATATAGGTTTCAAGAAGGATGTCAATGTGTCTTACAAGAAACTGGAAGTACGTGTATCTGCCGAAACTCTGAATGGGATTTCTGTTGCCGGTTCAGGGGATGTCTTCCTGAAAAACGGTCTCCAGACTAATGACAATTTATCAATCAATGTTGCCGGTTCAGGAGATATCAAAGGCAGTGGCATCAAATGCAATGATATGAAAGTATCTGTAGCCGGATCGGGCGATATCAATGCTGATAATATTACTTGTAATAACCTGAAAGTATCCGTTGCAGGATCGGGTGACATGGTATTGAGAAATGTAACAGCTACGGGCACGGAAGCAAGTGTGGCCGGATCAGGCTCGGCAACTATTACCGGTACAACCCAAACAGCTACTTACAGCGTAGCCGGATCAGGCGATTTGCTTACAGAAGGTTACGAGGCTCAACGCGTTACCGCCAGTGTAGCAGGCTCGGGCAGCATCAAATGTTTTGCAACCGAGTTCCTGAAAGCACGCACCAGCGGCAGCGGAAAGATAGGCTACAAAGGAAATCCGGAACTGGATTACCCGAAGAAGAGCTTGTACAAACTTTAAGATTCTCTCTTACGATTATTATAAAAAGGATAGTTTAACACATTACATTAGCGAAAAGGCTTCCGTGAGGAAGCCTTTCGTTGTTTTTATCCAATGGTTATTTCAAAGGAAGTTAGGCGAATTTCAATAACTTCAGCGTTACTTTAAAATAAAAACATAACGCGGAAAAATACAGCCTTCTTATTTGCATTGTTAACCTTCAAATAACTGTCTCTTATACACATCTCCGAGCCCACGAGACAAGAGGCAATCTC